>WNGF01003956.1_pt1 | contig 19632 bp, 20 predicted proteins | sample 5400641 | NCBI WGS metagenome assembly WNGF01 (sample SAMN13153371, study PRJNA577476) | soil metagenome | isolation source: 80 cm soil or saprolite under grassland replicate 2 | place: USA:California | collected 2016-06-15
TGTGAGAACGTGCCGGAGAGATCGTTGCCGAAGACTTTGTAACGGACAGTCAGATCATGCGTGTTCATTGTCTCAACGCGCCAGGTCTGATCGTCTATCCGGCTGACCGGAAAGTTTGGCTGATTGCACTTAAGCCCTACCTGCGGGCAGATACCTCCGAGAGCTTGAACCTCCTGCACATTCTTGGCGAAATCGAAAACGGCGTAACGGCCAGGCGACCACTTCGGCATCTGCAAGTCAATGTATTTCGCGCTTGAGTCTCTTGGTAATTGGACCTCCATGGTTACTTCAAATAGATGGGAAACAGGGCGCGACATACCCAGGCGATAGGTTAGGGATTGCAACGGCTGCTCCGATTGAGCGAAGCAGATGGCGCTCAACGAAGCAACTAGCGAAAGCGCCAGCACGAAGCGGCGCACGAAGGCTGTTTGAAAGGTACTAATCATAAGGTCCGGCAACTAGAAAGCGCGGGCGATGGGAAGCAATCGCGGATTATGTTGGTTTTCAGGAAAGGCTGTCAAAGAGTAGTTGCAACTGCAGACAGTCTTTGGGTGCTCATGGCTTCGCCACTTGATCTGCGCGAAGTCCCGCGTTTTGAGATTTCGTGCTTGGCTTGCATGTATTTACTCGTTAGATTATTAACTCAGCAAATTCAAGGACCAAAAAAAGCCCAAAGACCTAACATGCCGGCAACCGAACGTCTCTACTACACTGACTCTCACTTAATCGAGTTTGAGGCGCGGGTCATCGACAAGACCGACCGAGTTAGCGGCTGGACCGCGGTTACACTGGACCGCACAGCTTTCTATCCGACCGGAGGCGGACAACCCAGCGATACCGGAACGCTTGACGGCAAACGAGTGCTCGAGTGCATTGATGGCGAAGAGACCGGAATACTGCATGTCATTCAGGGTCGCGCACCGGAAGTGGGCACGATCGTTAAAGGAAGAATCGATTGGGCGCGCCGCCTCGACCACATTCAACAACACACCGGCCAGCACATTCTCTCGCAGGCTTTCGTAACTCTTTTTAACGCACCGACGCGAAGCTTTCGTGTGCTGCACGACTTTTGCGAGATTGATGTTGAATTGACAAACCCAACAAATGAAGCAATCGAACGGGCGGTTGAGCTGGCGAACAACGTCATTTGGGAAGACCGCGAAATCACTATCAGGAATGTGACGGGGGAAGAAGCGGGTCGGCTGCCTCTACGAAAGGATTCTTCACGGGATGGCGAACTGAGGCTGATTGAAATTGAAGGTTTCGATCTGACTCCCTGCGGCGGCACCCACGCTTATCGAACCGGCGAAGTGGGAATGATTGCGGTGCGGACGTGGGAACGCGCCAAAGGGCTAGCGCGAATAGAGTTTGCTGCCGGCATCCGCGCGCTCGGCGACTACCGGCGCGCAAACAAAACCGCGCGCGCTGTGGCCTCCCTCTTCAGCGCCGGTCGTGACGACGCGGCGAAGCTCACCGCCCGAATGCTCGAAGAAAACAAGGACCTAAACCGGCGCCTTCGTACGCTGGAAGAAATAGCCGCTCGCGTCGAGGCCCAGGAATTGCTGGTTACTGCTTTACCGAATCCGACGGGTGATCGGGTTGTTATGCACGTCTTTGATAATCGCGATGGCGAAGCTTTGAAGCATTTGGCGCAGGCACTGATCGTTTACCCAAACACGATTGCTCTGCTCGGTTCTCGCGATAGGGGTGCCGCGCGAATTGTTTTTGCGCGCTCAGCCGACGCGCCCGGGGACATGAACGCACTGATGCGCCAAGCCTGTGCAATAGTCGACGGTCGCGGTGGCGGCAAGGCTGACCTGGCACAGGGTGGCGGGAAGAATGTTGAAAAGCTTGAAGATGCGCTTGCTGCGGCGAAGAAGAGGATCGATGACGCCTGAACGCAGCGATCAATTGGTTTTGCCGATTTGAGACTGCTCCATTCCCGTTCGTGAATTGGAATTCCAATTAGAATAATCAGCATCATATTTGACACTGACCGGTCTCGATTCCTAATATGTCGTGCTAGTGGGGCAGTAGCTCAGTTGGCAGAGCGCCGCGTTCGCAATGCGGAGGCCAGGAGTTCGACCCTCCTCTGCTCCACCAATAACGCTCACTCCTTCAATCACTTACAATCGAACAATAGCCGACACTCTTTTTCTCTTGTGACGCCGTTATGACGCGGCTACGGCAAATCTGCAAACGAAGAGTTCGATTTCGTTTGAGCGCTCGCAAAAACTCGAAGAGATTTGTGCTTGCTGCAACTTCTTCTGCGTTGGTTTGGGCGAAATGAGCAGCCCCAAAACGCCAGCAACGCGGAGGTCAGAAAATTGAATCATGTGCGATTCGCTTAAGGTTTTGGCTCCCTGGCCTCCGGGTGGAGCCAGGTCGTAAAACTCGCAATGCGGCGCTCATGGATTCGAATCGAAGGGGCTGAGCTGCTCCAAGGATCTATCGGTTTCGATGAATCTATGTCTGCTTACCGGTGGTGATCATGATTGAAAACTATCGCACTGGGTTCTTCTGGAACCTGATGAGAAAGTGTCCGTACCTTGCGGAGGCTTGCGCCGTGCCGGATTCAAAGGCGGTTGGTTGTGAGCTACGGCGCTCCGAACCGAGAAACTTACCTAGTCTTCTCATTATGGGTGTAATCTCGCTTACATACCTTTGGCTTGAGGCCGCAGTACAAATGACACATCGAGGATCAAACAATGAGTACAGTCATTGATGTAGAACGCCTGGTCAATGAAAGATATGGCCAAGCGGCGCACAATCGCGAGCCGGAGCTTTGCTGCGCGGTCGATTACGCCCCAAAGTACCTCAGTGTCATCCCCGATGAAATCAAAGAGCGCGATTACGGTGTATGCGCCCGACATTCTTCCGGTCGCGCCGTATCAAGCGGTCTTGCTTGAGGAGGCGGCAGCCTTCGATTGTCCCCGCTCCGCACTGCGTGACCCGCGCGAGACGAAAGGCCTGGGCTATGAAGTCACGGACCTGTCCGGAAGAGATTGTTGTGAGCCGGGTACTAACTGCTGCTGATTTGAAAATGACGACACCATCGAGACTTCGCCCTGTCGGCATCACAGCCTTGAGTATCTTTTTTTGGGCTGGTGCGGTCATTAGCTTCATTGCGGCGGCATCGCTTTTGTTTCGCGGAAGCTTTCTCGAATCGCTCTGGAAACTGAATCCGCGAGCGCATGAAGGTTTCGTTGGAATCGGCGTTTGGGCGATCCTGCTTATGAGTGCCGTTTGTGTAGCTTGCGCGATGGCGGCAGCAGGTCTTTGGCGCGGCTCGCGCTGGGGGTACTTGCTTGCTTTCGTTCTACTCATAATCAACCTGATCGGTGATATAGCCAATGTCGTGCTTGGGATGGAACCAAGGGCTGCCGTTGGCATTCCCATCGTTCTCACGATACTCGCGTTTCTTGTGAGCAGGAGAGTGAGACGGTTCTTCGGCAACGCGGTTAGCGTCTGAGTTTCGAAGTTGGGATCTGCAGTATAGAGAGCGACGACGATTGGCAATTATTGCTGGCTGAAGTGATGAGGGAAAATCAGTAATCACTTCCGCTTTGCTGGATTGATGGTACGGTCAGCGAATGAATAATCATAGGATCCTATCGTGGTTAAGCGCGCCGTTAATCTTCGGCGCTTTCGGCGTGCTTGTATGGCTGGAGCGGCGTCGACCTTTGCGTCGCCAAGTGGAATCCAAAGTCACGCACGCCGCGCGCAATCTGGCTGTCGCCGGTATCAGCGCCGCCGCGCTTCAGTTGACGGAGAGTCCCGTCGCCTTAAGCCTGGCCGCGCTTGTTGAGCGGCATAATGTGGGACTGGTCAAACTTCTGCGGTTGCCCGTGTGGTTGGAAACAGCGCTTGCTATCGTGCTCCTGGATTACACGCTTTACGTCTGGCATGTCCTCACTCATAAGGTTTCCCTTTTGTGGCGCTTTCATCTTGTGCATCACGTCGATCTCGATCTCGATGCGTCGACAGCGCTGCGGTTTCATTTCGGCGAGCTGGCGATCTCAGTGCCGTGGCGTGCGGCTCAAATAATTATCATCGGTGTATCGCCGATCGCATATTTGACGTGGCAGATGTTTGTGTTTCTCTCAATAATGTTTCATCACTCGAACGTCAAACTGCCGATTAGTTTGGAGCGATGGCTCAACCGCTTGATTGTCACGCCGCGCATGCATGGCATTCATCATTCCGTCGTGCAGCAAGAGACTAATTCGAACTGGTCAAGCGGGTTGACCATCTGGGATTGGCTGCACGGAACGTTGCGGTTGAACGTGCCGCAGGATCAAGTGACAATCGGAGTTCCGGCATATCGCAAACCAGCAGAAGTCTCTTTACTACAAATTCTAGCGTTGCCCTTTCTAAAACAGCGGTCAGACTGGACAGCAACGGACGGGAGTTCACCCGCCCGCGAGGTTTCTCCAGTTGCGGTTCACGAGTTATTGCCATGAAATGCACTTGTTGCGATTGAGTTCCGCGTGATGACAGATTTTTCAGGAAACTTCGATGCACTTGCCTGAGAAAGACAACGTTACAAAAGTATCAGTCGTAATCCCGACTTTGAACGAAGCGCACTCCATCGGCGCGACGCTCGATGCGATCTCGCAGTTGTCCAGACGCGTCGAAGTGATAGTTGTGGATGGCGGGAGCGATGACGACACGCGAGAGATTGCCCGTGCGCATGGCGCGAAGGTTATCGCCTCTGAGCGCGGGCGCGGGGCGCAGTTGCATGCAGGAGCGTGCGCATCGCGAGGCGAAGCGCTGTGGTTTCTTCACGCAGACACCAGACCTTCCCCCGACACGGTGGAGCGAATTATGGAAGCGCTCGGCGACGCAGAGGTCGCTGCCGGAAATCTTCGCGTCCGTTTCGATGGGCCACGGCTGGCCGCGCGGTTCCTGACGTGGCTTTATCCACGTCTGCGCTGGCTCGGCCTTTATTACGGAGACTCGGCCATCTTTGTGCGGCGTGAAGCATATGAACGAGTAGGAGGCTTTAAGCCTTTTCCGATCTTTGAGGATCTTGATTTGATGGAGCGTTTGCGCGACCAAGGCCGGGTAGTCCATTTGCCAGTGGTTGTTGTTACGTCGTCGCGACGCTTTGAAGGACGCAACTTTCCGCTGACGTTTACGCGCTGGGCCGTCTTGCAACTGCTCTATTGGCTAGGAGCAGAACCAACGGCGCTGGCTCGTTTGTATGCGCCGATACGTCGGTCGCAACGTCAACTTGTGACGCCTGGACGGGAAGAGCGACAGAAACCAGGGACAGACTGAGCTTGTCGGTCGCTATGTCGCCGAAGGAGAAACGAAATGGCCTATTACGTAGAAGATGATCTCGACCGGTTCTCAGACATTGGCAAGTACCGAGCAGATCTTTTTGAGAAGTTCATGGCTTGGTATCAAGCCTGCCAGGAAGAGGGCGCGCTTTCGCGGCGCGAGAAGGCACTTATAGGGTTAGCTGTTGCGCACGCGTTGCAATGTCCGTACTGCATTGACGCGTTTTCGCAATCGTGCCTAGAAGCCGGGTCAAACATGGAACAAATGACCGAGGCAATCCACGTGGCGTCAGCAATTCGGGGCGGAGCAGCGCTCATTCACGGCATTCAGGCGCATAATTCAGTTAAGAAAGTTTCAATGTAATGTCGACTGTTCTACCGGTCATTCAGCCGGATCTTAAAACGCAGCCGTACACCGATGTTGATTTCAACGACAAGTTGGCGGCACATGGCATCGAGCTACGTGCGACGACGGTCGATACTTTGCAGGTCAACGTCGGCAAGCTTTGTAATCAAGCCTGCAAGCATTGCCATGTCGACGCGAGTCCGAAGCGAACAGAAATCATGACGCGAGAAACTGTGGAAGCCGTTATCGCTGCGGCGCGCCGGTTTCGCATTCAGACACTGGACATCACGGGCGGCGCGCCCGAGCTGAATCCTTCTTTTCGTTATCTGGTCACAGAAGCGCGGGCTCTCGGAGCACACGTCAGTGTTCGTCACAATCTCACCGTAGTATTCGAAATGGGTGAAGAGGATCTGCCTGAATTCTTCCGCGACCATGCAGTCGAAGTCATTAGCTCGCTGCCTTACTTTCTCGAAGAGCAGACAGATGCCCAGCGTGGTCATGGAGTGTTTCAGAAATCGCTAATTGCGCTTCGTCGCTTGAACGCAGTCGGCTATGGAAGCGAAGGAAGCGGACTCACGCTAGACCTTGTCTACAATCCCGTCGGCGCTTTCCTGCCACCGCCCCAGTCTTCAATCGAGGCCGACTTCAAGCGCGAATTGATCAATCGCTACGGCATTGTGTTCAACCACCTCTACACGATCACGAATATGCCTATTAAACGATTTCTCGATTACTTGCGTCGCTCTGGAAATGAAGAGCGCTACATGCGCAAGCTGGTGGAGGCGTTCAACCCAGCGACTGCCGATGGGCTAATGTGCCGAAATCTCGTAAGCGTGGACTGGACCGGAAGACTTTACGACTGCGACTTCAATCAAATGCTCGAGCTGGGCATCGCCCCTGAGTTACCACAAACAATTGCGGAATTTGATCCGGAAAGCTTTGCTCACAGGCGCATCGTGACCGGCTCGCACTGTTTCGGCTGCACGGCAGGCGCGGGCTCAAGCTGCGGTGGGGCAGTCGCTGTTAATAGTTGAAAAGTGGCAGGCGATTAGCGCAGTCAAGCGAGGTGCATGGAGAGTGTTAAAAAACAAGTTACGACTGAGCTGTCCGCAATGTGGATTTCAGCAGGAAGAGGAGATACCCACCGATGCCTGCTTGTTCTTTTGCGAGTGTCTTGGCTGTCACAGTCGCCTTAAGGCACTTCCGGGAGATTGTTGTGTCTTCTGTTCCTATGGCACGGTAAAGTGTCCATCTGGACAGCAGGAACAATCCTTGAATGAACGGCCAATTGGATAGATGATAGTTCTACAATAACCGCGAAAGAGGAAACCCAATCGTGAAGGTGTTGACAGCGTTCTTCCAAACAATGGTTCTACTCTCAGTGTCGATGGCCGCAATCTCACAGTCGCCGAGTGCGGCTATTCAGAGCACACCGATCGGAGTTGGCGACATTCCTCCCGATTTCACGCTCGAAGATCAAAGCAATAACAAAGTCACTCTATCAGACGCTCGCGGCAGGAGTCCGGTGGTCCTGGTGTTCTATCGCGGTTACTGGTGACCGTACTGTGCTCGGCAGTTAGCCGAACTAAGATCGCTATTAAAGAAGGGTGAAAACGTAAAGCTCTACGCGATCAGCATCGATCCGCCGGATGTCAGCCAGAGCTTCGCCCAGAAGATCGAGTCCGACGGGAAGGGTAAAGTTGACTTTCCATTACTGTATGATCCAGACCATAAAATCATCGACGCTTACGGACTTCGCGATCCTGCTTACGAAGGTCAGAAGGTCTATGGCATTCCCCATCCGGCCGTATACGTAATCGACAAAAGCGGGAAGGTCGCCTGGGCGAAGATCGAATCGAATTATCGTGAGCGTCCAACTAACCAGGAGATTCGCGCCGCGCTTGGTTTCCTGAAATAACCCAGTCGGAAGGCGCGCGTCTTCAGTTTGGCTTTTGAAGGTCAAGCATCGCAGCAACAGCTAGCAGCCATGGTCATTTCTGAAAGGAACTCTTTCAATGCCGGATGATCCTTCGACAAATGAAAATTCTTACAAGGCGGCTGGCTCTGGGCCAGCGAAGGCTGGACTGGCAATCATGCGTCTCGGTCTCGGCGCGATCTTTCTGTATGTCTTCTTTGAAAACCTCTACAAAGGTCTGTACGGCAAAGATGGATACGCGGACCTGATCAATTACTACATTGAAAAGGGGGTCACGCCCCCGGCTTCTGGAAAAGCATAATGAGTTTGGCGGCGAACCATGCAACCGTCGCCGGCCCGATGCAAGCAGTTACGGAAGTTAGCTTTGGACTGTTCTTCATATTAGGACTTGATCAAGTGCGCGCAATGATGGAGCGGTTACCGGTCCGCTCCATCAATTTAGGGACTGGCGAAAATGGAATGCATCCGGACTTCCAACCCATCCTAACCTTTCTGAAGTCACAGCCGATTAAGCTCACGATTACTTCAAACGGTCATAGCATTGCAATTCTGAGCGCTCTGGAAGAACCCGATATGTATTGTCTAATCCTTCGCGGCGAGCGTCCTCGCCTCGATATTAGAATGGTGGCTGCGCGCGATCTCCCCAAAATCAGCAGCGCCTGCACAACCGTTGTCATCGCACGTGATTAAGTCCTCTTCCGTTGGTTGGAATTCTAGCGGTCTCCCTCTGATTGAATATCTCAAGCGATAACAAATCCATGCGCCGTTTGCTAGGAGAATTTTTGCTGCAGAATCTGCTCTTATTGTTGGTCCTTGCCCTGCTTGGTTGCGCGACTACTCAATACACAAACCGAAGTACTGAGTTCGCTGCATCTTCACCGGCTGCTACGATTGCCCAAGATCAATCAGATGCGATCAATCGCCCAACGAGCAAGCCGTACACGGGCGAACTTTCGATCTTTGAGGATCCGAAACGTGACGAGAAACTTCAGCCCAATCGAATCATGGACATCCTCGGGATCAAGGAAGGTTCGAACGTCGCTGATATTGGCGCCGGGTCAGGTTGGTTCACGGTCAGGGCCGCACGAAGAGTGGGACAGGGCGGCATTGTTTACGCGGTGGACATCAATCGTGATTATCTGGACTACATCGAGAAGCGATCTAAGCGAGAGAGCCTTGCAAACATTCGCATCGTCCTCGGCAAAGAGGACGACCCGCTCTTGCCGGAAAAAAGCGTCGATGCAGTGCTATTGCTGAAAACGTATCATGAAGTTGCGCAGCCAATCCGCCTGCTAAAAAGGACTCGCACGGCGATGCGCGCAGGCGCAATACTCGGTATCATCGATCGCAATGGCAAAGGCGACGATCACGGACTCGACAAGGAAATAGTAATCAGAGAAGCCGAGCGTGCTGGTTTTGTGCTGGTCAATCAATACGATTTTGTGAAGCCGGACAATGTGGATTATTTCCTTGTATTTCGAGCCGTGTGAAGAATGGCGTTCCATCACACACTTATCGCTACTCCAATGCGATTCGCGACAGGGTCAGGAGAATACGAGTTGCGGCAAGGAATGAGCCTTTCAGGGTTCCCGAGATCTTCGATGAGCCTCCGCCGGCGGGAATAACCAGTCATCGAGCACGTTCCACCATTGCCTCACAACTCTACAGCGCCAAAGAACCGATGTCTCTTTTTGAGCTGCAAGATTGGCTTGGTCACAGCTCACCTGAGAGCACAAAGCATTACGCCAAGATTACACCGACGAAGTTGGCCACTTCATACGCCAACGCCGGCTACTTCAAACGAAACATCCGTCGGGTTGAAGTCCTGATCGACCAAGAAACCGTACGAAGCGGCATAGCGGCCCAAGGTGAACCCTGGAGGTTCTACGACTTGGCACACGGCTATTGCGCCTACGACTTCTTCGAACAGTGCCCACATCGGATAGCCTGTGCGAAGTGTTCGTTTTATGTGCCTAAGGACTTCTCCAAAGTCGCCAAAAAGGTCATCGGGAACCTGAGCGCGATCGAACTTGCGACTAGAGAAATGATTCTTCAGCTCGACCAGTTTCGATCTGGGTAATTCGTCTTGCTTGTTGAAGTCAACTTTGTTGGTCAGGATGCCGTCGAACTTCGGAGCGTTGGCGCGCTCGATAGCGAGCATGGCATCATTGAGAGGCCGGCCAAGCGTTTAGCGAAGACACCGGATGCTCCTTCGTGCCAGTTGTTACAACCTCCCACATAGACTTCTGGCGGCACAACAAAGGGCAGAGACTTCTTCTGCATGGCCGGGTCGTTGGCCAACTCATCACCTAGAGTCCTCGCCAAAATGCGGACAGATTCCTCGAAGAGGTCGCTGATACGCTTGAAGAAGAGCAACGCGAATACGTAGCGTTTGGCCGGTGATAAGAATTCGCTCCGCGGTCGTGTCAGCCGGAATAACTGAACTAAGAACTGTGCGCGATAACCGTTGACAATCGAAGCCGGAAGCTATATGTTGCGCGCGCTTCGCTTTTACTTTTCGCGGTCATACACAAACTCAGCAAGCTATGAGTAGTTTACCTTCGCTGAGTCCTGTTAGCGCGCGCTAGGCGCGATCCAATTGTCATAAGAAATCACAAAGGAGCAGACGATGCCCGATTATCCCCAGAATAACGTGCAACAGTTGATTAATGCCGGCGTGCTCAAGGACGATCACAATCTTTCTGAGGACGACCAGCAGCAGATAAATTCCCTAAGCTCTGCAGAGATTAATCACATGATCAGCATTGGCGGGAAGCTTGACGAGGATTTCTACGAGCGCAACGAAGACAGCTTCAGCAAGAGCAACTTCATTTAGGTCCCCGCGTGACAAGCGGCAAGAGCCATAGCCGGCGGTTAATCGACAAGATCCGTCTCGTGAGTGTCAGGCGAGATCGGGCGGCGCACGCCTTTTGGACCCACCCGGATCTTCGTCTGCTTTATCCAGCACTGCTGTGCAACATTCACTCAGTCATTCGGGCCAGCGTGCCTCTGATGGAGGCAGCACGGGCGGCGGCGCGAGTTCGTGCAGACCGTGACCCCGTCGCCGCCTGTGTGTCCGGCTACCTGGCCCGGCACATCCCCGAAGAGAAAGACCACGATGAGTGGCTGCTTGACGATCTGGAAGCTCTGGACTTCGATCGCGCAGAGGTAGCGCAACGTATTCCCTCCGCGACGGTGGCGGCTATGGTGGGCTCGCAGTATTACTGGGCTGCGCACGTCCATCCCATCTGCATAATCGGCTACCTCGCCGTGCTCGAGGGCGAGCCGGCATCGGTTGACTTTCTCGAAAGCGTGATCGTCAGAACGCAACTGCCGCGAGCGGCTTTCCGCAGCTTCCTCAAGCACGCGCATCTTGACCAGCATCATCGCGCTGATCTGTATGCTGCGCTTGACGAGATGCCTTTGACCCCGGAGCACATCGCCTGCCTCGGGCTCAGTGCAATGCAGACCGTCCACCTGCTCGGGATTAGTTTCGAAGAACTGCTGAGTTTCCATTCGCGCAGGTCGCCGGCGGGCCTTGAGGAATGTTCGCTTACTTAAGTCCCACGCGCTGAACAAGTGATTGAAAGCGAGAATCCTCCCGGAGATCGTCCCAGGTTGGATCGACGTTGAGAAACATCATCGCCTCTTCGCGGCTGTCGTATGCTTTCTCGAGCCATTCAAACGTCCGCTCGCGGTCGCCAAGTCCCGCGTAGATGATGGCTACGTGGTGAGGCGAGACGTATGCGCCCTGCGCCTGCATTTGTAACTCGAGAAGCAACCGCTCGGCTTCGGCAGTTTTGCCCGAGCGAGCATGGATGTAGCTACGATAGGCCGCGGCGTAGGTGCTGCCCAATCGGATCGCCTCGTCCAGCGCGGCCAGTGCTTCCCGCTGCATGCCCTTACGGTCGTAAGCCCACCCCATGAAGAAGTGCGCCCACCATAAATCAGGAGCCAACAAAAAAGTCTTCTGAAACCTTTCGATGGCGGCGTCGTACCGCCCCGCCCAGAAATAAGAAAGTCCCAGTGAAGAGTTGACTGTAACTGAGAACGGATCAAGCTCCAGCGCGAGCTTGATCTGCATGGCGGCCTCCGCCTCACGTCCGAGCGGCGTCAAGACATAACCATACCACTCGTGCGCTGAGGCTGAACCGGGATTGAGGTCGAGTGCCCGTTTGAATTCGCGCTCGGCGCCCTCAAAGTCGTGCTCGTAAACGGCTTTCACTACGGCGAGCGCTGTGTGCGCTTCGGGCAGGGTCTCGTCAATAACGATTGCCTGGAGGGCGCACTCTTTTACTTTGGGCATCGCTTCGTTGGGCGCCATAAACTGGCTGGAAAGCGCCCAATGGGCATTTGCCATAGCAGCATAGGCCAGCGCGTAGTTTGGGTCCTTTTTGATTGCCTGCTGGAAAAAGCTTATTGCCTGATGCACGCCCTCAGGGGTCCACAAGTCGGCATAGAAGCGGCCCTTGAGGTAGAGCTGATAGCTTTCGACGTTCTCCGTGTAACGCTGCGTCAGTGCTTCCCGCGTCTCGCGAGTCATATGCAGGCGCAGTTTTTCTGAAATCTCGCGTGAGATGCTCTCCTGCACCTCAAAAATGTCGGAGAACTTGCGGTTGTAATGCTCGCCCCAGAGGTGACTGTTGCTACCGACGTCTTCGAGTTCCACGCTAATCGACAGATAGGGACCACGCTGAGCAACACGTCCGGTAAGAATCGCCTGCACGTCGAGCTCGCCGCCGATACGTTGCAGGTCTGGCTCCTGACCCTTATAGCGGAAGACCGAACTACGGGCGATCACCCGCAGGTTGGGGACCTGTGAAAGGCTGTTAATCAAGCTTTCAGTAATGCCGTCGGAAAGATATTCCGTGTCACCTTCAGAGCTGAGGTTGACAAACGGCATAATGGCCAGCGAATCGATGGGGCTATGACGGTCGCGGCCATCCGTCGCCCTTGCGACGGCCTCCTGAGTGCCCGGTTTAACGCCTGCACCGCTGCCTGCCGACAGCTTTATGGTCTGGTCCTCCGGTCCGGCCGCAGGCCGCTGCACCATCACCGCATCGCTGGGCAGATGGGAATCCACCTGCGCCTTTACGCCCTTTAAATCGTCAAGCAAAGCCTGCACCGTTTGGTAACGCTGCTCGCGGTTCTTCTGTAGTGCCCTCGCGACGATCTCCTGCAAGGCCGGCGGAACGTTGAGCCGGAACTCCTGCAGCGTAGGCGGTTCCTTCATCAGGATTGCCGCGATCACTTCGGCTTTACTCGGCGATTTGAAAGGAGACTGGCCGCTGGCCATCTCATAAAGCATCGCCCCAAAACTGAAAATGTCGCTGCGTTCATCGAGTTCCTCGCCGCGCACTTGCTCGGGTGACATGTAGGGCACCGTCCCCAGAATCGTTCCACTCCCAGTTAACTGATCCTGGGTTGCGGTCGCACTTTCTGTGTCGGCTCGGACAACTTTGGCCAGCCCAAAGTCGAGCACCTTTGCCTGTCCGCGCGCGTCGATCATTATGTTCTGCGGCTTGATGTCGCGGTGAATAATGTATCGCTTATGAGCTTCCACCAGCGCGTCCGCGATTTGCACGGCGAAGTCGAGCGCCTCGCGGAGCATTAGTCCCCGGTGCCGAATCCGCTGGTCCATCGTCTCGCCCTCGATGTATTGCATGACGATGAAATTGCGACCGCGGTCTTCGCCAACTTCGTGAATGGTGCAGATGTTTGGGTGGTCGAGCGTGGCTACCGCCCGCGCTTCGCGAAGCAAGCGCTTGCGCGCGCTCTCGTCAGCGATCGCCTCGAGCGGCAAGACTTTGATCGCCACCTTGCGTCTAAGGCGTTCGTCCATCGCGAGATACACCTGGCCCATCCCGCCCGCGCCGAGCAGTTCAAGAAGGCGGTAATGGCCGAGGAAATCTCCGATTACTAGCATGTAATTACGCGGACGCAGGCGGCCTGCAAAGAGGAATGGTTATGTATACTTGACGAGCGACTTTGTCAACCCGCATTACTGGGAGCGCGGGTGTCCGCGGTCCCAAAAAAGCAAAGGCAGCCGCCAGCCCATTTTTGCTCGTTACCCACTGCCTACTGTTGATCAGGGGTGGCCGACTTTGGAGGCGCCGGTATGGCCAGCGACAGGTAGCAGTCGTCCTGTTCGATCATGATCCCCCTGGCCGTACAATCTGCCAGCGCCACGCGAACTTCCGCCAGCTCTAATTTCGTAGTCGATTCTCCAAGCGACCTAATCCACTCGAGAATCTGTCGCGGGGTAGCAATCTGATCACACAATTTGTAGACGGATCTTTGCAGCCCGGTAAGCACGATTAAGGACGACTCCGCAACCGGCCGGCGATCCCAGATCATCAGCCGTTCACCAACTTCCATCCAATATAAGCGACTGTGTATGTGACACTGCTGCCACTGTTCGACGGCCAGCGCCAACGGCGTCACGTAGCTTTCCACGTCCTGCGGCTCGGCGTATTCAAACGTGAAGTAGTAAGCCAGATTCGTCAACGCTTCAGGCGGGAGCGAATAGACATAACTATACGCGGGATAAGGCCTCAGGTTTTTCAATCCAAGCTGTTGATGCTGAGTGAAGTTGGGGCTGAACCGATCGACGCGGATAGTGGTTGCGTATTGCGGCGGCTGCAAGTGGGTAAGAAAGGGAACCAGCTCGGCCATTCGACCGTACTCTTCTGGTGGCTCGCCTGGGAAGCCCCAGATAAAATTCCAGTTAGCCTGAATGTCCAGCTCCGCGCACCACTTGAGGAATTGAATGTTCTGCAGGCCCTTCACGCCTTTCCGCATGATCTGTAAGACGCGATCACTCAAACTCTCTATGCCGGGCTGAACTTCGTTGACACCCGCTTGCTTCAGCAGCCGCAATTGCGGCTTCGTCAGATTCGATTTCACTTCGTAAAAAAGATTTGCGTTGAGGTTAGTCTTCGCCTTCATTTTGGCGAGGGCCGGGATGAAGTCTTTGAAGTAAGCCATGTCCAGGATGTTATCCACTGCCACCACATCAAGGCCAGGGTGCCTGCGCGTCAGCTCTGACAATTCGGCTAAAGCTCTCGCCGGGGTCTTTTTCCGGTGAACCATCGTCTCGCCGTTTAGCCCGCAAAAAGTGCAATGATGTTTCGCACCCCACCAGCATCCTCGCGAGGTTTCGAACAAAAGGCTCGGCTTCAGACCGTTCAAGTCGCTCTGCTCCAGCTGCACGAAATAATCTGTGTAATCCGGGTTCGCCAGCGCATCCATCGCAGTGATGACCGCAGTGTTCTTGAGGGGTTGTTCGAGTGATGTAATCGCAAAGTTGCTGCCGAAATACACACCTTCAAGATCAGAAAAGCTTTGCCCTCCCAGCACACTCCGCACGAGTTCCGGAAAAACACCATCTCCTTCGCCCGACACCACGGCATCGATGAAAGCAAACTGACGGATCATTTCAACGCCCATTACTCCTTCGCAGTTCGCGCCTCCAAAGACGACGAAAGTATCGGGGGAACGCTCCTTGATGCGTTTAGCAAGCGATAATGACGCAAGCTGCTGTTGAAAGACGCTCGTAAACCCCACTACCGCAGGTGCGCATTCGACGATCTTCTCGAGACATTCCGCGAGAAAGCCTTCGACCTTGTCACCCGCGCTGACAATCTCGTTGACGAAATCTTCCGGCAATGGGTGCAAGTACGCGCAAGTCTGCGATGGACCGTTGAGGCGTTTATCGAGCACGTCAGTGAGGTAGAGTTTAAGCTCGGAACCGGATCTCTCCGGGAAGAGGGCAGGCGAAAAAATCCATTCGCCTACCAGATCATGGCTATGAGTTTCAGTGGTTACTCTTGAGTAAGTGGATGAACCAATCAGTTCGGCAAATCGAAAAGTGAAATAGAAGACACGCGAGGATATGTTGCAACGGCCTAGTGCTGCCTGTAGCAAACTAAGACCAATGGAAGGCGTCTGTAGAGAGCCGAATGGCATGTTAACCAGCGCGACATCTAACTCTCTTTCCAATGCAACGTCCTTCCCCACACGTTTCTGCGCGCAACTCGGAAATACACCTGGATGAAACGCCCTGCAAGTTGGTTATAGGAAATGGTCTACCCGCTATTGAAGTTATAGCAAAATATCGAGGTGGTTTCTATGTGATGGTTCGGTTTGACTGAAGCCCATGCTAAGTATCGCAAGTTATAAAAAAGGTTAAATGAGTTAGCAGAAATCTAAGAAAAGCATCTAAGCTGCTTTCGCCTAGCTCCTCCACAGCTAGAGCAATGTGCATTCCTTCAGAAAGCTTCCCACCAGTCCCTTCGTGATAATAAACACCCCACGCGGGAGATGCCTGAGGCTTCGACCATAGGGTGACCGTGCCTTTGTCTAACACAAGTAATACTGTACTTCCTCACCAAGTCGTAATAGTGCTCAGAGATTTTATCCAAACTAAGCGCACTATCGAAGGCGAAGAGACATGCCACCGTTTGAGACTTCATGAGGATCGGAAGCTCGGGTGGTGCAGTCTTCGCTAGTTGCTTTGTCGCCAATATATTCTCGAAAGACGAAACTAACTGGTCCTTATCTAGACGGGATTTTACTTCAACTACGGCAGCAACATTGTCACTTGGGAATATCGCAGCTTCTTCTGACGCTCTCGATCGGCCTGGGGGTATTTCCTGCTCAGCGCCCATGGTAAATGGACCTTACCAAAGCCGCCCTGCAGATCTCGCAGATGTACACCCTTGACGTGAGACAGGTGCATCTTTAATTGCTCTTCGAGCGCCACGGGAAGCATAGTGAGGCGATCCTTCTGCCCTTTCGCATCACGCCCGACTATTTGCTTGTAGCCGAAGTCAATATCTTTAACCCTAAGGCTCAGGCATTCCCTCAGACGTAACCCCGCTCCGTAGAGCAGACTGGCCATCAGCCAGTTCTGCTGCTGGAGTTGGGCAAGTATCGCCTTGACTTCCTCTTTAGTGAATACCAGCGGCAGGCGGGCCGGGCGCTTGGCACGTTCTACATTTTCGAGCCAGGGCCGATTCTGACCCAGCTCGTGACGATAGAGAAATAGCAGCGCCGCCAGGGCCTGGTTTTGTGTGGAAGCCGCCACTCGACGTACGACGGCCAGATGAGTCAGGAATTCGCTGACTTCAGTAGCACCCACCATTTCCGCGGGATGTCTCTTTTGTATGCATTTTGCTTCTCCCTTTCATTTGTTGTCCTTGCCGTCACGGTCGGGTTACTGCGCCCGACTGCCAGGCCTCGCTTAAGTCCTTAACCTTTGCTTCCTCTCTGCTTGCGTTGTCGCTTCTTACCAACACCCCCTTCTTCAACTGTTTCTTTCAAGCGGACAAGCTGGCTTGACCAAAGCTGACGAAATGGGGTGACCCATCTCTCATAGATTTGCTGAATGGGCACGGTATTTAATGAGTTCATACGTTGTCTCCCTGAGTCAGCTGTTTGGACCAACTTCGCTTCGCGCAGCACGTCGAGATGCTTCATCACCCCGAAGCGAGTTAAATGGGGAAACGAGTCAACGATTTCAGTCGTTGTGCGTGCGCCATCTCTAAGCTGGTCTAGAATTGCTCGTCTCGTCGGGTCGGACAGTGCCTTCCAAACCATATCCAGGTTGTCGGGCATTCGCTTAGGGCGTGGCACGCAGCTACTCGCAGTCCCTTCTTATCTCGGCGAGCAGGTGTTTCCATCCCTCGCCAACGCCCTTGCGGTGCTCAGGATCAATCATGCCGATCGCCCGATGTCGCAGGGTGACTCTTGAGCCTCCCGGAATTTCCTCGACCTTAACCTCCAGGTGGTTGTTTGCCGGATACGACATAAACATCGGGCCACTCAATTCGAGGAGGGTTGGCGGCTTGATGACCTGGACGAATCCCCAGAGGTGTCCGATTCCGTTTCCCCGATCCCGGTACCACCGTCCACCAGGCTTCACCTCGAGAATCATGGGCATGGGTTCACCGCCGGGTTTGGTGTTGTCCTCCCCGAAGCGTTTCAGCATCGCCGGAAACACTTTTTCGGGTCCGGCCTTAATGTCGATGTGCTGCTCAATGTCGAAGGTCAAATCATCCAATTTCATACTTGTCTCCTTATTCTTTCGATACCGCCTTTATGTGAGCATATAGTAACGTGACTATTTACTCACGTCAAGTGGAAATCTCAATCGAGAGGAAAGTGGCGGTAAGACCCGCCCTAAAGTAAAATCAATAACTTAAGCCTGCTGATCTCTTGAGACTGGAGTCCGAACCCCATGGTTGGAATCTAATAGGCTGGCTTATCAAAGAGTTAGCGGAATTTAGACTTACCACAAGTTTACAACAAATATCGATCCCGATTTGAGTCGGATGCTCCTTTACTCTTTCCCCATACTCACAACTCCGAAAGTCATGAGGCTTCCCCAAATATCGCTGTCGTTACAAAAGCTCGTTTCGGGCGGTAGCACAACAACCGATCAGTCCACTACTCCAGGCGGGCGGTAGTACTGACTCCCGACGACGATCTGAATTCTGATTGTGGTTGAGCGTTATCGTTCCCAACGTGATCAGTTCCTGACGGCCCAAGCATCAGAGATTGGGCACGCTTAGCCGCGGTTGAAACCATCACAACTGGTTCTTCCCGCGAGCGCTATTCATGAAAAAGATGCGCGTTTCATTCTTATCCAGAAAGCCCTCCGCTCTGCCGGTAACCTTTCCGCTCTGGCCCATGAGCCGATCGATTTGGCTCGTATCGATCTAAATAGAAAGACCCCATTTCAAGAGCTTGAACCGAGTGGTCCAACTAGGCAGTTTCAAGTCGCAGGTAATATTCTGGTCTACCCCAGCAGAACCAAGTAGTTCACATGGAGAAAACAGGTGTCTCTATTCCAGCGCGCGCTTCTGATCACAGTACTTGCGGGAGGCAGCGTTGATGGCTGTCACTGGAATCCTGTTCCTCAAACAGCCTGCCAGTTTAATGAGAATAACGGGAATCGCACTTTCGCTCATCGGATTGTTCTTAATGCGATAAACTCCGGTCAAATAATTCAGTTTCCGATTTGAGCCAAACCCATGAAGCGTCTGGTTCTCAAAGTTGGACCGCTGTTATTGGCGTTCCTTATTGGGGTTGTGACAAAGACGGCCTGGGATAAGTGGCAACAGATTCAGGACTTTCTATCTAATCTTTTCCTTTACTATCAAGATTGAACTAGGCTTTGCGAGCCGAATACAAGGAAAGCGTGCCAAACAGAGTGATATACCTCGCTGACTCACGCACTTCTACAAAACCGCTGTCGCGCATCAGTCGCCCCCTTACTGCTCTTTGCGGCTCCGCTTGTCAATCAACGCGCGCATTCTGTCGAGTATCGCTTCGCGTCCTTTGCTGTTCATCTGTTCTTCCAGATTCGCGAGCGCGGTTGTAACGATCTCTTTGTGATGTAGGTCGTCCAGCCCTCGCTCTTGCGTCACGTCGAGCCACAGCTTGTGAATTAGATTAACATCCTCATCCGCGAGCTTCGGGGCATGCGCCCCGATATCAAAATCATCTACCTGGTGGTCAGGCTCAACAACGTGAAAGCAGACTTGCCGCTTCGGCTTGTTGGGCAGCCGCTCCCAGGCCTCTCCGATCCGCTTTGCCTGCTCTTCGGCTGTCATCACCGATGAGCGACCGGACCAGATATCGGCAGAATCGAGGTGCGCCGCTGTTTGCGCAATAGCATCAAAGACGATCGCCCCCGGAACGATCAAAAGATCGACATGCTTGCCAGCTTTTTCTGCTAGCGACGTAACGCGGCTGAATAGCAGTTGTTCGTAGTTTGTGAAGAGATGCTGTTGCCCGATGTCTTCATAGCCGGCGTCCGGTCCCTTCATCACCTGCACTGTCATCACCACCAAGTCACGCTTGCCTGTGTGTGTCGCTTCCAGCGCTTTTTGGAGATGCGCCAGCGTGTTGTAGTCGCGCACGAGACAGAGGGCATTGCCGGGACGCACTTCAACCGTCTCGTTTGAGATGATCTCCTGCGGCTGAAGGCGGAACTGGTCCATTTCGACGTGCGCCGCCTGGCCACGTTTGCGCTCATTGATGCGTTCGGAGATCAGAAA
>WNGF01011423.1_pt1 | contig 19632 bp, 14 predicted proteins | sample 5400641 | NCBI WGS metagenome assembly WNGF01 (sample SAMN13153371, study PRJNA577476) | soil metagenome | isolation source: 80 cm soil or saprolite under grassland replicate 2 | place: USA:California | collected 2016-06-15
TCGTCGCCGGCACGAACGTGTGGCTCGTGCGATCGCTGCGCTCGCCGGCCGGAGCCGCGGCGGCGGCGAGTCCATCGCCGGCGCCACACGCGCACCACCCGGTGATCGCGATGATGCCGAAGGCGAAGGGGGATCCGTACTTCGTGAGCTGCCGGGTTGGCGCGGAGGAGGCGGCGCAGGAGCTCGGGGTCGACCTGATCTGGGACGGCCCGACGAGCCTCGACGCTGCGCGACAGAACGAGCTCGTCGAGAACTGGATCACGCGCAAGGTGGACGTGATCGCGGTGGCGGTCGAGAACCGCGGCGGCATTTCGAGCGTGCTCAGGAAAGCGCGCTCCCGCGGCATTCGCGTGCTGACGTGGGACGCCGACGCGGAGCCCGACGCGCGCGACTTCTTCGTCAACCAGGCGACCGCCGAGGGCATCGCGAGCACGCTGACCGACGAAGCGGCGCGGCTGCTTGGCGGTAAAGGAGAGTTCGCGATCATCACCGGCGCGCTGAGCGCCGCGAACCAGAACGAGTGGATCGCGTTCATCAAGAAGCGGCAGGCGGAGAAGTATCCAGGCCTGAAGCTCGCGACGGTCCGCCCGAGCGACGACGACCGCGACAAGGCGTTTGCCGAAACGCAGACGATCATGCGCGTGTTCCCGAACGTGAAGCTCGTCATGGCGATTTCCGCGCCCGCCGTCCCCGGCTCCGCCGAGGCTGTGCGCCAGGCGAACCGCCGCGACGTCAACGTCATCGGTCTGTCGCTGCCGAACATGAACAAGCCGTACGTGCACGACGGCTGGGTGCAGACGGTGGTGCTGTGGAACACGCGCGACCTGGGTTACCTCACCGTGCTCGCCGGTTCGCTGCTGACGCAGAACAGGATCACGGCGACCACGTCATCATTCGAGGCAGGACGCCTGGGCACCATCCAGATCCGCGGCTCCGAGATCGTTCTGGGCGCCCCGGTGATGTTCACGAAGGCGAACATCGATAGATTCGACTTCTAGCGAGACCGTATTGTCAGCACTGGCTTCAAAGCCTGTGTCACCCGCGATCAGGTTTGAAACCGCGGGCGGATCGTTCGCGACCTCGCATCAGGAGAGGCGGGTGGCGGGCAACGGGGCCGCCCCGCTGGGTGCCGCGTGCCGTCATCCCTGACATCGCTCTTCAGCACGCGGACCCAGTGGGGCTGTTGCCGGCCAGGACCCGCCTCTCATGCGAGGTCCTACCGGCGGTTTAATCACTCTGTTTGAGGCTGTTTGATGACTGATCACCGAATCACCGCCGCCTATGACATCGCCAGACAGCGGTACGCCGATCTCGACGTGGACGTCGAGGGCGCGCTCCGGACGCTTGCGACGGTCCCCATCTCGATCCACTGCTGGCAGGGAGACGATGTCGGCGGGTTCGAGAAAGGGGGCGGCGAGATCGGCGGCGGGCTCGCGGCGACGGGCAACTATCCGGGCAAAGCGCGCACGGCGGAAGAACTGCGGAGCGATGCGTCGAAGGCGCTCTCGCTGATCCCTGGCAACCATCGCTTCAACCTGCACGCGTCCTACGGCGACTTCGGCGGCCGCGCGGTCGAGCGGGACGAGATCACACCGGCGCATTTCTCACGGTGGATCGACTGGGCGAAGGAGTTGGGGATCGGCCTGGATTTCAATCCCACCTTCTTCTCTCATCCACGCGCGACGAGCTTCACGCTGGCGCACCGCGACAAGGACACGCGCGAGTTCTGGATCCGCCACGGGCGGGTGTGCCGCGTGGTCGGCGCGGCGATGGGGAAGGCGCTGGGAAAGACGTGCGTGACAAATCTCTGGATCCCTGACGGGATGAAGGATACCCCCGTCGATCGCGTCGGACCGCGCGAGCGTCTGCTCGAGTCCCTCGACAGGATCTTCGCCGAGCCGATCGACCGCGCCCACAACCTGGATTCGGTCGAAGGCAAGCTGTTCGGCCTTGGCTTTGAGAGCTACACCGCGGGCTCGCACGAGTTCTATTTCGGCTACGCGCTCTCGAGGAAGATCCTCTACACGCTCGACACAGGCCACTACCATCCGACCGAAACGATCACGGACAAGCTGAGCGCCGTGTTCATGTTCCTGCCGGAGATCCTGCTGCACGTCAGCCGCGGCGTCCGCTGGGACAGCGATCACGTGGTCGTGCTGAACGATGATCTCGAAGCCATCGCGCAGGAGCTCGTGCGCGGCGGGTTCCTCGCGCGCACCCACATCGGGCTGGACTACTTCGACGCGAGCATCAACCGCGTCGCGGCGTGGGTGATCGGCACGCGCAACATGTTGAAGGCGCTCCTGAAGGCGCTCCTCGAACCGGCGGCGTGGCTTCGGGATCTCGAAGCGCGCGAAGATTACACCGCGCGGCTCGCGCTGCAGGAGGAGTTCAAGTCGCTGCCATGGGGCGCCGTGTGGGACTATTACTGCGCGGACGCCGGCATGCCGCCGCGCGACGCGTGGCTGTCAGACATCAGGCGCTACGAAAAGGATGTCCTGTCCCTGAGGTAACCGGAATGCGGTGGAGTGTGCTCGTCGGCCTGATGTTCGCGGCCATCATCATTCCGTTTCTCCTGTTCGAGAAGCAGTTCGAAGCGCTCGGCGCGTGGCTGGCATCCGGACACGCATCGCGGTGGATGTCGGCGTCGATCATCGCGGGGCTGCTCGCGCTCGATGTGTTTCTTCCGGTGCCCTCGAGCATCGTGTCAACAGGCGCCGGTGTGCTGCTCGGGTTCTGGCGCGGCATGGCGGTCATCTGGATCGGGATGATTGTCGGCTGTGCGATCGGCTACGCTTTCGGCGCGCGCGCCGCGAGCGCAGCGCGCAAGCTGGTCGGCGCCGATAGTCTCGTCAAGGCGGGACGCGTGATGGAGCGCCACGGCTCGTGGGCGCTCGTCATCTGCCGTCCCATCCCCGTGCTCGCCGAATCGAGCATCGTCTTTGCCGGGCTCGTACGCTCGCCGATCGCGCCGTTCATCTGGCTCACCACGCTGTCGAATCTCGGCATCGCGATCGCGTACGCGGCCGTGGGCGCATTCTCCATGAAAACGGAATCATTCCTCTGGACGTTTGTCGGCGCGATCGCGCTGCCCGGGATCGCGATGCTGATCGGGAAGCTGTTCGTTCTTCCGGCTAAAGCCGGAAGCCACGGCAAGTAGCATTCAAGGACATGCCTCTCTATCTCGGTCTTGACTCCAGCACACAGAGCCTGACGGCGATCGTCCTCGAGGCGGGGCGCGGCCGCCGTCGCGTCGTGTTCGAATCGTCGATTGGCTTCGACGAGACGTTTCCGACGTACGGCACCCGCCACGGCGTGCTGCCGAGCGAGGATGCGACGACGGCGGTGTCGCCGCCACTGTTGTGGGTCGACGCGCTCGAGCTGATGATGGACCGCGTCGCGAAGAGCGGCCTCGATCTGACGCGGCTGGCCGCAATCTCCGGGTCGGCGCAGCAGCACGGCAGCGTCTATCTCAACGCGGGCGCCGCCGCGGGACTGGGATCGCTGGATCCCGCGCGCCCGCTCGCCGAGCAGGTCGCGCCGATGCTCGCCCGCACGGTGGCGCCGATCTGGATGGACTCGAGCACATCGGCGGAGTGCGCGGAGATCGAATCAGCCGTCGGCGGCGATCGAGCCCTCGCACAGCACACCGGCTCGCGGGCGTTCGAGCGCTTCACCGCCGCGCAGATCCGCAAGTTCGCGAAACAGGATCCGGAGGGTTACGCGGCCACCGACCGCGTGCACCTCGTGAGCTCCTTCCTGGCATCGCTGCTCACCGGCGCGCACGCACCGATGGACCCGGGCGACGGGTCGGGCATGAATCTCATGGACCTCGGGGCGTGCCAGTGGTGGCAGCCCGCGGTCGACTCCACCGCGACGGGACTTGCGGGGAAGCTTCCCCCGATCACTCCCGCATCCGCCGTGGTCGGCACGCTGTCGGCGTACTGGCAGAGGCGCTTCGGGCTTCCGGCGGCGCGCGTGATCGCGTGGTCGGGCGACAACCCGTGCAGCCTCGTCGGGGTCGGCCTCGTGCGCGAGGGGCGCCTGGCGATCTCGCTCGGGACGAGCGATACGGTGTTCGGCCTGATGCGCGAGCCGCGCGTCGACAGCACCGGCACGGGCCACGTGTTCGGCGCGCCGACCGGCGACTACATGGGGCTCACCTGCTTCAAGAACGGGTCGCTCGCGCGTGAACGCATCCGCGACCAGTTCCGGTTGACGTGGGAGGAGTTCTCCGAAATTCTTCGCCGGACGCCTGCAGGCAACGTTGGGCGCATCATGCTGCCGTGGTTCGAGCCGGAGATCACGCCAACGGTCCTTACGCCCGGCGTCCGCCGCTTCGGATTCACCGACACGGATGTCGCGGCGAACGTGCGCGGCGTGATCGAGGGGCAGCAGATGGCGATGGCGCTGCATTCGCGGTGGATGAACGTCACGGTGGATTCGATTCACGCCACGGGTGGGGCGGCAGCCAATCGCGCCATTCTGCAGGTGATGGCGGACGTCTTCGGCGCGATCGTCTACCAGCTGCAGGTCGGCAACTCGGCTGCGCTCGGCGCCGCGTTGATGGCGCTGCACGGCGATGCCTCCGCGGACGGACGGGACATGCCGTGGGACGACGTGATCAAGGAGTTCGTGGAGCCGATCGCGGACAGCGCGCTGATGCCCGACCCGCAGAACCACGTGCTGTACCGCGACCTGATCGAGAAGTACGCTTCATTTGAAGCGCAGGCGCTTGGACGCCCCTCGGTTGCCCCCGAATAGTTCCAGCCGGGTGGAATTTGTCTTTAAGAGCCTCCCACGGATCGAGCCTGTGGCCGCTGACCGAGTGACTAACCTAATGAGTAACGGTCGCGAGCATTACCGCGGCCGGGCGATGACGAGTCACCGCCGGCCTGTCCCGTTCAGGACGTCGATCAGCGCGCGCTCGAATCGAGCCGTATCCGACGACAGACCGACGCGCATCCGCACGCCGGTCGGCGATTCGATCGTGCGTCCGGAGGAGGGCCCCTCTTGGACGACGTCGATGCTGAGCCAGTCGTAGTCGACGAGCGTCGGGTTCGTGGCGGCGAGCGCCGCGAGCGGATCCCACCAGAACACCGGCAGTCCCGCGTTGATCGCACCGAGGAGGATGGGGTTGTTCATCAGCGTCGCGACGTAGATCGCCGAAGGTGTGCGGGCCGCCGCCGTCAGCGTGCCGATGTAGCCGACGCGCACCGGCACGTCGAGGACCGCGTCGGCGACCAGGTGCAACGCGCCGGGCCGCAGCGCCGCGAACACCGCCTGCGCCGCCGCGGGATCGCCCCACACGTTGAGCTCCTGCGTGTTGTCGAAACCGGGCACGCCTTCGAGTCCGCCGCCCGCGTGAATCGCGCCGCCGAGCACATACGCACGATCGATCAGCTGCACCGCTCTGCCGGCGCCGCGCGCGCGGAGCGTGTCGAACGCCGTCGCGACGTTCGTGATCGGTCCGGTCGCCACGATCGTCAGCCGCCCCTCGCTGTTCTGGATCTCGTCCGCCAGCAGATCGCTTGCGGAGCGCGTCGGCGGTACGTGTCCGGCGGCGCAGTCCGGAATCGCCTGGTCGAGGATCACGTCGACGGCGAACCGCAGGTTCAGCGGAAACGCATGCGGCAGCGGGTACGTCTGGTCGGCGACCGGCACGTTCGGCAGCCCGAGCGAATCGAGCAGGCAGCGCGCATGCTGGTACGCCTTGCCGGGAAAGCCGGCGCCGTTGTTCGTGATCGTGACGGCGCGCAGCTCGATGACGCCGTCCAGGTGCTGCTGCGCGAGCGCGGCAAGCGCCACGGTATCGTCGAAGTCGACGTCCGTATCGAAGATGACCGGATCGGCGGCGTGCGCCATGCCGGCGCAGAGACACGCGGCAAGGCAGAGCGTCAGTCGCGACAGCAGCTTCGTCATAGCGCCAGAGCATAGGCGTGCCCGCCGGCCGCGGCAATGGGGGTAAATTGGTACCGTGCACGATCTCACCGCGGAAAACGTCGACGACTGCGTGATGGCCGCAGCGCATTTCGCGCCGGAGCCTGTGGCGGCGCGGTTCGAGCGGCGCCTGCGCGAACTGCTCGCCTGCGGCGCGGCGACGGGTCTCGTGCTCGACGTGCCGCTTGACCAACGCCGGTCGTGCCGCGCCGCGGCGGCGTGGGTGTTCGTGGACGAGGCGAGGCACCAGCAGTTTCACGATGTGCGTCCGCCGCAGCTCGACGCGTGGATCGTCGACGAGGTGCTGGAGCCCGGCGCCGGCGTGCTGTCGCGCGACGAGGTGGCGCGCGCGAACGCCGGCGACGGCCTGAACATGTTTGTGCTCTTCTTCCGCGGCGACGACCGGCCCCTCACGGAATCGGACCATGGGCGCGTCGTGCACGAGATGATGGCGCACGTGTTCCCGCAGCTCACCGGCTACAACCTGCGGTCGCTCACGGCGCGGGCGCGGCACCACTCGCAGGCGATATCGGCGGTGCAGGCGGGCACCACGCTGCTCCACCCATCGGAGCTGCCCCCCGCGCCGGCGCCGGCGGTCCTGCCCAACTCCGTGCTCGTGCACGCGGATCGCGACTCGGTCCCCTTCGCCAGCTGGGTCGCCGGCGCCTTCGTCTGGCGCAAGCCGGTCGTCGGATTCAGCGCGGCGGAACAGCGGACGCTGTCGCTCGCGCTCCGCGGCTATCGCGACGCTCGCATCGCGGAGGCGTGTGGCGTGTCCGCGTCGACGATCAAGAAGCGGTGGGATTCGATTTTCGCGCGCGTCGCCGCCGCGGTGCCGACGCTCTTCGGCGATGCCGCCGACTCGCCCCTCGGCCGTCGCGGCCCCGAGAAACGCACGACGCTCCTGTCGTACTTGTCCCGCCACCCCGAGGAGCTGCGGCCGTACCAGTTGTGACCTCGCCGCGCCAACAAAAGGGCCGCCGGATCGCGCTGGCCTTTTTTCCAAACGGGCCGGGTGTATGCTGACCCCGCACCGACATCGGGCGTCCCGTGAGGAACTCGCGATGGGTCGCCTTGCCGGAAAGGATCGAGCCCATGGACCAACTCATCGCTCGGCTCCCGGTCGCGTCTGTGAAGACGCTCGTGGCTGCAGCAGCGCTGGCGAGCGCTGCGGCGATCGCATGGGCCTCCATTCCCGACTCGAATGGGACCATCCACGGCTGTTACCAGAAAAACGACGGGCGGCTACGGGTCATCGACACCGACGCCGGTGACACGTGCCTCGCGAGCGAGCTGCCGATCTCCTGGAACCAGGTCGGCCCGCAAGGTCCCCAGGGGCCCCAAGGCCCGCAAGGCCCGTCCGGCGTGAGCCACGCGTACTTCGCGCTGAACTCGCACATCGTCGAAGGCGCACCGACACAGACGCCTCAAGAGGTCGTCGGCGTGAGCGACCTCCCGCCAGGCGCCTATCTCCTCTGGGTCACCTTGCACGTTGAGGGCGGAAAGAACGACGCCATCTGCCGCTTGCTCCAGAATGACTTTCCGATGGAAGCCCGGTACGGCGTGCCGAAGTTCCCGGGGATGTTCAAGGTGAAGAGCGGCTCGATCACCACGGTGTCTCAGGTCGCCACCGCTCCGGCCACCGCGCGGTTCACGGTGGAGTGTCTGGACTTGATCGACTTCTTCGGACAACTCGATCCGCCGATCATCGACGGGACGATCATCGTGCAGGCCGTCGACGCGCTGAACTAGGCCACTAGCGTGGCGGCGGGCAGACTTCAATGCGGCATGAACGGGTCCTTTCATGTATCCCGTTTCGAGCCGCTCGATGCGAAAACCTGCGTGCTCCAGCAGTTCGGGCACCGCACGATTGAGGTGACAACCGCCGCTGAAACGCTCCCACACGGGCGTGAGCCGATGCCACCGACCGGTGAAATCTAATCCGGGTTCGTCACGTTGAATCGGCGATGGTTATCGCGGCAATCGCGATTCTGCCGATGCACTACTTTGTCAGATCGGATGCCGGCGCAGACGGGCCCACGCGTACGTGTCGCCGACCACGTTTCAAACCCTCCCGCGGGGCCTGGCCGTGACAGCCCCACGCCGGTCCCTCGCCAAGGGCGGTGATCACGGGAGTGGCTCGGGCCTGCGCCGTGGGGCGCCCCGTCACGGCCACCCGCCCGTGGGTTTGAAACGGAGGGGTCGAGTTACGTGCGCGGGTGCCCGTGGCGGGGCCGCCCCACTTTCACCCCAGCGCGCAAAAGACGCGCGCCGGGGGCCCCGAAGCGCCGCGCGCCGTCTCCCGTGATCGCTGCTTTTCGGCGCGCGGGCGAAGTGGGGCTGCCACGGGCAGATCCTATGTATGTCGAATCGAGAACGGGCCGACGCTGTACCCTCCTCGTAGGTTCTCGCAAAACCAAAGGAGGCGTTATGGCAGTGGCGACCCGTTCGACAGAGTCTCGCAAAACCAAAGGAGGCGTTATGGCAGTGGCGACCCGTTCGACAGAGTGTAGCGTGTTCAGCGCAGTACTGTTCATGGCGATGGACTTGGGGAGCACGACATGGAAGGTGGCGTTTGCGGTGGTACGCGGGGGACGTCCGCGGATTCGAACGATGGGCGCTGGTGATTTGGCGACGCTGTGGAAGGAGATCGCCGTCGCGAAAACTCGGTTCGCCCTGCCGAACGATACCGCGGTGCGGAGTTGTTACGAGGCTGGGCGGGACGGCTTTTGGGTGCACCGCGCGTTGACGGCGCACGGCATCGCCAACGTCGTCGTGGATCCGTCGAGTATCGCGGTGGATCGGCGCCAGCGGCGCGCGAAGACCGATCGCGTGGATGCGACGGCGCTCGTCACGCAATTGATGAATGCGGCCGCCGGCGATCGGCGAGGATGGCGTGAGGTGCGGGTGCCGTCGATCAACGCCGAGCACGATCGGCAGCTGCAACGCGAATGGGAGACCGTGCGTGAAGATCGGAAACGCATCCGCAATCGGATTCAAGGACTGCTGGCGACGCAAGGCGTGCAGGTGTCGCTGACCGTACGGTTCCCGCAGCACCTGACGACGGCGCGGCTCTGGGATGCGACGCCGCTGGCCCCCGCGCTCCTGGCGCGCGTGCAGCGCGAATGGACCGCGTTGGGCCAGGTCGACGCGCGACGGCTCGAGCTGACCCGCTTGCGTCGAGCGCGGGTGCGCACCGGCACCGATGCCGTCGCCCGGCAGACCGCGCAGCTGATCGCGCTGCGCGGCATCGGACTCAATGGCGCGCTGACGTTGACGACGGAGCTCTATGCGTGGCGCGCATTTCGGAATGGTCGGCAGATTGGCGCGATCGTCGGCCTGACCCCCACGCCGTATCGCAGTGATCAAACGGTGACCGAGCAGGGCATCAGTCGCAGCGGCAATCGGCGCGTGCGGGCGCTGAGTATCGAGCTCGCCTGGTCGTGGCTGCGGCATCAGCCAGATAGTGCGTTGAGTCGCTGGTACCGCCGGCGGTTCGGGGAGCACGCGCGGGCGCGACGCATCGGCATTGTGGCGGTTGCGCGGAAACTGTTGGTCGCGCTCTGGCGATACATCGAACACGGCGTCGTGCCTGAGGGCGCGCGCCTGAAAGCCTAGAATCCGCGAACCCCGCGGGGGATCGCGATCGGAGCTGGTGCGCGCCGCTCGATGCGGGTCCGGGTCTCCAGCAGGAGCACCGGCGTGGCAGAGGGAGCGGCGCGCCCCTGCAGTCGCCCTACGTGCACCACGCACGAAGGATGAGGTGCTGGCAACGCGCCACACGGATAGAAGGTTGTCCACGCGGCAACGCCTCGTGGCAACACACGACTGGCCAGCTCGAACGTCAGTGATCGTGAGGTCGGACAGGCACGTCGCCTCCGCGGTCCTCTGGCTGAGTGAGAGGACCGCTCCGGCGACGTGTGCCCAAAAACGCGGATCACGAGGGGGGGTTGACAACGAGGGTCCTCATAGAAGGACCCGCCGGCCGGCTTCGCTCCGCAGGAGCCACACCGAGATGCGCAGCGCAACCGGCGTGGTCAGCGGATCTGACAAAGTAGTGGATTCGCGATTTGAACATTGACGATTATGGATTCACCGACTCGCGATCAGGGATTCGTGATGAGGGATTAGTTTAGCCAGGGATTCTTCCCTAGCGACTATGATGGTGGCGATGGAGGAACGGCGCGCCGCAGCCCGTGTGGCGGAAGGCAGCACAGACCAGGTGGTCGCGTTCGTGCGCAACCTGATCGAGCGCGGCCGCGTGCGGCCCGGCGACCGCCTCCCGGCCGAGCGCGATCTCGCGAGTCGGATCGGCGTGAGCCGCCCCTCCGTGCGGGCTGGCCTCCACGCGCTCGCGGCGATGGGGGTCGTGCAATCGCGGCACGGCTCCGGCACCTACATCCAGGACGGCCCGCCGGCGCTCGGGTCCGAGCCGCTCGGCTTTCTCGCCGCGCTCCATGGATTCACCACGCAGGAGATGAACGAGGCGCGTCAGATCCTCGAGGTCGGCGGCGCCGCGCTCGCGGCGGAACGCGCGACGCCGGAGCAAGTGGCGACGCTCGCCGACGAGGTGGCCGGGCTGTTTGCGTCACTCGACGACCCGCACGTGTTCCTCGTGCACGACATCAGCTTTCATCGCGGCGTCGCGGCGGCGTCGCACAACCCCGTGATCGCCTCAATTGTCGAGATGGTGTCCGCGCTCTACTACGAGCGGCGGCGCGACACCGTCCAGCGCGCGTCCGATCGCGACCTGCGCGATGCGGCCCACGCGCACCGCCGTATCTACTTGGCGATCAAGGCGCGCGAGGTCGAAGAGGCGCGCCTGGCGATGTCCGAACATCTGAGGCAGGCCTATCGATACCAGGCACAGGAGCGGGCGATCCGGAGCCCGCGGCGGCGATCCTCATGAGCGCGAAATCTCTTTTCGATCTCGACGGCCGCGTGGCCGTTGTCGTCGGAGGCACCAGCGGCATCGGCCGCGTGCTCGCGTTGGGACTCGCGGAGGCGGGCGCACACGTCATTGCGACGGCGAGGCGTGCGCAGCTCGTGGACGAAGTCGCGTCCGAGATTGAGAAGCGTGGGCGCCGCACGCTGCGCGTGGCCACCGACGTGCTCGATCGGCAGGCGCTCGCGGTCACCGCAAGCGTGATCCTCAAGGAGTTCGGCCGGATCGATTCGGTCATTTATGCGGCGGGCACGACGAAGCGCGTGCCGACGCTCGACATGGCGGACGAGGACTGGGAGCGGATCATCGACACGAACCTCACGGGCGCGGTGCGAACCTACCAGGTGTTCGCGCGGCCGATGATGGAGCGGAAGTACGGGCGGCTGATCGGCATCGCATCACTCTCATCGTTCGTGGGCCTGCACGAGGTCGCGGCGTACACCGCGTCGAAATCCGGCATCGCCGGCCTGACGCGCGCGCTCGCGGTCGAGTGGGCGCCATACGGCGTCAACGTGAACGCGATCGCGCCAGGCGTCTTCCGGACCGACCTCAATACGGCGCTCCTCGACGGACCGCGCGGCCGCGAGTTCCTGGTGCGCACGCCGATGCAGCGGTTCGGCAAGCTCGACGAGCTTGTCGGCGCGGCCGTCTACCTGTCGTCGGACGCGTCGACGTTCGTCACCGGCCAGATCATCGCCGTCGACGGCGGGTTCCTCGCGAGCGGAGTGAACCAATGAATCCCGCGATCGCGATCAGCGATCAGGACAACGTCGCCACGGCGCTCGAGGCGCTGGAGCAGGGGCGTGTGCTCGAGATCGCCGGACAGCGGATCACGGTGGGCGCGGCGATCCCGCGCGGCCACAAGATTGCGCTGCGATCGATCCGCGCCGGCGAGGCCGTGATCAAGTACGGCAGCCCAATCGGCACGGCCACCGCGGAGATCGCCCCGGGGATGCACGTCCACACGCACAACGTCGAGAGCACGCGCGGCCGCGGCGATCGGGGCGCCGGTGGCGCCGGCGTGCATGGCACCGGTGGTGCCGGCCTTTAGGCCGGCCATTACGGAATGACGAACACTTTTCTCGGGTACAAGCGGCCGAACGGACGCGTGGGCGTGCGTAATCACGTGCTCGTCGTGCCGACGGTGATCTGCTCGGCTGTCGTCGCGGAGCGCATCGCGAACGCTGTGCCGGGCGGCGCTGCGCTTCCGCACCTCGCCGGGTGCGGCCAGCTCGGCCCCGATCGCCAGGTCACGCACGAAACCCTGGCGGCTTACTGCGGTCACCCGAACGTCGGCGCCGTCCTCGTCGTCGCGCTTGGCTGCGAGCAGGTCATCGCGCAGCACCTGGCGGACGCCGCACGCAAGGCGGGAAAGCCCGCGCAGGTCATCGCGATCCAGAGCGAAGGCGGGACGGTGCGGACGACGGAGCGTGGGATCGAGATCGCGCGCGCGATGGCGGCCGAGCTCGAGTCGCAGCCCCGCGAACCTTGCGATCTGGCGTCGGTCATCCTGTGCGTCAAGTGCGGCGGCTCCGACTACACGTCGGGACTTGCGGCGAACCCCGCGCTCGGACGCGTGGCCGACCGCCTCGTCGACGCGGGGGGATCGGCGGTGCTCGGCGAGATCGCCGAGATCATGGGCGCGGAACACCTCCTGGCCGCGCGCGCCGCATCGCCCGAACCCGCGGCGCGGCTGCTGCGGATCGTCAGCCGCGTCGAAGCCGAAGCGATCGCGCTCGGGCTCGACATCCGCGGGACGCAGCCATCGCCGGGCAACATCCGCGGCGGCCTGACGACGATCGAAGAGAAGTCGCTCGGCGCCACGCACAAAGCCGGCGAACACACCCCGCTCACCGACGTCGTCTCCTACTCGGCGCCGATTACGAAGCGCGGGCTCACCGTCATGGACACGCCTGGACTCGACGTCGAGGCGGTCACCGGAATGGTCGGCGGCGGCGCGCAGGTGGTCGTCTTCACGACAGGCCTGGGCACGCCGACCGGCAATCCGATCGCGCCCGTCATCAAGATCACCGGTAACGCGCAGACGGCGCAATCGATGGTGGACAACCTCGATCTCGACGTGAGCGGCATCCTTGACGGCCGTGAAACGCTCGACGGCGCGGCCGATCGGCTGCTTGCCGAAGTGATCGAGGTCTGCTCCGGCAAGACGACGGCGACCGAGCGGCTCGGTCACAGCGAGTTCGCGATTCACCGCCGTAACCCGACCTTCTGAGCGCGATATGACCGTTCCGATCCCGTCTGCTCCGGCCGCGATCGCAACCCGGCTTGGACGCGTGCGGTGGATCATCTGCGCCCTGCTGTTCTTCGCCGCGACCATCAATTACATCGATCGCCAGGTGCTCGCGATTCTCGCCCCCGACCTGCAGAAGGAGATCGGCTGGTCGGAGCTGGACTACGGCCGGATCGTGATTGCGTTCCAGGTCGCGTATGCGGTGATGATGCTCGCGTGGGGACGCATCCTCGACAAGATTGGCACCAAGGTCGGCTTCGCGCTGGCGGTCGTCTGGTGGTCGCTCGCGGCGATGGGCACGTCGCTCGCGCGTTCCGCGATGGCATTCGGCGCGGCGCGGTTCATGCTCGGCGTCGGGGAAGCTGCGAATTTCCCCGCGTCGATCAAGACGGTCGCCGAATGGTTTCCGAAGAGCGAACGCGCCTTCGCCACGGGCATCTTCAACTCGGGCACGAACATCGGCGCGGTGGTGGCGCCGATTGCCGTGCCGCTGATGGCGGCGCGCTGGGGCTGGCAGACGGCATTCATCGGGACGGGCGCGATCGGGTTCGCGTGGGTGATCGCGTGGTGGACGTTGTACCACGGCCTCGACACGCACCCGCACGTGAAGGAAACGGAGCGCCAGTACATCCGTGACGGCATCGATGAACCGGGCACCGCAAAAGTGCCGATCGTCCAGGTCGTGCGGTATCGGCAGCTCTGGGCGTTCGCTATGGGAAAGCTGCTCACGGACCCGATCTGGTGGTTCTACCTGTTCTGGCTGCCGAAGTTCCTCGCGCAGGAGCACGGCATTCGGGGAGTGGCGCTGATCCCGTATCTCACCACGGTGTACCTCGTGGCCGACGTTGGCTCCGTGGCCGGCGGGTACATGTCATCGGCTTTGATCAAACGCGGCTGGACGGTGAACCGCGCACGGAAGACCACGATGGCGCTCATCGCGTGCACGGTCCCGGCGGTGATCGCGGCGCCCCAGACGCGGAGCGCCTGGCTCGCCGTGGGTCTGCTGAGCATCGCTGCCGCGTGCCATCAGGCGTGGTCGGCCAATCTCTTCACGCTGACCTCCGACACGTTCCCGCGGCGCGCCGTCGGCACCGTCGTCGGATTCGGCGGATGCGCTGGGGGGATCGGCGGCATCCTGATCGCGGAGTTCGCCGGCCGCGTGCTCCAGCACGATCCGAGTTATTACCTTCCAATGTTCGTCATCGCCGGGACCATTTATCTCGTCGCGCTCGGCGTCATTCATCTGCTCGCGCCGCGGCTGGAACGCGTGGAGCTGCCGGAGTACGCATGATCGTCAAGGACACTGTCATCGGCCGCGGCGGGGCGAACGCGGATCTCACCGTCGACGACATGCGGCCAATCGTCGAGGAGGCGCTCGAGTCGGTTCCTGCCGGGTCGCGCGTCCTCGCCGTCATTTCGGATCGCACGCGCGACGACAACACGCCGGAGCTGTTTCCGTTGATCTCGCGCGCACTGTCGGCGCGCGGCGCCGTCCAGCTCGACGCGCTCGTGGCGCAGGGCACGCACGTCGTGATGAACGACGCGGACAAGCGCGCCAAGATCGGCGCGGGGCTCTCGTCGATGCCGCTCCTCGGCACCCTGTTCGATCACCACTGGGACCGGGATTCGGAGCTGACGACGCTCGGGACGATAGGCGCCGACGACATTGCGCAGGAGACGGGCGGGCTTCTGCGCGAGGCCGTCAGCATCCGCCTGAACGCGCATCTCGCCCCTGGACTCTACGACGTCATCCTCGTCATCGGCGCGACCGTGCCGCACGAGGTCGCGGGCTTTGCCGGAGGCGCGAAGTATTTCTTTCCCGGCGTCGCCGGGCCGGAGCTCACGCATCTCACGCATTGGCTCGGTGCGCTCGCCACGATCGAGCGCGTGATCGGCCGCGTGGAGACGCCGACGCGGCATCTCATCGAAAAGGCCGCCTCCTTCGTGCCGACGCCCGTGATTGCGTTCACGTCCGTCTCCACGCGCAACGAGCACGGGTTCAAGACGCGGGCGCTGTTCGCCGGGGATCTGCGCACGACCGTGCGGCACGCCGCCGCCGTCAGCCAGCAGGTGCACGTGCGCTACACCGGCCGCCGCTACAAGCGCGTCGTCGCGCTCCTCGACGAGCACTACGACGAGCTGTGGGTCGGGGGAAAGGCGAGCTACAAGCTGGGGAGCATCATCGAGCGCGGAGGGGAACTGATCATCTACGCGCCGCACCTCTCGGGGATCTCGGCCACGCACGGCGCACTCATCGAGAAGTACGGATACGCGCCGCTCGAGCGGGTGCGCGACATGGTCGAAGGATCCGACGAGCTGCGCGCCAACCTGTGCGTCGCCGCCCACCTCGCGCACGTCAGCTACGCGGGAGAGAAGGGAGACGACGGGGTGGTCGTCCCGCGCTACCGCATCACGCTCGCCGCGAACCTCGCCGAGGAGATCTGCCGCAAAGTGAATCTCGGGTACATGGATATGCGTACGTTCAACGAACGCGCCTATGCCGATGACGCGGATACGCTCGTCGTCCACAACGCCGGACGGGACCTTTACCTCGAAAAACCCTGATCGAGAGCTTAATCAACAGCTTTCACTGGCAGTCCCCCTTCGCTGCAAAAGACACACAAGAGAACGTCACTAGTTGCTGCAAACCAGCAATCGAGCGGAATGCGCTGGCATGTCGGCGACGGTAATCACACGTTGCTGACCGAGTGATTGCCCTGACCAGTAGTCGGTGACACGGTATGGACGATCGAGGCGCGTCGAGAGCGTGATCGGCGTGTCCTGCCAGTTGAACAGACACACCAGCTTCTTTCCCCAGAGAGGCACGATGCCGACCTCGAGGCGGTCGTCGCTGAACACCGCGGGCACGCCGGTCGGCGGAACGAGTTTCTTGAGCATCGCCAAGCGCGGCTCGGGGATGGACGTGAGATCGTCGCCGGACAGCACCATCCCTCCCGTCGCGTAGATCGCGGTCGCGTGGAACGTGAACTCGTCGTCTGTGAGGTCGCCGGTGAGGACGACGGCGTCAGGATCGTTCCACCAGAGGCGGCCGTTCTGCCAGTTGCGCATCAGGTTCTGGCGTGCGGTGGTCTTGATGCGATCCCACGAGCGCTTGATGTCGTTCGAGCTGCGCGACCCGTGAAGAAGGCCGAGCGACGGCCACATCGGGTGATTGCATCCCAGAATGAAGCTGTCGCCGGCGCCGCGGAGCACGGCGGCCATGCCGCGGCGATATGCCTCGATCCGCGTCGCGGCTGGATCGTGGAAGCGTCCGCCGTGGATGGCTCCCCAGAAGTTCGCGTCCAGCTTGAAGTAGGTCACGCCCCACACCTGGCGCATCGTGCGGAAGACGTTCTCGAAATGGGCCTGCACCCCGGGGTGTGTGCCGTCGAGCACGTACCAGGGGCCGCGGCGCCACCCGCCAAATGTCACCGCGTTCGAGCGCAGCGGCGCGCTGGTCGCGTCCTTCACGAACCAGTCGCGGTGTTGCTGGAAGACGTGCGACTCCTCTTCGGCGATGAAGGGCGCCACCCAGATCGCCGGCTGGAATCCGCGCTTTCTGATCTCGTCGAGCACGCGCCGCACGTCGCCGCCGAACGCGGCTCCCGTCTCGAGCCAGTCGCCCATCGCCGGCTGATAGCCATCGTCGATCTGGACGTACGTGAGCCCGGGAATCTTTCTTCCGATCGCGTCAAGATTGTCGAGGACCTGCTGCGCCGTCACCTTCGGCCCGAAGCAGTACCACGAACACCAGCCGGTCGGAGGCGCTGCGAACCGCAGCGGCGGATGATTGCTCTGCAGCCGCTCCGCGATCGGGTCGAGCAAGCGTCCGTAACTGACGGAGCTCGCGGTGGAAAACCTGAATTCCTCGAGATCGACCGATGCGCCGGGTGAGACTTCCAATCCCTCCGTATCGACGACGACCTGGATGCCGGCCGCGGCCGTGCGGATCTGACCGCTGAAGCGGCGGCACGAGGTAAACGCCAGCGCCCGCGCGATCCTGTCAGGGGACGTCAGCGTGAGCAGGCCGTAATACACGCGCGTGCCTTGAGGCGCGGGAAGCTTGTAATGCTTTGCGTCCGTGTACTGGCTCAGATCCTCCGGCGCGCCGAGGGTCCCCGCCGTCTGCGACAGCATCTGGAATCCTTCGCCGTAGAGATGCGTCGATTCCGGCAGCTGCACGTCGATGTCGAACAGGATCACCTCAGTGAGCCGGGCAGCCGCGGCGCCGCGGTTGACGACGCGCGAGCGGCAGACGGTCCCGTCCCATTCACGCAGCACGAGCACGGACGGCAGCGCGTCGCCGCTCGTGCTGACGGCGCGAACCTGCGACCTCTTGAGCGTGTCGAGGTCAAGCTGTGCGGAAGACATCGCGCGGCGTCCAAGTCCTGACGCGATCGGCGATGCAACGGCGAGGGCCAGGAGCTCGCGACGGGTCAGCTCGAGATCTCGGCTCACGACCCGCCGCCTTTCACTGGAACCAGCCGCGCGATGAAGCCGCCGCCGGCACGCATCGTGATCGTCAGCGATCGTTGCCGCGAGAGGCTGGCGCGCTCGACGCGCTCGGCGGCGGCGGCGTCCGGATCGTCTCTCACGAGCGTCGCGCGATACGTAGCGGGTCCCAGGAACTTCAGATCGAGTCGCATCGTGCGCGCGTCGGGACCGTTCAGCACCGCGATGAACCACTCCGCGCCTCTCCGCCGCGCGAAGACGGCAGCCTCGCCGATCCCGCTTCCAGGGAGCACGACCGTTTCGTCCCACGTGCTCGGCAGCGCCTTGATCAGATCCACAGCGGGATTATCGAGGAGGCTCTGCGGATGACCGCCGTACACGAGAAGCGGTGACGTGAAGATTGCCGCCGTCGCGATCTGGTGCGGCCACGACGTTTCCTTGCGGCGATCGCCAAACACCACCGGCGTATAGTCGCCGTGTCCCGCAAGATAGCGCGTGAATGGAAGCGTCGTGTTGTGCGCCGCCCAGGACTGCGCGCGGTGCTCGAAGCCGTACACGCCCTCGCGCGTCATCTCGTTGGGCCATGTGCGCGACTCGCCGGCCGGCTTGTTCGCGCCGTGAAAGTCGCACAGCAGGTGATTCTCGGCCGTCTCGCGCAGGATGTCGTGGTACAGATCGATGACCTCCTTCGCCTCGTGATCGAAGAAGTCGACCTTCACGCCCGCGATGCCGAACGCGTGCAGCTTCTCGAAGAGTGTCTGCCGCGTCGCGCCGTCATGAAGATCGCGGCTGTGGACCCAGAGCAGGAGGCCGACGTGCCGCTCGTTCGAAAACGACACGAGCTCGCGCAGCTGGTCGTCGGTCCACCGGCGCCACAGCCCTTCGACGACCTGGTATTCGAATCCCAGCTTTCCGGCGAGCTCCGAGAACTGTTTGATCCCGTCGAACGTATTCTCGCCGCCGTCCAGGTACCGCCACACCGCGCGGCCGGGCTTCACCCAGGGTGTGTCGATCCCCTGGGGGAACAGTGCGGGGTCGGGTGGCGGAGAGAGGCTCGTGATGATGTCCGAGTTCACAAGCGTGTTCAGATCGGATCCGATCAACACGACGCGCCACGGCGTCGTGATCGTGCCGGTAATCGTGGCGGGCTGCTCGAGGCGCCTGACGTCGAGCGCGGGATAGCGAAGGCGATAGGGATATGACGCGGGAACCGCGTGGCCAAGGCGCGCCGCGAACCCGCCGCGGCGGTCCGCCTGCAGCGCCATCCCCGCGTAGTTGACGAGGCCTGCTTCCGTCACCGACGCGTAGCCGAGGCCCTCCGGAAGACGCGCCGTCAGCGGCGGCGCCGCCCACTCTCCTTCTTCCACGTCTTCGACGTCCTTCTTCTCGTGCACGCCTTCATAGTGACCGTCGAGGTCGTGATACCAGACGGTGCTTCCCGCGGGAAAGTTGAAGAGCGTTGCTTCGTCGGGCGTACGCTGTGCGGTCGCCGAGCCAGGCACGACGTAGCGGAACGCCACCCCGTCGTCAAACACCCGAACGTCGATCGTGTAGCGGCTGCCGCTGTGCTCGTGCGTGACGCCGACGCTCGCGCCGTTGTAGCGGTTCGTGGCGATCGCGTGCACGCCGCGCGTGGGATACCGCTGGTCCTGGTGCGTGCGCTCGATTGTCCCGATCGCCGCGTCGTCAGCGAGATTCACGCCATCGACGACGATCCCGAGGCGCGAGCGCTCGATGACGGCACGCCCCTTCATCGTCACGCGGTAGGCGAGCCGATCGTGAGGTTGCTGATCCAGCTCGAATTTGATGCGGCGATCCGGGCTCGTGATTGTGAAGGACGTTGTCGGCGGCAACGGCTGACGGCGAACAGGAGCCGCCAGGGTGTTGCGCTCAAGGCGGAACGACGCGGGAAGGATCCCGGAATCGCGAATGTCTCGATCGAACACGTGCAGCTGCCCGCGCGCTTGACGCGCAGGCCGCCGGAATGCGTCTTCGGAGAACAACCCGAAGTTCTGTGGATTCCAGCCCGCGCGCAACGCTCGCG
>WNGF01007980.1_pt1 | contig 19622 bp, 11 predicted proteins | sample 5400641 | NCBI WGS metagenome assembly WNGF01 (sample SAMN13153371, study PRJNA577476) | soil metagenome | isolation source: 80 cm soil or saprolite under grassland replicate 2 | place: USA:California | collected 2016-06-15
AACCTCCAGGACACGCATGTTTACCGGCTTGCGACGCACTGATTCGATGATCGCCAGCACAATGTGACCCCCATCGAGTACCGGAATGGGCAGCATGTTCAGAATAGCGAGGTTTACATTAAGGATCACGCTAAACCAGAGAGCGAGCTGCCAGCCGCGTTCGCTTTGGAAAAGCAAATAGTAAATGCGACCGATGCCGATCGGGCCGCTCAAATGTTGCAATCTCACATCCGACTTTGGCGAGGCAACCGCTCCGATTGTCTTCAATGTGCTGGTCACACTGTTGTAAACCTGTTCGATCGGATTTGGATGCGAGATGGACATTATTCCAGTCGTGTCCCATTGAATTCCAATTCGCGGCTTCATTTCACCCGCCGTGAGCAGAAGTGTCGGCTTCACCGGAACATCAAACCTCGCTCCATTTCGCTCTACATGGAGGACAAGCTGATCCTTCGGATGTTTGCTGATGTATTCCAGCAGGGCGATCGGATTGTAGATCGGCGTCTGGTCGAATCCGCGAATGATGTCGCGCGGCCGCAGCCCTGCCGCAGCGGCAGGCGTGCCCGGTTCCACTTTATCAATGATAGGCGTTTCCGCCGGGTAGATGAGCAACTGTCGCACGCTTTTCCTGCGCCATCCGCGTGTCTCCGCCTTATACGGTTGCACCCAGACAGTCTGCACCTTCCCGTTGCGCTCGAATTTCACGGCGATTTTGTCGCCTTCGCTTCGCACCACATCCCAGCTCACGCTGTCATTCATTCCGACAAAGCGCCTGACCGGTTTGCCGTCCACTGCCACAATCTTATCGCCGGGTTGCAGTCCAACTTTCTGGGCCGGGGAATCCGGCGCAACATAGCCAATGATCGTGGTTGAATCCGCTTCGCCTACCGGGTGGCCGGTGACCCAGACAATGCCGGCAAAAAAAAGCGCCAGAAGCAGGCTGAATAACGGTCCGGCAAACGCAACGATAATTTTGTCGAGCGCGGAAATTTTCGGCAGCTTCGCGCGATCGAGGTCGGCCTTGCCTTCGATGATGTCCATCGGCGCGAGCTGGGGCAGCGCGACGAACCCGCCAAAGGGAAGCGAACCGAGCGAGTATTGGACGCCATTGATCGTTTTTTTCCAGAGCGGTTTGCCGAACCAGACGCCGAATTTTTCTATGTAAAGCCCTCGCCAGCGTGCTGCCAGAAAATGCCCGAGCTCGTGCACGACGATGAGAAGATTGAAGAGGACGAGTACCTCGAACAGGATCAGGATGACACGCGCGATGTGGAGAAGCATCAGAAATGTGAGTAGTGACTAGTGATTAGTTTGGTGCGTGATTCGTTCAAACGTTTTGGCGCTTTAACCCCCTTAACGATTTAACTTTTCAGGGATTTTACGCACCCCGTCGCCTCAGCCCGCGCCCATTGATCGGCTTGCAATATCGCATCGAGATCAGGATGTGCAACGCTCGCATGCCGGTCCATCACTTCTTCGACAATCTGCCAGATGCTCGGGAAACTCACTTCTCGATCTAAAAATGCTGCGACCGCCACTTCGTTGGCTGCGTTCATAACGGCAGGCAGCGTGCCACCAGCCTCGCCCGCTCGGCGTGCGAGATTCAGCGCGGGAAAATCGCCATAGCGCGGCGAGAAAAATTCCAACTTCGACAGTTTCGAAAAATCGAGCGGTGGCAACGTGTTCGGGACGCGATAGGGCCACGTCACTGCGTATTGAATCGGGAAGCACATGTCCGAATAACTCAATTGCGCGAGCGTCGAGCCGTCTGCGAACTCGACCATTGAATGGACAATGCTTTGCGGATGGATAACGACTTCGACGCGTTTCATCTCGACTCCGAAGAGCCAGTGCGCTTCGATCATCTCCAGCCCTTTGTTGAACAGCGTCGCGGAATCGATTGTGATCTTCGGACCCATGTTCCAGGTCGGGTGTTTGAGTGCCTGCTCCGGCGTGATGGACTCAAAATCTTTTCGCGGTTTTTCGCGAAATGGGCCGCCTGACGCTGTCAGAATGATCCGGCGAACATCAGAAACGTCCAACGTCCAACGTCCAACCCCCAACGCTGAACTTTCGGCATTGGACGTTGGGCGTTGAGCGTTGAGCGTTGAGCGTTTGCCTTCCAAACACTGAAAAATCGCATTGTGTTCGCTGTCCACCGGCAAAACATGCACACCGTTGTAACGCGCCTCGCGCATCACGATCTCGCCTGCCATCACGAGAATTTCCTTGCTTGCCACCGCGAGATCCTTTCCGGCTTCAATCGCAGCGAGCGCCGGTCGTAATCCGCCGGTCCCCACAATCGCAACCAGCACCATCTCGCCATTAGTTAGGCACGCGATTTCGCGCAGTCCTTCTTCGCCCGCGAAAATCCGCGGCTCGTAATCGAGCGCTTTGCGCAAGATGTCGATCTTTGTCTCATCGACCAGACAAACCGATTCGGGCCGCACTTTGTTCGCGGCTTCCGCCAATTTCTGTGCATTGCGATTCGCCGCCAGTCCGACGATCTCCATCCGTTCCGGAATGTCGCGCGCAACTTTCAGCGCGCTTTCGCCAATCGATCCAGTTGCTCCCAGAATAACGACACGTTTACGTTCCCCGGAATCTCCCGTTTTCATTTTTAACCACGAATGGACACGAATTGACACGAATTCATAAGACAATTCTCTCCCACTCTAGCTTGGCGTATCCGCCTCGATAGGAGTCTCAACCACTGATTACACGGATAGCACGGATAAGAAGTTTCAAGCATGAAGATCGGGATCGTTTTCTGATCCGGTATTATCCGTGCAATCCGTGGTTGAATTTTCAAGCCCTGCCGTGAGCAAGCGTGTTGAGCACTTCGATTGCACAACCAACGATTTGAAACACTTCTTCTTTGAGCACCAGTTTTCGGCATTCGTGTGCATTAGTGTTCATTCGTGGTTAGGGCACATGAATCACTAGCCGCAGATAGAAAAACAAAAGCGGGGCGGTAAAAAGCAGACTGTCCAAAAGATCGAGCGCACCACCGATTCCCGGCAGCAGGTTCCCCGAATCCTTTACATCCGTGCTGCGCTTGATGATGGATTCAGCCAAATCACCGATGATCGCTGCGAACCCGAGAAGCAATCCCAGTATTGTCGCGTGTGTCCAGGTGAGTGCGGACAAATGGCCCGGCATTAGCTTGTACAGCGTCAAACTGCAAAACAGCGCAAACCCGAGCGCCCCGAAAAAACCTTCCCAGGTTTTTTTTGCGCTGATGTGAGGAACCATGAGATGGCGCCCAATCGCGCTGCCGGTGAGGTATGCGCCCATGTCGCTGAATTTTGTGACCGCGATCAGATACAAGACATAGAACTGGCCCGTCACGACGCCAGCGCTCGAGCGCGGCGTAAGATAAACGATCTTTGTGATGAAGTTAAAAAGCCAAAGCACATAAAGCAGGCCGAACAACGTGTACGCCATCGTTTGCAACGGTTCGTCATGGCGCAGGCGCGCAAACATCTGGCGCGCGAAAACCGTAAGCAAAAAAAAGAGCAATACCGCGACTTCGAAGTCGTAGGAACCGGCCGGCCCAATCTTGGAGAAGTAATAAAAACTGCCGCCGAGCATGACGGCGCCGCAGATCATTCCTGTAATCTTGAAATTCGGCAGACCTTTGTGATCGAGCATCTGGTAAAATTCCAGGAGCCCGATCAGTCCGAAGACGCTGATCAAAAGCCAGAATAAGATTTCGAATCCAGAGAACGCGATGAGGAGCGCGATGGACCAGAGCGCGATCGTGCTGATGAATCGCAAAACGAAAACGGAGCGGGCTGTAACCGCATTCGTCCCGGTTTGCTCAATGGTTACGGGCATGCCTTTGCATCATTCCCAAGGAACGAATCAGGCGCAAGCGCAGATAAGCCGCCGATTCGCGCAGTCCTATTCGACGCATTCGTCACATTCGACTTCACACACGGCTTCGCATAATCTCCTGTCGTGCAAAAAATGATGCCGGCCGTAGTGAAAAGCCGCGCCGAACCGGGGCTGTGGCTCGAGGAAGTTCCGGTTCCGGAAGCCGGCGGCGACGATGTGCTCATCCGCGTCGTGAAAACGTCCATCTGCGGCACCGACGTCCACATCTATAACTGGGATGCCTGGGCGCAAAAAACGATCCCGGTGCCGATGACGATCGGCCATGAATTTGTCGGCGTTGTCGATCTTGTCGGCGATCATGTGAAAGGCTTCGCGCGCGGCGATCTCGTTGTCGGCGAAGGTCACATCACGTGCGGGCATTGTCGCAATTGCCTCGCCGGGCGGCGTCACCTCTGCCCGAATACGCAAGGCGTGGGCGTGAATCGCTCCGGTGCGTGGGCTGAGTTTGTCGCGGTTCCACAATCAAACTGCTGGCACGCCGATCCGTCGATCCCGCTCGACGTGCTTTCGTGTTTCGATCCGCTCGGCAATGCTGTGCACACTGCTCTCTCGTTTGATCTCGTGGGTGAAGATGTGCTCATCACCGGCGCGGGCCCAATCGGTTGCATGGCCATTCCAGTCTGCAAACAAGCTGGCGCGCGTCATGTCGTAATCACCGACGTTAATCCATACCGTCTCGATCTAGCGCGCAAAATGGCTCCCGAAGTTGTCGGGGTCGATGTGTGCACAGATAAAGTCGCCGGCGCTATGGAAAAACTCGGGATGAAGGAAGGCTTCGATGTTGCGCTCGAAATGTCCGGCAACCCGAAAGCGTTCGCCGACATCCTGCCGAACATGTTTCACGGCGGAAAAATCGCGTTGCTCGGGATCATGCCCGGAAGCGCCGCCATCGATTGGAACCTTGTCGTCTTCAACCAGTTCACCATTAAAGGAATTTACGGACGCGAGATGTATGAAACCTGGTACAAAATGACCGCGCTCATCCAGTCCGGCCTCGACATTTCACCGGTTATTACCCATCGATTCCCTTACACACAATTTAAGGAAGCCATCGAGCTGATGAAATCCGGCAACTCTGGCAAGATCGTGCTCGATTGGAGCAATTTGTCATCCTGAGCGAAGCGCAGCGGAGTCGAAGGATCTCACTGTTTTTTAACCGCAAATCACACGGATGTCGCGACGAGCGCGACGAACGGAATCGTTGGGCATGCGCTTCGCTTCCCTGACCATAGACTTGGCAAGTGGTGCGCTTGCCCTACAACGGAATGTCCCAGATTCTCTTTCTGTCGTTCATCGAAACCTCGATACATAACGAATCGCTGGAGCCTTCGCGCACGAGGGATTAGGGCCCTAGTAGATCGTCTTCGGTTCTGGACCAGCGAGAATTTTCTGGAAACGTGCGTTGCTTCGCAGCGGATCCCATTGCCAGCGGCACTTCAGTTCAGTCAGCGTCATTGCGTGCATCTCCGACGGATGAAGTTCGGCGGGCACGGTTAACAAATGTTCAATCATTTGGACGGCCTCATCCGACTCGCCGAGCCGCGCATAGATCAAAGCAAGCGCGGCCGAGGCTTCGTTCTTTTCCATTGGTCCGGTGCTAAGTTCAAGTCCGAGCCGGCCTTCGCGGATGGCGTCCTCCTTACGTCCGAGAAAGGCGTAGATCAGTCCAAGGTTGTAGTGAAGCTCATCCACGCGTGTGGTAAAGCGAGGCGGCGCGGAGAGAATTGTCTCAATCTCCCGCCGTGCAGACTCGACCCTTCGTTTCACCGTGGTTTGGTCGGCCCCACGCGCCACGGCCAGTGACGCTTCCTCAACGGATTTCGGATGTTTCCAATAAAAAGATTCGAAGACTTTCGATGGAACTTCGCCGAGGAAGCGCTCCGCTGCCGGGTAATCGCGCTCGAGCACGGCGATTTGATATCGCACTAGGTTGAGTTCTTCGGGACCAAGGCCGGAAAGAGGGTTTGTGATTAATTTCTTCAGCGAGTCGATGTTCCCGGCCATGCGGAATTCATCCCACGCGCGTCCCCAGCTTAATCCCTTTTCTGGATCATTTAGGGGCAGGAGAGAGTTTGCCTGATCTCGCGTCCGCAAAGCTTCTTGCCAGTTTCGCACCCAGCGAAAGGTCATATACAGCCTGTTCAATACGTTGGTGTCGCGGGGATCCAAGATCGCGGCTCGTTCTAACGCGGCAATCCTCTCGCGAAACTTGTTTTGCCACTTGTAGATGATCGCGGCGGTGAACGGCACTTCAGCAGAACTGGGCATCAGTTCGGCCACCCGGGAGAGTTCGATCAGGGCGCGATCATAGTCTTTCTCCCAAAAAAAATAACAGTAGGCGATTGCCAGCCTGGTCTCGCCCAGTCGAGGTCGGAGACGTAACGCCTCCTCGGCCTCGGCCCGCGCCCTTGTTTTCCGGCTGGGGTCGATGCCCTGAGTGAGGAGACTGATCGCAATGGAAAGTCGGGCGCGCGCCAGAGCGAACTTTGGATCGAGATCGACTGCTTGCTGATAAAGCTTTTATGGCTGCTTCTTGATCCGCTCCTGAAGGAGCAAAGCGCACTTCAAAGCTCGCGGCCGCGAAGATAAAGCACATAGGCGTCCGGATTTTCCGTCGCGACACACGTAACGTTCGACCAATGTCGCGCAGCTTCCCAGCCACAGTCCGCCGCCCGATACCCCATGACTGAAGCGCGTCCGATCACCTGGAGTTTCTTGATCTTGCCCAGCGTCGTCAAGACATCGTCCTGAAAGCCAGCCGCCAAAAACGCGTCATCCTTTTCAGCGCTCAAATTTTCAAACGGAAGCACAGCGATTCTTTTCTCGAGAAGCGCCGGAGCTTGTGATGGAAATGTATGCGATTCCGATAGCGGCTTCGCTTCCTTTGGTCCAAGCGAAGCGACGATCTTGTCGAAGCGCGGATTGCCGCGCAGCGGATCCCAGAAGGGCAACAGCAAGGTCTTTCTCACCTGTCCACGCCGCGGTGATCGCGAAGTACTGGATCATGTGGCTGCCATTGATGGAATCTTTTTCCACGGGAAGAAGCTCGATGGCGCGCCGTGCTTCCTCCAAGGCCGCCTCCTTGCGTCCCAAAGCGGCGTCGATCAAGCCAAGCACGCAAAGCGCAGGTCCATAATCTGGCTGCGCTTGCACGATCTTCTCCTGCTCAGCGCGAGCTTTGCCGAAAGCGGCCTCCACCTTCGCTTCATCTTTCATTACCCGCCCCAGTAATCCCTCACCAAAGCTGCGGCTCAGAATAACAGCGGCGTCCACCAACCATGGATTATCGCCCAGCGCTACCAGAGCCCGCTCCGCAGCGACGCGATCATGTTCAGCCAGCGCGCAAACAAACCAGCTATCAGCGACTTCGGAGATTGCGCCGGGATCCCCGGCGAGGATTGAGTCGATCGCCTGGTGCAAGGGCTTGGTGTCAGCCTTCCAGTAAAAGTCGACCAGGGCGCGGTTAACTTTAGTGGCAACGTCCTTCGGAATAATGGTCAGCGCGCGATCCAGAATGGCCGCCTCCTCTGGATAGCGGCGCAGGAATTGATAGCTGAGCGCGATCTGTTGCATAATGAAGTAATTGCGCGGATCAAGTTCGATTGCCTTTTCCAGATTGCGCAGAGCTTCTTCCTGTTGGCCGCGGCGACGCAAAATGTAGCCGGTCAATTCGGAGAGGCGCGGATGATTAGGTAAACTCCGCCGCGCATTTTCCAATTCAGCCAGTGCGCCAGCGTAGTCGCGGGGGCCGTAATAGAGATAGTTCGCCCGTGCCAGATGGGTTTCTCCGGCATCGGGTCGCAGCCGAATCGCAGCTTGAAGTGCGGCTTCGGCGGAGGCCAACCGGTTAACACTGTGATCGAAGCCCAGTGAATAAAGGCGTCCGTGAGCAAAGGTCAGCTGGTAGTAAGCCTCGAAAAAGTCGGGGTCGCGTGTCGCTGCCTGGTTAAGAAGCTCAACTGCCTGCCGCAGGTTTTGTTCACCAGTGGGTGTGAAAGATGTCGTGAGAAGTAGAGTCTTGGCCCGGATGTAGAGGTCGAAGGCCGCCAGGTCCGTTGTGGGTGGCTTTTCAATTGCGGCCTTCTCGTTAGGCGAGAGCCTGGCTTGCAGTTGATCGGCGATGGCTTCGGCAATCTCACTTTGGATAGCAAAGACATCGGCCAAGTCGCGATCATAGGTCTGCGCCCAAAGGTGCGCGTCGGTCCGCGCATCGATCAGCTTTGCGTTCACCCGCACCCGATTGGCTGCGCGCTGTACGCTGCCCTCTAATAAATGCGCGACGCCAAGCTGCTGCCCAATCTCGCGCAGATTGCGCGCGATTCCGCTCTTGTATTGCATCACGCTCGTGCGGCTGATCACCTTCAGGTCCGCGATCCTGGCGAGGTCAGTGAGAATTTCGTCCTGCACGCCATCGGCAAAGCGGGCGCTCTCCTGGTCGTCGGAGAGGTTTTTGAATGGGAGAACTGCTACGCTTTTCTTCGGAATCACCGAGGCAAGGGCGGATGCGTTCCCGGCCAAAGTGTTCGTTACCGTTCGCGTCGGGCGCAGGTAGATGAACAAGCCCGCTACGACAAGCGCCACCGCGACGCTCGCCGCCAGTAATGCTGTGACTTGCTTCTGCCGCTTCCAGCCGCTCGTAATGGACTCGCTAACTTCTTTGAGGCGACGCAAGTCGGCGAGCATTTCCTCCACCGACTGATAACGCTCCTCGTTATCTTTGCGCAGCGCCTTTCGAATAATCTGTTCGAGGCGCGCTGGGACTTGGCGCGCTTCCAAGGCCAGCCATGACGGCTCCTTCTTTAGCACCGCGGCGATGCACTCGCTCGGTGTTTTACCTTCAAATGGCGGCCTTCCGGCCAGCATCTCAAAAAGGACGACCCCGAAACTCCAAATGTCAGTGCGCGCATCCACTGTCTGGCCGCGCGCCTGCTCCGGCGACATGTAGTGAGCCGTGCCTATTACTAACCCCGGTCGCGTTTCCAGCACCGCCGTTATTCCGATGTCATGCTCGGCCGACGCCGGTCGTTGTTCGGTGAGTTTGGCAATCCCGAAGTCGAGTACCTTCGCGTATCCGTCCGGCCGCAGCATGATGTTTTCGGGTTTGATGTCGCGATGCAAGACCCCGCTTTTGTGTGCGGCGGCCAAGGCAGAGCCGACTTGGATAGCGATGTTCAGCGCATTGCGCAGGTCTAATTTCCCGCGCGCGAGAACCGCTCGCAGCGTCTCGCCCTCGATGAACTCGGTCGCGATGAAGTGCCGTCTTCCGTCAACGCCGATCTCGTGAACGGTTAGAATGTTCGGATGGTTCAAGGCGGAAGCCGTGCGCGCCTCATGCTCGAGGCGATTCAGTTGCGTCGCCTCCGCCGTCAAGTGCTCTGGGAGAAACTTGAGCGCGACTTTGCGCCCGAGTCGCTCGTCCCGCGCAAGATAGACCTCGCCCATTCCGCCGATCCCGATCAGAGACTCGATCCGGTAATGACTAATCAATTCTCCAACCAATGCGCTGGCCTTTTCGTCAGTCAGAAGTTCGGGAGCGACTTCGAAGGCCGGTGATTCGATAAAGTTTTCCGCCTTTTGGGAAGAAGCGATCAGAGACTCCACTTCGCGATACAAGCCTTCGTCGCCGTGGCAGGCTTCATCGAGAAATGCTGCCCGCTCCTCGGGCGCACGCTCGGCGGCTGACTGGAAGAGATCGTTAATCTGTTGCCAGCGCTCAGCTTTCATCAGGTTCTTCCCCGCTCAGCGCCCGGTAAAGCCACGCCTTGGCCATGTTCCATTCGCGTTCCACTGTCCGCTGAGAGAGTTTCAGGAATTCAGCCGTCTCTTCGACCGTCAAGCCGCCGAAGTAGCGCAGTTCCACAATCTGACTCTTACGCGGATCCTGCGCGGCCAACCTTTCCAGCGCGTCGTCCAGCGCGAGCAATTCCTCCGATCGCGTTTCCGTCACTGCCGCAGCTTCGTCCAGGGTTACTTTCAGGGCGCCACCGCCGCGCTTGAGCGAATGGCGTCCACGCGCATGGTCAACCATGATCCGCCGCATCAGCTGCGCGGCCGCAGCGACAAAGTGGGTCCGATTCTGCCAGAGCGGCTTCGTATGATCGACCAGTCGCAGGTAGGCTTCGTCGAGGAGCGCGGTGGTTTGCAGAGTGTGGCCGCTGCGTTCCCGGCTCATGTAATGGTGCGCCAGCCGGTGCAATTCGGGTTGCACCAGCGGGATGAGCTTATCGAGCGCGCCCTCGTCTCCGCCTCTCCACTCGCCGAGCAGCACGGTGACCTCTTGTTGTGAGGGCGAGGGCGTCGTCATACAGGCTGCTCGACGCTGCAAATTCTAACACGGTTGAGGGATTTTTACAGGACCGCGGCGGTTGAAAAAAATATCTCGCGCAGTCGTGGCGGGTTTCAGGCGGGATTTCCGCTTTAGCAGTTAGAACAATTCCTACCGGCGGGAAAACAACCGCGCCGCGAAGAAATCACAACCTAGAAAGAAAGAACCCAACCAAAAGAATAAGCTAAAGGAAACCAAGTAAATGAAGATCTCATGTATCGGTTCAGTTGTAGTCGTCCTTATATCGTTGTTGACCTGCGCCGCGCAGGCCACATGTATCGAAGTCAACAATGTCAACACTCCCGGTGACGCCAGCTCAGTGTTTGTCATTAGTCAGCCAGGCTCATATTGCCTGGCCAGTAACGTCGTTGGTGTAGCCGGGAAAAACGGCATCAAGATCGACGCAGACAATGTGACGCTCGACCTTGCCGGTTTTGGCGTTCTCGGCGTCGGCAACTCGCTTAGTGGTATTGTGATCAATAACCATTTCCACATCGTCATTCGTAATGGCTCGATCACCGGCTGGAGCAGCCACGGGCTGGACGGAGCGAGTGGAGGCCTGGCTCGGATCGAAGACTTGCGCACTGATGCCAACGGCGGGAACGGCCTGGTGATCAATAGCGGCAGCCAGGTTAACAACTGTGTCGCAGCCCAAAACACCGGTGTCGGCATTGCGGTCAGCAATGACGTGCTTGTCACCGGGTGCGTCAGCAGCTTAAACGGCGGTCACGGATTCGGGCTTGGGACCGCCTGCACGATCAAATCCAGCCTCGCGTTCGGCAACAGCGGGGCTGGCATCGCGCCAGGTGGAGTGAACAGTCTGACAGTGATCGACTGTAACGCCCACACCAACAATGGCGGTGGGATTGCCGGCCCAGCGCGGTCGCTCATTACCAGTTCCACGGCACAGGGCAATCGCGTAGTCGGGATCGCTACCGGCGCGTCCAGCACCGTCAGCAACTGCAATGCGAGCGGAAACACCGGCGATGGAATTATCGCGGCCACCGGTAGCGCAGTCACCGGCTGCACAGCCTCGGCGAATACGGGCGATGGAATTGAAGTTGATAATCGCTGCCGTCTGGAGGGCAACACCTGCGAGGGGAATGGCACAGGCAGGGGTGGCGGGGCCGGCATTCACGCCACCTCCCGCGCCAACCGCATCGACGGTAACACGGCGATAAGCAACGACCGGGGAATCGAAGTAAATTCGGTCGGCAACCTGGTCATCCGAAACGATGCCAGCCTCAACACAACAAATTACGACATCGCGGCCGGCAACACAAATGCCAACGTCGAATCACCGGGTCCGAATTTCCTTCTGGATCGCCCTTGGGCAAACTTCAGACATTAGCCGCTTCGTTGGTGATCCCGATCCCGGGGCCGACGCTGTTGCAGCATCTTTCCCCCGGGGGCAGAAGGACACTAAATTCCCTCACTGCAAGTCTGAAAGACCAGGCGGCGCAAATCCAGAAAGTGGGTGCGCAGCTTTCCGCGAGCAAATCTCCCCGCAGCTAGTCGTTAATAATCAGTGGAGCTCACGTCGAACTGCGGCTAACGCGGATGGCACGGATGGGGTAGGCGGAATGATTGAAGCGGTATTCTGTTTTCTTGCGCCTTTTTCTTCAGTTATCCGTGTCATCTGCGTAATCCGCGGTTATCAGGAAAATATTTTGCTCATTCGTGGCGGGTTTTGAGCGGGATTTCCGCTTTAGGAAATAGAACCACTTTTTCAGACCGGCCCCCGCAGTTTGAACCACCAAGCAAAAAAACATCCAATGAAAAATCCCATTCGACCAACGAATACAATCCACTCCATCAGGAACCCACTCACCCGGTCGCCTTGGCGATACGGCTTGCTTCTCCTCCCGTTCGCGCTCGCCCTCGCATGGTTTGCGCTTTTGCCGACGGCGCGAGCAGTCGACCCACCCCCGGACGGATGCTATCTGGGCGCAAACACGGCTGAAGGCTGTAACGCGCTTTTCAGCCTCACCTCCGGCCTCGAGAACACGGCCATTGGTGCTGACGCGCTCTTTCACAACACCACCGGCGACGCCAACACTGCCACTGGTTTTAGAGCCCTTTTTAGCAACACAGATGGTAACGCCAACACGGCCACCGGTGCTGACGCGCTCCTTAGCAACACTACCGGCGACGCCAACACTGCCACCGGTGGCAATGCGCTCGAGTTCAACACAAATGGTTCGGGTAACACGGCCAACGGTGCGAGTGCGCTCCAGAACAACGAAACGGGCCGCGTCAACACGGCCAATGGTTTTAAAGCGCTCTTTAGCAACACTACCGGCACAGCTTTTCAAGGCGCCACACCCCACCTCCGCTGTGTTACGCGCCAAACCCACTTGGGTGTCGTCGCTCCGGTACATAACAAATCAACCCCGAAAGCTTTCGGGACCGGCACATTTATTCGTTAGCTAACTGGCGGGCTTAAAGTGCCGCTGCCACCAGCTTCAAATTCTCAGTCGCTGCTTTACTCTCGCTGGTTCCGGGCAGAACCATCTCTATATAGCTACATCGATCCTGCCTATTGTCCGCGTAAAACGATGTGGCTTTATCGGTTTGAATACTCTTCAAAGAACGAGCCGCAGAGTTATGCGTGGGCGCATGCATTGAGAGGGCGCTAACCCCGACGACTGCTGCAGCCATAAGCATTGCCGCGACAAGGCGTTTAGTGATTCCTGGTTGGTTATTCTTCATAGGCTGGCACGCTTACGGGCGATCGCGTTATTTGTCAATAACAAAAATAAAATGATTATTTTCGCACACCGGGGTGCTGTTCGTCAATTTGCTGTTTGGATGCTCAAGTGGATTGGAATGCGGCGCGTGCATACGGTCACCTTCCCTTCGTTAGGAGTGATCTGAACCTGTCCTGAGAACCCCTCGGAAAACGGTGCTTTCTTCGTATCGCTAACAGGGACGCCCAGATGATCGGAAGTTATGCTTTCAGCCTGACTCGGTAGCGGGCATCTTGCCTGCCTTTCTGCTCGGCAGGCTGGAAGCCTGCCAGCCGGGACAGGCTTGGAAGCCTATCTTCCAGTCACTTTCGCGAGCAGCGTCGCGGCTCCTTGCCCTGCCGCGTGTCACCTACTTTGGCGCAAGCGAAGCGACGATTGCTTCAAAGCGCGAGTCTCCGCGTAGCGGGTCCCAAAGCGGATTGAGACGTAGATCTCCGTAGCTCAGACCGGCCACTGGAAGCTTCGCTCGCTCAGTCAATCGCTCGATTGCGCGGTCTTTGTCGCCGCTCCAGGCATAAGTGACGGCCAGGTATTGAATCAACATTGCTCCTTCGATCGTGCTCTTGCTAACCGGCATTAGCTCGACCGCGCGCTTGCCTTCGCGGATGGCGTCCTCCTTATTTCCCAGAACAGCATCGACCACACCGAGCGCGCAGATAGCCGCCGCGTAGTCGGGTTGGTCACGCACCGTTTCCCCAAGCTCCTTTCGCGCTTTCGTGAACGTGGAACGCGCGGTCGACTCATCGCCTCGGAACCATGCCGCCAAGCCCTCGCACCAACCGTTAGGGAATGGAATGCTTTCGTCGTAGCACCCGCCTCCCCCAGCCGGCATGGCGGCCAACGCGCGCTCGGTCGCAATCGGATCACGCTCGCGTAAGGCAAGACGGAGCCATTGGTCAACGAGAACAGGTGCCGAATTTGGGTCCTCAGCTAGGATCGTCTGGATTGCCTCATGTTGCGGTTTTGTATCTGCGCGCCATTGGAGATCGACCGAAGCGCGTCGTACCCGGCTGGGAATATCTTTGGGAGCTATGGCCAGCGCATGATCCAGAGTCGCGGCCATTTCTTCATATCGGCGCAGGCCTTCATACGTGATCGAGATTTGTTGAAGTATGGAAAAATTATGGGGATCGAGCTCCAACGCCTGTTTCATTTCCTCAAGCGATTTCTCCCAGTGACCTTGCCGCCGGTCAATGTAGCCAGCCATAAGCGGAATGCGAGGTTCGTTCGGCAGCGTACGTCGCGCGGCAGCCAGCTCCTTTTGGGCCCGGTCGTAATCCCGAAGCGCCCAATAAAGATGCTGAGCGAGGGCCAGATGGGCCTCTCCGAGAGCGGGACGCAGACTGCGGATCGATTGAATGGCTGTTTCGGCCAGTTTAAGGCGTGCCTCGGTGTGGTCGAAACCAAGGAAATACATGCGGTCATGCGCTCCGGCTAGCTGATAATACGCGGTAGCGAACGAATGGTCGCGCGCGACAGCTTGGTCAAGCAGTTGCACCGCGTCGAGCAAATCTTGTTTTGCCCGCGAGCTAAACGACATGCCATTGATGAGATCTGTAGCTCGCAGGTAGAGATCATAGGCAACAAGGTCCGTGGTCGGTGGCTCTTCGATGGCGGCTTTCTCGACAGATGAGACTTTAGCTTCAAGCTGGCCTGCGACCTTCTTGGCGATTTCGCTTTGGATTGCGAACACACCATTCAAATCGGATTCGTAGCTCTCAGCCCATACATGGGTATCGGTGCGTGTATCGACCAACTGGACGTTTACAAAAAATTTGCCCGCGCTCCTGCGGACGCTTCCCTCCAGCACGTGAGAGACATTCAGGGCGTTTCCAATTTGCTGCGCGCTACGCGCGCCGCGATATGGCAGAACGCTGGTGCGACTGACGACCTTGAGGTCAGACACCCTCGCAAGTTTGGTCAAAATGCCGTCCTGAATACTATCGGCAAAAAACGTGTTTTCGCCGTTTACGCTGAGATTTTCAAAGGGCAGAACGGCGATTCCGGATGCAGCCGGCCGCGGGGCAAATTCGCCTTTCCAAATCATCACGCCTAGTGCTATTCCCAGTGCCAGCAGAAGCGCTGTCATTCCCGCTAGAATTGGGTTTCGTCGCGACCAGCGCCAGATGCGCGCCGGCGGCGAGACGGGACGCGCGATGATGTGGCGGCCTTCGAGCCAAAGTTCAAGGTCTTGGGCCAGATCGCCGGCGGAGTGATAACGCGCGCTTGGTTCGCGCTCCAGACATTTTGCACAAATTGTTTCCAGATCGCGATCGAGCGCTGGCGCCAGAGTGCGCAGTTTCGGCGCAGAATTCTCGGCGGCTTGGTGGATGACCGCCAGCGCGTGCTCGCCCAAAAATGGCGGCCGGCCAGTTAAGAGATTGAACAAGATCGCGCCCAGACTGTAAACGTCGGCCGCCGGTGTAAGATGCGCAGCGGCTCCTTTCGCCTGCTCGGGCGCAATGTAACCGGGCGTGCCGAAAATGGTGAGAGTGTGCGTGAGGTCGCTGGTAGCATCCAGCCATTTGGCCAAACCAAAATCGCTCACCATCGGTTCGCCGTGCCCGTCGAGCATCACGTTCCCCGGTTTGAGATCGCGATGCAGGATGCCTTTGACATGCGCGTATTGCACAGCGCGCGCAATCTTCGCCATCAGCGCCACGACACGGCGTGGCTCGTTGCGCAGTGCGGGCGCGGCCTCGAGCAAACTGCCGCCGCCGGCGAATTTCATGCTGAAAAACGGCAGCCCCTCCTCGTTCTCGCTTACCTCGTAAATGGGCAGGATGTTTGGATGATCGAGGCTTGCCGCCGCTTCGGCTTCTCGTCGGAACCGCGCCAGCGTCTCCTGCGAATCGGCATGATAGGATAAAATCCGTTTCAGCGCCACGATCCGGCGCGAATGCCGTTGCCGGGCCCGATAAATCACGCCCATTCCGCCCCGCCCGATTTCTTCCAGAATTTGGTAATTGCCCACTCGCCAGTGGGCATCGCTCACTTTGATTTCGCCGAGGACATCATCGAGCGATTCACCGTTGTGGCTGTCGGTGTCCAGACCCTGCGAGAGCAGACAACTCAGGCAAAGACTGCGTCTGACACGCGATGCCGATCCACACTGCGGGCAGACGACCGGTTCCTTTCGCAGGCGCGCTGAAAAAGGAGTGCCGGGCAAACTCATTGAAGGCTCCGAGGGTAGATGATCGTTACAAGGTTGCAAGGAAAAAATTGATTTAAATTTGGTCAAATCTTAAGCACTCACAGTGTAATCATGTCTGCCGCTGTAACGATGCAGGTCTTTCGACAATTTAGCGATTTCATTTCGGAGCTAGCGAGGCGACGATCTCCTCAAAGCGCGGATCGCCGCGCAGCGGATCCCAAAACGGCAGCAGTTTCAATTGACCGTAACTGACCGCGCTCGGCGGGCGGGTGGCGATGGCGAGCTGTTCGCAGGCAAGATCTTTCTCGCCAACCCACGCAGCGATCATCGCCAGATACTTGATCATTGTTGGACCAACCAGTGCATCTTTTTCCACTTGGAGAAGCTCGATTGCGCGCCGGCCTTCTTGCAATGCCTCCTCCTTGCGCCCAAGACCGGCGTCGATCAAACCAAGCACACACAGCGGCGGGCCGTAATTGGGTTGAGCTCGAACGGTTTTCTCCTGCTCCACGCGTGCCGCGGTGAATGCAGCGCGGGCTTTGTCTTCGTCATTCGTCATACGGGCGATAACGCCTTCCATAACCAGACGATTTAGGTGAACCGTATAGTCGGTCAGCGGCGTGTCGCCGATTGTGTTCAATGCATTTTTTGCCGCAGCAACGTCGCGTTCGGCCAACGCCCAACTCAGCCACTCATCGGCGACACTCACGAGGGCATCGGGATTTGCGGCTCCAATGGAATAGATTTGACGCAATGGCCGGATATCGGCTTTCCAATGAAATTGGAGGGACGCAAGCGCGACTTTCGTATCGACATCGTTCGGCTCAATGGCCAACGTGCGATCCAGCACGGATTTTTCTTCAACGTAGCGCCGGTGAACTCCGTAGCCGAGCGCAATCTGTTGGAGCGTTTCAATATTGCGCGGGTCGAGATCAATCGCGCGCTCGAGGCTTTGTGCGGAGGCTTCCCAATGTCCCTGGCGCCTCTGGATATAACCCGTCAACCTGAATATCCGAGAGTCGTGGGGCAAGGTCCGGCGGGCAACTTCCAGTTCAGCCAGAGCGTCATCGTAATCAAGATGTCCATGATAAAGATTTTGGGCATGCGCGAGATGCGTTTCACCTGAATCCGGACGAAGGCGAAGTGCCCGCTGGATGGCTGCTTCCGCTAACGCCAGGCGTGCAGGAGTATGGTCGAAGCCAAGGAAGTAAAGCATGTCATGAGCGTAGGCGAGCTCGCAGTATGCTTGGAGAAACGATGGATCACGTGCAACGGCCTGGTTCAGCAGATTGGCTGCCTGCAGCAAATTCGCTCTCATGGCATTGCTAATGCGTAGCAGAAGAAGATTTTTAGCGCGAGTGTAGAGATCGAAAGCAGTGAGGTCGGCTGTCGGCGGTTGCTGAATGGCCAGTTTCTCAGCGGTTGAAATGTTGGCGCGAAGCTGCTCTGCGACTTCTTGCGCGATTTCGCTTTGGACTGCGAACACGTCATTCAAATCACGATCGTATTCCTCCACCCAGACAGCGGCGCCGGTGCGGGTGTCGATTAACTGGGCCTTCATGTAAAGCCGAGCGCCGGTTTTGCGCACGCTGCCCTCCAGCACGTGAGACACTCCGAGGGCATCACCAATCTGGCGCATATTCCGCTTGCCACGATACTGCATGACGCTGCTGCGGCTGATCACCCTGAGATCGCGAATTTTCGCCAGCCTGGTTAAAATGTCATCCTGAACGCCATCGGCAAAAAACGCGTCTTCTTTATCTTCACTCGAACTTTCAAAAGGCAGTACGGCAATGCCAGTTGCCGCGCTGCCTTGGCGGGGTTGGACTGCTTCGTTTTTCCAAGTCATTATGCCCCCCGCCGCTGCGACTGCCATCAATAGCGCCGCCATCGCCGCAACGGCTGGATTTCGTCGCGACCAGCGCACGACACGCACCGGCACCGATACGGAACGCCCCGCAATCGGCCGGCCTTCGAGCCAAAGTTCAAGATCTTGGGCCAGATCGCCGGCGGAGTGATAACGCGCGTTTGGTTCGCGTTCCAGACATTTTGCACAAATTGTTTCCAGATCGCGATCGAGCGTTGGCGCCAGGGTGCGCAGTTTCGGCGCAGGCTTCTCGGCGGCTTGGTGGATCACCGCCAGCGCGTGCGCGCCCAAAAATGGGGGTCGGCCAGTTAAGAGATTGAACAAGATCGCGCCCAGACTGTAAATGTCGGCCGCCGCCGGGATGTTCGCAGCCGATCCGCTCGCCTGCTCGGGCGCGATATAACCGGGCGTGCCGAAAATAGTGAGGGTGTGCGTGAGGTCGCTCGTAGCATCCAGCCATTTGGCCAAACCAAAATCGCTCACCATCGGTTCGCCATGCCCATCGAGCAAAACGTTCCCCGGTTTGAGATCGCGATGCAGGATGCCTTTGACATGCGCGTATTGCACAGCGAGCGCCACCTTCGCGATCAGCGCCACGGCACGGCGCGGCTCGCTGCGCAGCGCTGGCGCTGCCTCGACCAAACTGCCGCCGCCAGCGAATTTCATGCTGAAAAACGGAAGCCCCTCCTCGTCCTCGCTCACTTCGTAGATGGGCAGAATGCTTGGATGATCGAGGCTCGCCGCCGCTTCGGCTTCCCGTCGGAAGCGCACCAGCGTCTCCTGGGAATCGGCGTGATAGGATAAAATCCGTTTCAGCGCCACGATCCGGCGCGAACGCCGTTGCCGCACTTGATAAACGACGCCCATTCCGCCCCGCCCGATTTCTTCCAGAATTTGATAATTGCCCACTCGCCAATCGGCGTCGCTCACTTCAATTTCGCCGAGCACATCCTCGAGCGATTCACTATCGTGGTTGTCAGCGCCCAGACCCTGAGAGAGCAGACAACTCAGGCAAAGTCCCCGCCTGATACGCCATCCCGATCCACACTGCGGGCAGGCGACCGCTTCCTTTTGCAGACGGAATGAAACAGGAATGCCGTTCATGCGAATGTTAAAGAGGTTAAAGTGGTACGAAGTTAGAAATGCGAAGCGGGCCAAGATTGGCCAGAGTCGAGTTATCCGCCGTCGGCCCAGACCACTCCTCTTATGCTTCTACGGGAATTGGAGGGCGAAGTTCTCGAATTGGAGGGCGAAGTTCTCGAAAATGTGAGGGAAAGTTCGCCACTTCCCGTCCGCTAACCGAACGATGCCAGATACTGGATGCTGCTTTGCCTGTGGCCGCGACTCGGTTAGACGCGCTGTTCGCGAACTATTCCGCGGCACTCAATGCCGCAGCCAGATAGCGCAGCTCGTCGTCGATCTCTTCGGGTCTCTCGACGGTCTGGGCGACTTCATCGCGAAGCAGCGAGCGATAGCGTCTCCGCAACTGGTGTACGAGGCGTTTTACCGATACCTCCGGCACGCCGAGCGTTTTTGACAACTTTGCGTAAGAAACATCTTCCCGCTCTGCCGCCAGACAACTACTCAGCACATCGAAAACGCGTCGCCGCCCGCGCTTCTCGCATT
>WNGF01003958.1_pt1 | contig 19621 bp, 22 predicted proteins | sample 5400641 | NCBI WGS metagenome assembly WNGF01 (sample SAMN13153371, study PRJNA577476) | soil metagenome | isolation source: 80 cm soil or saprolite under grassland replicate 2 | place: USA:California | collected 2016-06-15
CCGGGAACCGTGCTTTCGATTGGACTGGTCCGCCTTTGGAATACCCCGGGGACATGGTTCATCTACGCGACACCGGCCCTGCTGATTCTGGGGTACACCGCACAATACTGCGCTGTCACCACCAGGCTGTCGCTGGCGGGACTGATGCTGATCCCAACATCGCTAGATGAAGCAGGTCGACTCAGCGGCGCGATGTGGGCGCGGAGATTGTTTCGGATTTCTATTCCGCTCTCGACAAGAACGCTCGTTTGCGCGTGGCTCGCGGCATACATTTTGTGTCTGCGTGACGTTCCCATTGCCCTCATGACCGCGCCGCCCGGCGGCGATCCGTTGCCCGCGCGTATTCTGACCCTCATGGCCAATGGCGCTCCGCCCATGATCGCTTCTCTCTGTCTGATCATGGCGATTGCATCGCTAATTCCGCTCGTCATCTTGGCACGAGTGATTCCGTCCCGAGGCATGATAGAGTGAGCTACATCGAAGTTGATCGCGTATCGAAGAGCTTCGGCGAACGCGTCGCAATCAATAAACTATCGCTTCGCATTGAGAGATCGGAGCGTCTCGTGCTCTTCGGGCCATCGGGTTGCGGAAAGACCACGGTTCTGCGCCTTATCGCCGGATTGGAAATCCCAGATCAAGGATCAATCCGAATCGATGACCGACTCGTTGCAAGCTCGGGAAAGAATCTCGTTCCACCAGAGAAACGGGATTTGGGAATGGTGTTTCAGGACCTCGCGCTTTGGCCTCATATGACTGTGCAACAGAATCTAATGTTCGGCCTCAGTGCTCGGGGAGTTCCAAAGGGCGAGGCCTACGTTCGCGTCCGCGAGATGCTACAGCGCGTTGGCCTCGAGAACCGAATCGACGCCAAGCCTCACCAGCTTTCCGGAGGCGAACAGCAACGAGTCGCGCTGGCGCGCGCCCTGGTGTCGCGACCTTCCATTCTGCTAATGGACGAGCCGTTCTCTAGCCTCGATGACGAACGCAAGCGCACGATCGCTTCTGACTTGTTAGGCCTTCAGAGCCAGTTTGGCTTTACCTTGATCTACGTAACTCATGACCAAGCCGAAACAGACTTGCTGGGTTCACGCGTCTGCCGGATGCGCGATGGTCATGTCGCATAGTAAGCTGCTTGTGTATGGTCCAGCTGAATCGGCAAAACATTAGGTCGTGCGACAATTAGGGATTGTGGTGAGCCTCGCCTGCGTTGCGCGAGTGGTGTTTGGACAAGGCGGACCGCCGATGATCACCGATGATCCGGGCACTCCTGGAAACGGCAAATGGGAAAATAATGTGGCCATCTCATTTGAACATCGCCCAAATGAGACCGCGATCGACGTCCCGGCGATCGACCTCAACTACGGAGTGGGCGAGCACATCCAGCTCACGTTGCAAACCGCGCCGGTACTTCTGAAGCTCAGCGGTCATGGGCTGATCGGCGGACTCGGCGGGACTGAAGCGGCGTTGAAGTGGCGCTTTCTCGATGAGGCAACGAGCGGGTTCGACACGTCTATGTTCCCGCGCGTCATTTTCAATATCGACCAATCCTCGGTCCGCCGCGGCCTGGCTGAAGATGGCACACGTTTTCAAATTCCATTTCAAATTGCGAAGACTTTCGGCCGCTGGCACGCGGATGCCGAGTTCGGTCCGCTAGCGAGCACCGTTGGTCGAAGCGAATGGCTTTATGGAATTGTCGGCGGCTTTGATGTTGCGAAGCCAACGATGCTCATGGCCGAGCTGCATGGCACATCGCGAATGGATCTTACTCGGGGCGTGTTAACGCTGAATTTCGGCTTGCGCCACGAATTTACCGAGACATACATCCTGATTCTGTCAGTCGGCCACGAGATTCGGTCATCTGACCAGCCGACCGCGCTTATCGGCTATTTGGGGATGCAATTGGTTTACTGAACAGTCGGCGATGGCGCCTTCTGCTTGGATCGTTGCGAAAAGAACAGGATACAAACGACCATAAAGCCCGCGATCACGTAAGAAGATGTAAAACGGCTCAGATTGAGACCGCCGTGATCGACCGGTTTCGTCAAGAGATCGCCGAGCGTGGCGCCGAGTGGTCGCGTCAGAATGAACGCGCTCCAAAATAGCGTTGTATGCGAAATCTGCGTGAAGAAATACAGAGCAGCAATTAGCGCAAGTGCTCCGGAGAAAACAAGCGCACTGCCTTCGTAGCCGAGCCCGGAAGTATCGGCGAGACAATCGCCGAGAGCGGTTCCAAGCGTGTTCGAAAACAGAATCGTTAGCCAATAAAAACTTTCCGCGCTTCGATTCGTGATCCAGTTGACTGAGACGTTCCCCAGAGTGACTCGCCACACGGCAAGCACGACCAGCACCATCACGAAGAGGACGATTGAGGCTTTTACGTAGCCGAGATCGGCGCTGCGAGTGAGGAAGTCCGACATGGTTGTGCCGACTGTCGTTGTAGCGACGATGACCACCCAGTATAAAAATGGATGATAAGTCTTCGCACCGACTTGGGCCGCGACCGTGATAACAAAGAGAGCGAAAAAAATTCCGGTGCTGATCGCGTAACCAAGATTCAGGGTCATCGACAAAGCGTCCCCGCCGGTTTCACCCAGAGTCGTCGCGCAAATCTTTATGATCCAGAACGCGAAGGTGACCTGCGGAACTTTGTTAAAGACACTGAGGAGGTTGGAGTCACGAGTATGCATGATTTGGTTTTGGCAGCGTTCAACGTCGGCGGCACATGGAAGTGGAGCAAGCACGTCAACCTGCTCTACACCGTTAGACGCGACATCATCGGCGATACAACCGCGATGGCTTACATTGGCTTGCAGTTTCTGACAAGGTGAACACGAAAACATCGCGTCAATTCCCGCCGCCTAGGAAAATCGCGGAGCTAAAACTCAACCTCGATTACGAACCTGACGAAATCTTCTCGATTTTGGTCGAACCCTTTTGAGTATCCAGCCTTGAATGTAATATCGCGCGGAAACGCCAGCCAGATTTGTGGGATTACCGCGCCGCTGCGCTCGTGCACATCGTATTTCAGCTCCGAGCCAAAACGAAACAGTTTTGTCGCATCGTACCGCGCACCGGAAGCGAGCTCGACGCTGGGTGCGCCGCGATTTACCGGCAATTCCTCCGCCACGTTGAGCGTAAAATTCAACTTGGCAAAATCTTTCGACAGAACAAGACGCGGTTCGAAACCGTATTGGTAGTGACCATTCTCTAAACGACGCGTGTTCATCTCAGCCGAAAGAGCGATATCCACCGGCCAGTCGCCTTCTTCGGCAAAGCGACATCGAACCTCCAGCCGCGCGGAATCGAAATTCGCATTGCCGCTGTTCGGATCATCGACTGTCGCTCGTCCATCGACCATCAAGTGATCGGTGATTCCATACTCGAGCGAGACATTGTGCCGTGTGAAATCGCCTTCTGGTCGCGTGCCGTAGTCAAACCAATATTCCGGCTCGACTGCATGTTCTTCCAGAGTCTGGAAAACCAGCGTTTCATCAATGTAATCTTCACGGTGCGCCAGGGTGATTCGCGCGGGCAATAGGCTGAGGCACATGACGAGCAACTGCACCGCTCGCATGCGCCGCCAATTCATCGCCGAAGCAAAAACAACCCGACAATTGCAAAGGTCACACCAGCAAGCCTCTGCCACGACGGCGCTTCGTGAAAAAATAAAATGCCGGCCACGGCCATGATCGCCGCTCCGCCGGCTAAAATCGCCGGCACGGCGGAAAGTGGACCACCCTTTTGAAAGAGAAGAAAAAACGCAATCGTGCCGGCACCGACACAAATCCCAGTGACAACAGAATAAAAAATTCCTTGCGCGCTCGATTGTTGATTCCAACGGCTCGCCAGCCAAAGAAACGCGAGATAAACTAAGATCGACAACGCTGCGCTGGCTTCGACGACGAACCCGCCCAATCCTTCACCAATGCGATCAGCGGCAAGCCGTGTAAATATTTGATGCGCGCCGTAAAGAATGGCGGCAGCGACCGCATACCAAAACCAGGGAGCCATGTGAGAAAACCTAAGTTATGAAATGGATCACACGCGAGAAAATTAAAGTGGATCGCGTCGCTTGTCCGTGGTTGATCCGAAATTTTGTCGATCCGGAAGCCGAGTTTGTTTTTCTGCCGCACGACACCGAGTGGGACAAGATCGACAACGGCATCATGTTCGATGTGCCGAATTGCGAGCTTGGTCATCACGGCGAAGACGTTTCGTTCAATTCGATTCTTAAAAAATACAAGCTCACTGATCCAGCACTCGTTCTACTCGGCGAAATTGTGCGGGCAGCCGATTCGCGCCCGACTAACCCGCATCCGGCCGGCGAAGGGTTGCGCTGGATGGCCAGCGGTTTTGGTGCACTGGGATTGAGCGATCATGAAATCCTGGAGCGTGAGTTCGTTGTTTACGACGCGCTTTACGCGGAATGCAAGCGCCGAGTCAGCAAACCGTGAATCCTGCGCGCCGGCTTGCTGATTTTCTCGGGCTCAAACGTAATCTCGTCGTCCTTCTCGTTGCCATTTTCGTGATCGGCGCGGGCGAAGAGCTTTGGATGCGTTTCGTGCCGAAGTATCTACAGGCAGTCGGCGCGACTGTTTTTGTCATTGGTCTTTACGACGCGCTCCGCACATTGCTCGGCGCGATCTACGCGTACCCCGGCGGATTGCTTGTCGATATTTGGGGACATCGACGCGCATTCCTCGCGTTTAATTTGATTTCAATCGCCGGTTACGCGCTGGTCCTGTTCATTCCGCATTGGGGAGCAGTGATTGCGGGAATGTTTCTATTTCTTTCCTGGACCTGTTTTTCACTGCCAGCGACCTTTTCACTCGTCGGCGCGACGCTCGCGGCCAGCCGCCACTCCATGGGTGTCGGCATCCAGTCGGTGATCAAGCGACTGCCGATAATGATCGCGCCGGTTTGCGGCGGAATATTAATCGATCGCTTCGGAATTATCGACGGTGTGCGCATCGCGCTCCTGATCTCGATCTTTCTTTCGGCGCTCACCATTCTGGTGCAACGACAATTACATGAAGAACCGAAGCAAGAAGTTGCCGCAAACGAGCGGTGGAGTTTTTGGCGGAGCCTGCGCGAATTCAACTCGCCGATGCGCCGGTTGCTTTTGAGCGACATTCTGGTCCGCTTTTGCGAACGCATTCCCTATGCGTGGGTGGTGATCTTCGCCATGGATTATATCGGCGTGAGCGCGAAAGGAGTTGGGATACTAACGGCCGTGGAAATGCTTGCAGCCATATTGTGCATCATTCCCGCTTCCCACTTTGCCGATCGACATCGCCGCGAGCCTTTCGTAATTGCGACTTTCGTGATGTTCACTCTGTTCCCGATCAGTTTACTCGTCTCGCGAAGCTTTTCCGCTCTTGTCATCGCGTTTATGATTCGCGGCTTTAAAGAATTTGGAGACACGTCACGCAAGGCGCTCATTATCGGATATTGCGACCCGCACCGTTGTGGGCAAACGGTTGGCGCATACTATCTGGTTCGCGATCTGATTGTCAGCGTCGGTGCGATCGTGGGCGCTTATCTTTGGAAGCTAGGACCGGGGCTGAATTTTCTCGGCGCGGCAGCTCTCGGGGCCGCCGGAACGATTTTCTATCTGAGAACGATCCGCCAGAGCCGGCAATCATTCCTAAATGATTTAAAAAAAGAGTTGGAGATGCGCCGAAGACCGCCGACATGACGGTGACAAAATCACCGGGTTGCGTGGCCACAAACTGTCGTCTTCTTCCCCTATGTAACGTTTGTAGCGTTGTAATTCTCTTAACGGTTTTACGAAAACATGCTTCGCTTCATCGCACGTCGTCTCCTGCAAGCGGTACCGGTGCTGTTCGTCATTGGGACGAATGAAACCCTGCTGATGGTTGATGCACCAACGGGCAGCAACGCGCTCAACCGGGCGCGCGAATTCCAAAACGCAATTGAACTGACTGGCCTCATCGTCACCAAGCTCGATGGTATCGGCAAGGGCGGAATCGTCGTCGCGATTCAGGATGAGCTTAGAATTCCAACGCGCTTTGTCAGCACCGGCGAACAACTGGACTATTTCGCGCCCTTCGACGCTCGCGAATTTGTCGCGAACGTGTTGTAGCCTGAAGCCAAACGCCGTGGGCCAAGCAATCAAAGCAGCAATTGCGCCGGAGGAGACGGTCCCTGCGGTCGAAGCGACAGGCCTACGTGGTTTCCTGGCGAAATTCACCGTCCTGAAGGGCGCGCAACGCGAGTTGTGGCTCACCTTCCTGATCAAGTTCTTCATTTACAGCGCCTACTCGGTCACGAACAAAACGATGGTCCTTTGGCTGTCGAAGGATCTCGGTTTTAACGATCAAGCCGCGGGAGCGCTCGTCGGCTGGGTCTGGGCGCCAGCAATGACTGTCTTCACGTTGCTCGCCGGCTCGCTCACCGACGCGATCGGATTGCGTCGCACTTTTTTCTTCGGGGTCGCCATCTGCACTGTGGCGCGCAGCGTAATGGTTATTACCACGATTCCCTGGCTCGCGCTCACGTGCGGCGTTCTTCCGCTGGCAGTCGGCGAAGCTCTCGGCACGCCGGTGCTGCTGGCGGCAACACGGCGCTACTCCACAGTCGCTCAGCGGTCGATCTCGTTCTCGGTCATCTACGTGGTGATGAACATCAGCTATGTCGCCGCGGGATGGATATTCGATTACATCCGCCAGCTGAACTTCCGAGTGAGTCTGTTTGGGTTTGAACCAACTACATACCAGCAACTGTTCATGGTCAGCCTCGCGTTTGAGATCGTGTTGTTTCCGGTAATCTATTTCCTCCGTCGCGGAGCGGAAGCGAATAACGGAGGCTCTGTAATTGATCAATCGTCCCGCAATCGCGGGACTGCGCCGGGTTTTTGGAAAGGCATTGGGGAGACGGTGCGGCAAAGCGCCATCGACGCAGCGCATCTTTTTCGGCGGTTGGTCGGTCAATCCGGCTTCTACCGGCTGCTTCTTTTCTTCCTCTTCATCGGATTTCTCAAAGCCATCTTTTTGCAGATGGATTACGTGTTTCCGAAGTTCGGTATTCGCGAGCTCGGGCTGAACGCGCCCGTCGGCAAGCTTTCCGCAATCAACGCGATTGTCATTATTTTGCTGGTGCCGATCGTGGGCGCGTTGACGCAAAAGTTTGCAGCCTATCGGATGGTGGTGATCGGCGGAACGATCTGTGCTGCAGGAGTATTCATCATGGCGCTGCCGACGGAATGGTTCCAGCCCGCAGTTAACAGCGTGATCGGGCAATGGCTCGGGCATGGTTATCTCGGATTGCGCGGGAATATTCATCCCTACTACATCATGGCTGCGCTTTATCTGATGGTGTTTTCGGTGGGAGAAGCCTTCTACTCGCCGCGTGTGTACGAGTATGCCGCGGCGATTGCGCCGCCAGGGCAGGAAGCATCCTACGGCTCGCTGGCGTACCTTCCATTTCTGGTGGGCAAACTCCTCGTCGGCGCCGGTGGCTGGCTGCTGGCCGCGTTCTGTCCAGAATACGGTCCGCGGCGTCCTGGGACGATGTGGCTTATCTTTGCCCTTGCAGCATCAGTCGCACCGATTGGATTGATTGCATTCCGTCGATACATTCGCGTTCCCGAAGCCGGCCGGCAGGATTAGTGCGAGGTGAGAAGTGATTCTCGGCCTGCCTCTCCCCCCCACTTTTCATCAATCACGTGAGTGACAGAAGTTTTTCTCCGCAAAGATCTACGAACGCATTCGCACCCGGCCAGTTTTCCGCTTCTTTACGAATCCATTTAAAGGAAATGGATGTAACGCCTGCCCGGCCGGCTGGGAAACTTTTTCCCAAGGCGTGAACGGCAGAGCGTGAGGAACGGTCTAAATCAAGCGCCGGAGATCAAGGAATGAACAGCAGACACTTACTTCACAGCCGCGGTTCGCATAAAACTCTGTGGATTGCTCTGATTTCCGCTCTTGTTGTGGTTGTTGCCTCGATCTTGTTCGGCTATGCTCAAGGGCAGAAAAAACAAGCCGAGAAAATGAATTCGACTAAAGCAGTCCCCAATGATGCCGAATTGCGGCGGCAGTTAACAAAAGACCAGTATCACGTGACGCGCGAATGCGGCACGGAGACTCCGTTTCAAAATGCCTATTGGGACAATCACAAGCCTGGAATCTACGTCGATATTATCACCGGTGAGCCGCTCTTCAGCTCGCTGGATAAATTCGATAGCGGCACGGGCTGGCCCAGTTTCACCAAGCCGATTTCAAAGGACAAAGTGACGGAAAAAAGGGATTCTTCCCACGGCATGGAGCGGACGGAGGTTCGTTCGAGCAAAAGTGATTCCCATCTTGGCCATATCTTTGAGGATGGCCCTGCCCCGACCGGTCAACGTTACTGCGTCAACTCCGCCGCGATGCGTTTTATTCCGGTCGAGAAACTGAAGGAAGAAGGGTACGGCGAATACTTGGCGCTTTTTCAGCAGCAAGGCGCAGAAGGCAAGCCGCAAAGCCAGGAATAAAACGGGGTCGCGGCGTCCTCGTCCCGACGCGCGGACGAAAGGATTGCGGCCAAAACGTTTCTTCGTCATTTCGGGCTTCCCGATCGTTTCGTCATCTCATTTGTCGTTCGTCATTCTAATGTGGAGGCCCTTCGCTTTTGAAATGTCCGCTTCACAGCGGTAATTTAGTGCATACATGATGCGACAGGACGATTTCGATTACGCGATTGAAAATACGCAGGTGATCCTCGCGCCGGAACAACAGATCGCGACCTTCGGCACCACGAGCTTTCACTTCTATCTCATCTCCGAGTTGATGGACCGTGTCGATCAGGTCCGGATTCGGAACGGAAAAATTCACGCCGAGCGTCCACAAATTCTCACTCCGGAACATTTTAGCCATTTGTTGCTGGAAGGATTTGGTGATAAAGCGCAGCGCTATGTCGACCGATTGCGCGAATACGCGCGCAACATCGCAGTGCTGCGTTACGGATTTCAATTTCGCAAAACTGGCGTGGCAGAAGAGACAATCCGCGACTCAATGGATGCCGTGATCGCGCGGATAAGGCACCGCGTGGAAAACGCGGAGGAACCGCTCAGCGCCATCATCCAAGGCGTGGACGATGCCTGGGAAGTCTGCTTGCTCAAATTCACAATCGACATGATCGAACGCTCTGCCGGCGGCAATCTGGGCGATTTCCGAAAGCGCGGCCTGATTTAGTCCGGGTAGCGCATTGCCTGCCCGCCGCGTGCGGGCGTGTCGCTTGCTGGTTTCGGCGTCGCGCCGAAACAATCTTTCATGAAGGTTCAACCTTCAAAAAGTTAACGCACGTCTAGCAAAAGTTCGCGTTGGCGAGACGCACAACGCCTCCACGCGAGACGCGCGCGCTACCCAGATCCGGGATGTGCTTCATTACAGCGCGCTAAACTTTCCGCTTTCTTCGACCCGCGCATCTTGTCATTCTGCGCGTCCGTATACGGTATTTTGAAAAACTACCTCCAACTTAATCTCAGCCTGCTCTACTGGATTTTGATCGCGCCGTTTAGAGGGCAGTTTTTCAAAATCGCGCCGATCTTCCGGCAAATGGTGTTCATCGGGGTGCGCGCGGCGCCGATGGTCGCCCTAACCGCGTTCAGCGTGGGCGTAACGCTGGCCATGCAGGCCGCCCATTCTCTCGAGCAACTTGGGGCGGAAATGTACATTCCAGACCTGGTGATGGTCACGCTCTTGCGCGAGATGGGACCAGTTTTGATTGCAGTGATTGTGATCGGACGCAGCGGCTCGGCTGTGGCGGCGGAGTTAGGGACAATGAAAGTGTCCGAGGAGATCGAGGCGCTGGAAGTAATGGCGATCAACCCGATTCAGTATCTGGTCGTCCCGCGTTTCCTAGCAATGCTGGTGATGCTGCCGGCACTCACGATCTTCGGAAACTATATCGGCGTGTTTGGCGGCTGGGCCGTGTGCACGCTTGCCCTCGATTTTAATACAGCCGGTTATATCCTGCGCGCGTTGGAAAGCGCGGAGACATGGGATTTGTACTCGGGAATGATCAAAAGCGTCGTCTTCGCCTGGCTCGTGATCACGATCGCCTGCAACGCTGGACTACACGTCGAAGGTGGCGCGGAGGGTGTCGGCCAGGCAACCACGGGGTCGGTTGTGCAAGCTTTGCTTGCAATGTTGGTCATGAACGCGGTGCTTACAGGCATCTTCTTTTTTGCTGCATGAGAGTAATGACGAAGCACTAATGACGAATGACGAAGGAATGAAATGCAATGATGAAGCTCGAATCACGAATGACGAAGGAATGACGAAATCCGAAGATCGAAATGCCCGCGCAGAGGATATCCTTTGGGATGATGGCGCAACAAAGCGCGTTTACGATCTTGAGGAGCGGACTGCGCGATTTGGCCAAGCGGTCATTGATTTCGCAAAAGCGATTCCGCAAGACCGGGTGACGAATCGCATCGTCGGCCAACTGGTTGGCGCAGGAACGAGAGTCGGGGCAAACTACGTCGAAGCTGATGACGCCGTCTCAAAGAAAGAGTTTTTGAAAAGCATTGGGACCTGCAAAAAAGAGGCACGTGAAACCAAGCACTTTGTACGGATGGCGGTTCGGGCGGTTCCGGCGTTGAAGCCTGACGCTCGCAAGCTTTGGAAGCCCGCGAACTGCATCTGATTTTCTCAAAAATTTGAAGGAGTGGAAAAAATGAATGACGAAATCCCAATGACAAATAACCAAGGAATGACGTTCTTAATTCGGGCTTCGTCATTAATTCGTCATTCGTCATTCGTCATTCGTCATTGTCTTCGCCATGCCTGAGTCGCCCATCATCGAAGTAACGGATCTCGTCCACAAATTCGGGGATCGCGCTGTGCTCGACGATATTTCCTTCAACGTCCACCGTGGCGAAACGCTCGTGATAATGGGTGGAAGTGGTTGTGGCAAAAGCACGCTGCTCCGGCATATGATCGGTTCGATGAGACCGACTTCCGGCTCTGTAAAAATCTTCGGCGAAGAAATCGCTGCTATGAAGGAACGTGAGATCGGGCGGGTCCGGCAACGATTCGGAATGCTGTTCCAATCCGGCGCGCTGCTCGCCTCACTCACCGTCGGCGAGAATGTGGCGCTCCCACTTTTTCAACACACTGACAAGTCTCCGGATGAAATTGAAGCAATCGTGAAACAGAAACTTGAGATGGTGGGATTGACGGGCTTTGAGGATCTCAAGCCGGACGAGATCAGCGGTGGAATGAAGAAGCGTGTTGGACTGGCGCGCGCACTCGCGCTCGATCCGGAACTGCTTTTTAGCGACGAGCCAACGTCAGGGCTCGACCCGATCATGACGGCGGTTGTCGATCAGCTAACGGTTAAACTGGCTCGTGGAAGCCACATGACGGCTGTCGTTGTTTCCCACGATATGACGAGCGCTTTTCGCATCGCCACGCGGATGATTATGCTCGGGCACGGCTCGATCGTGGCCCAAGGCACGCCCGAAGAGATTCGCACGAGCACTAATCCGGAAGTACACCAGTTCATTAACGGCGAACCCGACGGACCCATCCCGCTGAACCTCTCACAAGATAAGCACGAGGAGCATCAATGCGTTAAGCCCCGGCCCTTCGCAGGAGCGCGGCATCGCTTTCATCGCAAAACTTCATGAAACGAAATTTCTCCGATTACATCGTGGCGATCTCTGTGATCCTGATCAGCCTGGTCCTCCTGGCGGCGCTTACGATCGCGCTTTCTGGCTATCGATTAAAAAAACCGACGCGCGCTTTGCAGATCAACTATGAAGATGTGACCGGCATTAAGGTGCATTCAGAAGTACGATATGCCGGTGCGCCGGCGGGCCGCGTGATTGCGATGCGTCATCTGACAGCAAAAGAGCGTGAAGCGTCCGCAAACAAAAGAGACGCCGTGCGCGTGATAGTGAGCCTCGATGACGGGATTCCGCCGTTGCCAGCGGACGTGATGGCGACCCTGAGCTCCGATACAATGCTGTCGCCGAAATTTGTCGCGCTATCGGCAGGCACACCCGGAGGTGAGACGCTGGCAAACAACGCCGCGATCGAAGGCCATCCAGCGTATGGCCTCGAACAGATCACAGCGGCAGCGGGCCCACTCTTCGAGAACGCAAATAGGTTGCTCGATAATCTCAACGGGACCGTCACGGGTTTGAAAGGCAATCTCGACCAATTCATGCCGAAGCTCGGCCCACTGGTCGATTCGCTAAAGACGGACGTGGACAATTTACAGAACGTAATCACAAACCTCGATGGCGTGGCCAAAGGCGCAGACAATCTGTTCGGCACCGCAGGCGCATTCATCAGCACCACCGACAAACAGCTTCAGGAACAGTTAAAACAATTGCATGTCACGCTTTTGAACCTGAAAGTTGTCACGACGTACGCGAAAGCACTTGTCGAATCGCTGGCCGAAAAACCGAATCGCGTCATCTTCAGCGGCAAGCCGGCCAAGCTCACACCCGAATCGGAAATCCTGAAAAGCAACCGTGCATTGCCGGCGAAAAAGCCGTAGCTGTGCCCCCTGCGCTTTGGTCTAACCGCGCGGGATCTGAGTTCTGGGTAGTGCGCGGCCTGCCCGCCGCGTGCGGACGTCTCGCGTGCTGGCGTTGACGTCTCGCCAACGCGAACTTCTCTAGATGTGCGTCGATCTCGCCACCGGACGAGTCCGTCCGACTGGCGGACTTGTGCTAGATTAATGGATGCCGTTTCAGCTCGAATCGAGCTACAAGCCGCGTGGCGACCAAGGCCAGGCGATTGCCAAGCTGATCAAGTCCGTTGAAGCAGGCAATCGTCACCAGACCCTGCTTGGTGTGACCGGTTCGGGAAAAACTTTTACGATTGCAAATGTGATTCGCGAAGTCGATCGGCCTACGCTTGTGATCTCGCACAACAAGACACTCGCGGCGCAGCTTTACTCCGAGTTCAAACAATTCTTCCCACGCAACGCGGTCGAATACTTCGTCAGCTACTTCGATTATTACCAACCGGAAGCCTACATCCCTCGCTCCGACACCTACATCGAGAAAGATTCCTCGATCAACGAAGAGATCGAGCGTTTGCGGCTCGCCGCGACCAGTGCATTGCTCTCGCGCCGCGACACTATCGTCGTGGCAAGTGTTTCGTGCATCTACGGCATCACCTCGCCGGAAGATTACTTGAACATGCTGCTCACGGTAAAACGCGGCCAGCACATCAGCCGCGAAGCGGTGCTTGGTCGTTTGATCGACATGTTATACGAGCGCAATGACATTAATTTTTCGCGCGGCCGGTTCCGTGTCCGCGGCGATGTCGTCGAAATCTATCCGGCCACGGCGGACGAAGAAGCGGTTCGGCTCGAGTTCTTCGGGGACGAAATTGACGCGATCACGCGATTCGATCCCTTGACAGGTCACGCGCACGAATCGCTCAGCGTGATCACATTCTATCCGGCCAAGCAATTCGTCACCCCGGCGGACAAACTAAATCGGGCGCTCCGCACGATTCGAGACGAGCTCGACGCACGCATTGTCGATCTTGAGGCCCGGGGCAAACTGCTGGAGGCGCAGCGGCTGAAAATGCGCACGGAGTACGACCTGGAAATGTTACAGGAAATGGGGTTCTGCAATGGGATCGAAAACTACTCGCGCCATTTGTCCGGACGTCCACCCGGCTCAAAACCGTACACGATAATCGATTTTTTCCCGAAGGATTTTCTGGCAGTGATCGATGAATCGCACGCCACGATTCCGCAGATCGGTGGCATGTACGAGGGCGATCGTTCGCGTAAAACCGTGCTGGTCGAATACGGATTTCGTTTGCCCAGCGCGCTCGATAATCGGCCGCTCAACTTCGACGAATTCATGAAGATAACCAATCAGCTCATTTACGTGAGCGCGACACCGGCGGAATTTGAAATTCAAAATAGCGTCGTCGCAAATAAAGGGTACGTGCCGCACAGACGGCAACGGATTGGTCAGGACGAACCAGTTCCGTTTGTTTTGCCCGGCGGAAAACGCCCAACGTTCAACTCCGATAAATCGCGAGCAGGCGCTCAACGTCCAACACCCAACGCTGAAGTGCGCATTTCGCGAACGGACGAAGCTCCGGAGGAATTCGACGTGCACACACCCGGCGCGCCGCTTGTGGTCGAGCAGATCATTCGGCCAACCGGACTTCTCGATCCAAAAATCACCCTAAAGCCGCTCAAACATCAAATCGATGACACGATCGAGCTTTGCCGGCAACGGGTCGAGAAGAGCGAGCGCGTTCTGGTGACAACGCTGACGAAACGCACGGCCGAAGATCTCGCCGATTATCTGCGTGATGTCGGATTGAAAGTGCGCTATCTCCATAGCGACATCGACACGATAGAGCGCGTCGAGATTCTGCGCGGCTTGCGTGCGGCTGATTTCGATATTCTGGTCGGGATCAACCTGCTGCGGGAAGGCCTCGATCTTCCCGAAGTTTCGCTCGTCTGCATTCTGGACGCGGACAAGGAGGGATTTTTGCGCAGCCAGACTTCTCTTATTCAGACCGCAGGTCGCGCAGCGCGACATGTGAATGGCGAAGTGGTGCTTTTCGCCGATACGGTCACGCAAAGCATGGAAGCGCTAATTTCGATTTCCGAGTATCGGCGTGCCAGGCAAATGGAATACAACGAAAAGCACGGCATTACGCCGCGGACTGTCCAGCGCGCCGTGCAGGAGAGTTTGCATACAATCCTGCGCGGACGCGAAATTGCCGCTTCGGTTGTTCAGGAAGCTGGGGGCGATTTCAATCTAACTGAGCTGCTGCGTGAGCTTGAAGAGGAAATGCAGCATGCTTCTGCGAACCTGGAATTCGAGCGCGCCGCGCTTTTGCGGGATCAAATCATGGAAGTAAAAAGCGGCGCCGGGATCACGAAGATCGAGCCGAAACGAAGACCGGTGAAATACTCCCGCAACGCCGGCCGTCGCCGATCGCGCGTGTGACTTTTATCTGGGTAGCGCGCGTGTCTCGCGTGCTGGCGAGCGCGTCCTCGCAATCGCGAACTTTTCCTCTGAATTCTTATCCCGTAATGAAGGAAATTCCAAGGGAAGATTGTTTCGGCGCGACGCCGAAACCAGCACGCGAGACGCATGCGCTACCCGGATCCACCTTGTCCATCCTGGCGGTGCGTGCGAGAAACTTGTGATGCCAAAGGCAAAAACCAAGGCGGCAGCAGCGAATATTTACGCCGTCGTAGGCTCTGACGAAGCGGAAGTAAAACGCGCCGCGGCGGAGCTGGCGCAGACACTCACACCGCCAGATGCTGGCGACTTCGGATTGGAAATAATAGATGGCGTGTCCGAAAACGCCGATCAAGCGGCAGCGCGGATAAGATCGGCGATCGAGGCGCTCCAAACGTTGCCATTTTTCGGCAGCTCCAAAGTCGTGTGGTTAAAGAACGCAAATTTCCTCGGCGACACCCAGGTCGGACGCGCCGCTGGCGTTCAATCAGCGCTCGAGGAATTTTCCGAACTGATCGAGAACGGCCTCGGGTCTGACGTCGTCTTCCTGGTCAGCGCCACTGAAGTGGACAAACGTCGCTCCTTTTACAGATCGCTGGTGAAACGGGCGGAGTTGCAGACTTTCAATCGGCTTGATTCCAGCCGGAGCGGCTGGGAAGAGGAAGCGATCGAAGTGGTTCGCCGTCGGGCCAAAAAAAGAAAACTGCAATTCGATGAAGATGCGCTCGATCTATTTGTTCTACTTACCGGTGGCGACACGCGCCAGATCGAAAACGAACTGGAGAAGATCGACCTCTTCCTCGCGAACGGCGGCACAGCTTTTCAAGCCGTGCCGCGAGTCAGGGTCGAACTTGTCCGGGAACTGGTGCCGCTTTCGCGTGCGGGCGTCATTTTCGAGTTGAGTAACGCACTGGTAGTGCGCGATCTGGAGCTCGCTCTTAAGCTTGTGCGGCGCTTATTGGATCAAGGCGAAAACGCCGTTGGCATTTTACTAGTCGCAATTCTGCCAACCGTCCGCAATTTGTTACTCACCAAGGATCTGATGGAACGTCATCGCCTCAAGCGCCCGCATTCGCCGTTTGAATTCATTTCTGCGATCAATCGTTTGCCTGCTGAGGCAACGGACCATTTACCGCGCAAAAAAGATGGTTCGATTAACGCCTACCCGCTGGGAATCGTCGCGCAGCAGGCGCATCGGTTTGAAACCGAACGATTGATCAGGGCCATGCAAGCATGTCTTGAGGCAAATCTTAAGCTTGTAACGACGCAACTGGACCACGAGCTCGTCTTAACCGAGACCGTAGTAAAGTTGCTCGGCTGATATTGTAGTGGCGCTCTATGAGCGCCGTCTGCTTTGGTTCCGGCGGTGTAGCCCGCCGCTATAAGAGTCGCTATGTGGAACCAATTTTCCCCGCCGTATAGATTGTAACGATGCCGCCACTGAGCGGTTGGGCGTTCGCATCATGGAAACCACTCGCTGCTATCAGTTGGCACATGGCATTGCCGCTCGGAAACTCTTCAATCGAGTCGCCAAGGTAATCGTAAGCGCTTTTCTCTCTTGTTAGAAAGGACCCGAGCAATGGCAGGCAGCGATGTAAATAGAACCGATAGATCGCACGCAAGATGGAGATCGTGGGCAATGAGAACTCAAGGACGAGCAGGTGACCGTTGGCCCTGAGCACGCGCGACATCTCACGCAGCGCCTTTCCCCAATCTTCCATGTTGCGCAAACCAAATGCGACCGAAACACAATCGAATGAACCATCGACGAATGGAAGTTTCATCGCATCGGCAACAACGGTTTGGTGCACACCTTTTCGTTTCGCCAGTTCCAGCATCTCCGGCAGAAAATCCACCGCTACAATTTCGGCCCCCGGCAATTTCTTTTGCAACGCGAGCGCCAAATCACCGGTGCCGGAAGCGAGATCGACAATCTCATTCGGTCGCCAGCTTGCCACTATTTCAGCAGCGCGTTTTCGCCAGGAAAAATCGATCCCGCAACTCAGCAAGTGATTCGCCAGATCGTAGCGGGCGGCGATGGATCCGAACATTTTCCGGACTCGCTCAGGGTGTGTTGCGATACTGGAGTTAGTCATTTCAAAATAGCTTTAAGACCAACTGGCAACTTTGCGGCGGCCTGCCATCTCCTGCTATTACTTGAAAGGTAGTAGCAGGTGAAACCGGGGAGGAGAACTTCGAATATTGTTTTGTCATAAAAGTTTATTGCCATTACAGCCAACCCCGGCTATGTGACAAGATATGGATATAACTGTTGAAGCTTTACAAGAAGCCGTCTCGATTCGCCGGCAAATCGATACTCTGCAAAAACGTCTTTCCTCAATCCTGGCAGGTGCGCGTGCAGGCGCTGCGACTGCCAAAGGTGGCCGCCGCCCGATGCCGGCTGCGACTCGTGCCAAACTTGCGGCAGCCGCCAGAGCTCGTTGGGCGAGGATAAAGGGCCAAACAAAAGCAAAGCCTACCGTGAAGAAAGGTGGAATTACTCCTGCCGGCCGAAAGCGCCTTTCCCAGTTGATGAAAGCCCGGTGGGCGGCAAGAAGAAAAGGCGCGGGCAAGTAATCGGTCTTTGCTCGCGAGAGGACTCGAACCTCCACGGGTTGCCCCATACGGTCCTGAGCCGTACGCGTCTGCCAATTCCGCCACGCGAGCAAAACGACAGCGGCCCTACAATGCGCATGGCCGCGCGAGCCGCAAGATCAAATCAACTTGCGCCAGGCAAGACCGATTCGATCCCTGGCCAAACTAGTCCGCGCGTCTCTTGCGGGCACGAACTTCCAGTTGATGCGCTTTGCGTACCTGGCCAAGAGACCGCAAGAGATCGGCGTAATTCGACACGACAATCTCGTAGTCCTGGGAGGGTTTTTCAGTCGTCTCTTCCCAAATCTTAAGCGAATCGCGATAAAGCTCAGCCGCTTTGGCGTAATCGCCACGAGAATGATAGACGACGGCAAGATTGCATTTTGATTGCGCGATATCCGGATGCGCCGCCGGGTGCAATTTCTCGCGAATAGCCAATGCACGAAGATGCGTTTCCTCCGCCTCGGTGTAGCGGCGTTCATTGGTGAAAAATACGGCCAGATTATTGAGGACTGACGCGACATCGGCATGCTCGTGCCCGAGCTGCTTCTCGTAAATTTGCAACGCTTGCAAATAGTACGGCTCCGCCGCTTTTTGGCGCCCCGATTTGCGCAAAATAAGGGCGATATTGTTCAACATTGTGCCAAGGTCGGAGTACGGGATCTCTTCGAGCTGAACTCCAGCTGCAATTGCTTTTTCGTAAAAACGAATCGCCTCTTCAGATTGGCCGATGTTATCACATAAGAAACCAAGCCGGCGTGCAGAACGGAAGACAGCCCGTTGATCTGGGGGCTTTATTTTTTCCAGGATCCCATGGGCCTTCAGCAGACATGCTTTGGCCGCGGCATGGTCTCCTTTTTGATCGAGTAGCTCGCCTAGCTTTTCGAAGCTAGTTGCCAGCGGCAGGTGACCATCGGGAAAGGCGCGCTTGGCGACCTCGAGCGCTGTTTCAGCAACGCGAATTGCCTGTGGCAGACGGTTGGTGGCACGTAAGGTATCCAGTTTGTCATTGAGAATGGACCAAAGCTTTTCCTCCCCCTTCATCAAGCATCACCACCCCTCGCTCAGTTGAGTAACTAATCGGGTGGCCAAGTCCTCCGTAGCGAGTGGCAGCGCCTGCCGCTCATCAGTGGTCACATCGGTGCTGACAAAGAAACTAGTTGTTCCGACAACATCCGCGGGAGGCGCCAGCGTCGCTCCATCCCGGGTGACAAGCGTGTATCTCAGGCGCATGGAAAGATTAAATTCAGTGGTCTTAAGCACATTCCCGCGCACCGACCGTGCTGGCAGCCTGTCGACTCGCGTGATTTCAGCTTTCAACGTGGCGTCTTCATCTCCCTTTCTCGCAATCTGAAATGTCCCGTCCTGTTGCAACTGTTTAATCACCGTATCAGTCACTAACACTTCGATATGCGGGAGGAGAGTTTTGTTTTCGAAGGTCGGAACGGCAATGGTGTGAATGTCGCGCAGGTAATATGGTTTGACCGGCCCAACGTGATAGCCAAGGCAGCCACCCAGGACAAAGCAGGCAAGGACTGCCGCAAAGATCGCTTTCACGGCGCCGGGGAGGCGGTCGCTTCGGGAGAGGCGGATGTCTCCGGAGCTGGAGACGTGTCAGAGCTTGTGCCTATGCCCGGCGGAGGCGATGAGGGTTCAGGCGCAGTTGTTGTGTCTGGGGCAAGCGAAGCAGGCGGCGGTAATGAAAGGTCAGTATCCAGCGAAGGTAATGGCGCCTGGTCGTTTGCCGAACCGGGCGTGGCCGGCCCGCGTTTGGCCATTCGATCTCCGGATGCGCCTCCCTTTTTGTTAGAGGTCCCTACCGTGGCAACAATCGGCTGAAGAGCGGCATCACCGACCTTTGCCCGCAACTGATCGATTCTCTTTTTGGCCCGGTCGCTTTCAGTCGAACCCGGCTGCTGACGAATTACTTCGTTGTAGTAGATGACGGCGGCGCGATAATATTTCTGCTTGTCGTAAAACTTGGCTACTTCGTAGGAACTGGTTGTTTGTTTGTGTTCAATTAGTTCAAGGTTGGCGCGTGCTTGCCCCGCTTTCTCG
>WNGF01010291.1_pt1 | contig 19620 bp, 16 predicted proteins | sample 5400641 | NCBI WGS metagenome assembly WNGF01 (sample SAMN13153371, study PRJNA577476) | soil metagenome | isolation source: 80 cm soil or saprolite under grassland replicate 2 | place: USA:California | collected 2016-06-15
TGCCTGGGCCAGCAGCACAGCCCAGCGGGAGACTGGGCAGGTCATGCATACACAACCCCCTCCACCCGCCCCGGCCGCCCCGCCGGCTGCGACGCTGCTGAACATGATGACCGGCTACATGATCTCGCAGTCGATTTATGTTGCCGCCAAGCTCGGCGTCGCCGATCTCGTCCAGAACGGCCCCGTGCGCTACGAAACGCTGGCCGCGATCAGCGAGTGCCACGCGCCGAGCGTCTATCGCTTGCTGCGTGCGCTCGCGAGTGTGGGCGTCTTTACGGAGACGTCGCCGGGCTGTTTCGGGTTGACGCCGCTGGCGGGGCTGCTGCGCGCGGCCGCACCTGACTCCATGCGCGCGCTGGCCATGGTCTACAACGAAGAGTCCTATCGCGCCTGGGGCGACATGCTCTACGCGGTGCAAACAGGTCGGCCCGCATTCGACCGCGTCTACGGCGTGCCAGCGTTTGAGTACTTCGGCACCCATCCGGAAGCTAACGCAGTGTTCAACGCGGCAATGATCGACTGGACCAAACGCGTCGCTGGCGCGGTCGTCGGGGCCTCCGATTTCAGTGGGCTCGGTACCGTCGTCGATGTGGGCGGCGGCCATGGCGCCCTGCTCACGGAGATTCTGCGGTCCCATAGGAAAGCGCGAGGCATCCTGTTCGACCAGCCACATGTGGTTGCAGACGCCGGAGCGTTCCTGCAGACGTCGGGCGTCTCTGATCGGTGCACGTCTGTCGGCGGCGACTTCTTCGAAGAGGTACCTGCAGGTGGCGATGCATATGTGCTCGCGCAGATCCTGCACGATTGGGACGACGAGCAGGACCTCGCGATCCTGAGCCGCTGCCGCGCCGCGATGTCCGGCCGCGCGCGCCTGCTCGTCGTCGAGATCGTCCTGCCGGAGACGGAGGAACCGAACTTCGGCAAATGGCTCGACCTGCACATGCTGGCGGTCACACGCGGTCGCGAACGGACCGCCACAGAGTATGGTGACCTGCTAGGCAGGGCCGGATTTACCGTCACAAGCGTCGTGCCCACGGATACGGGTACGAGTGTCGTCGAGGCGGTGCTCGCGTGAATGCGGCGCGGCGACCCGAGAAGCATCAAGTCACTGCGGCGCTGGCTCGCCCACACGTTGCAGCGACTCGCATCCACAGCCGAGCCGACGCCGCGCATCGTAGATTCGCAACCTGTGCGACTCACTGTGGTCGAGTGAGTCGTGGCCGTTCGTTGGCTTAACCATTCGCGGCGTTCGGTTTGAGCGGAGGAATTGGTGAAGTGACCGTGGCGCTGGTGTCCAGGGTCGCCCCGTGACCACCAGACCACCGCCTGAGCGGCTCGAGGATCGTCACTATGTGACGCTGCTCCTGCGCTTGCTCGTCGACAGCGAGGGCGCAGTCGTACACGGCGAGGTCATGCGGGTGATGGACAGCAACGAGCACTCCGTGCGGTTCCGCGGGAACGACGGACTGCTCGAGGCAGTGCAGGCATACCTGGCGTCTGAAGCGGGCCCGTCGGGCAGCCGAAGAACTAACGCATCAAAAGACTGAGGAGAGCTAACCATGAAGCGTACGCACTGGATAGGCTGGCTGCTTGCCGGCCTATTGGTCCTACAGAACACCGCAATTGGACTCGCCGCGCCGGACGGCGCCAACCCACTAGACGGGCGCCTCCTGCAAGACAGCAAGGGCGCGTCCTACGTGTACCACGCGGGAGTGAAATTCACGCTCGAATTGGCGGAGTTGGGCGATCAGGTGATCGAGGCCATCCCGGCCGCCTCACCGACCCAGTGGGCCGCGCTGTTTGGCGGCGCCCCAACGTTGAGGCAGTTGCCGTCGCCCGTGAATCCCGAGCCATTCCCAGGCTATTCCTGATCAGACGAACACGGTCGCCCCGCACCAAGACAAGGCGTGGGACAGGCAATGGCGTGGGCACTATCCACAAGGGAGATGGGATACGGGTACCACATGTCCGGATCCCAGGCAGTGATGCCCTTACCCGAGCGCTCAGCAGCTGGTGACAAAGGAGACGGGTCTCGTATGCGCGTGAAATGCCGCGAGGTCGCGCCGCGATGACGTGAAGCGCAGCGCCCGTCACGCCGCGCACGAGCAGCCAGAAAGGTGTGGGGTACGGGTACCACCTGCCCGACCTTGACCCGTACCGACTCAAAGTCCAGCTCGAAGCCGCCTAGCGCACACTTGCCGCTCGCGCCGTTGGGTCGGATTCTTATGTGAGGCAACCGTGAGCCGTCAGTCGGATCCTAAAGTGAGGCATCACGAGCCAGTTGGTTTCAGAATTGGTTTCAAGCCACTCGATCTCGACGCGTAGTGTGCGGAATGAAATGAGATGCATTGAAACCAATTTCTGAACGAGGTCGACGACACGGGGTCTGGTTGAGGTCGACGCGCTGCCCGTGCGAAACGCGGTGTGCTGTGACTCGCGCCTCGAGCAGGGAGGGGCGGAATCTGGACCGTCGTTCGCTGGCCACGCCGACGTTGACAACGAGTTCGAACCTCGTGGGCTGCTCGAAGAGTATGCTGGCCGGCTGTTCACCACGCAGGATCTCGTCCACGTTGTCCCCCGAGTCGTTCCAGTTGTCCCCGAGTCGTTCCAGTTTCGCAGCAAATTGGCAGCAGATGGCACCGTGGCAACATCGGTTGACCGAGCTGATCCGCGCGTGCTCGAGGCTCGCCAATCAGTTGGCCTGCCAAGCGCAACCAGGCGTTCCAAGCCGATAGCGCAAGACTTCAGATGGACAGATTGACCACGCGGGCTAAACGTCGAATAGTGACGGCATCGCGTACTTGCCGGCGGCTGATCGCAGAGCTTCGCGCGGGGTTGCCACCGACCAGAGTCGCTGTCACAACTGGCGGCGCCGAATAACTCGAGACGGTCACCCCTTCTCTTACAATAGAGGCGTTACAATTGAAGTGCCCGGCACGGAATCGGCTGCGCCGGGCTGTCGATCCTCCCACCTTCGTTCGACGTGTAGATAGGGAGGCAATGCTACACTCCGGGGCTCCCGATCGCGCCGAGCCATGGACGAGGAGTTTCGCTGCTGCGAGGTCTTATGAGAACGCTCATTGTTTCCGAGTTCGTGTCGCTGGACGGAGTGATGCAGGCGCCAGGTGGAAAGGACGAAGATCGCGACGGAGGGTTTGAATACGGCGGCTGGACTATCCCCTTCTGGCACGATTCAATCGGTGAGTCTTTCGCTGCATTCATGCAGGATTGCGACGCCTTGCTGCTCGGCCGGCGAACATACGTCACTCATGCCGAGGCCTTCGAGTCGATGCCCGCCGGCGATCCGTTCGGCGACATGATGAACAGGCCGAAGAAATACGTCGTGTCCAAGACGCTCGAGCAGCCCATCTGGCGCGATACGACGATCATCCGCGACAACGTCATCGATTCCATCCGCCTATTGAAGGACGAGCCCGGCAAGAACATCCTCACCGATGGCAGCAGCCAGCTCGTCCATGCCATGATCGCGAACGACCTTGTCGATGAGCTGCACCTCCTCGTCTATCCGCTGATTCTCGGAACCGGGAAGCGCGCGCTCCCGAATGGGTCGCACCGAATCTTCGCGCTGAAATCCGCAACGCCCTATCCATCGGGAGTCGTTGGACTCCACTATGTGCGGTCCGATAGCTGAACGGAGTATTCGGATAGCTCGGGCTGAACGTGGGTGACGCGCACGCAGCTGCCCGTAAGTGCGAGCATGCCCGCAGAGAACACGACTCTGCCATTCCTGCGGAACATCTGCATGCCAAACTAGTTGCGAATTGGAACCATCCGCCGAACCGGACAAACTGGAAGGATGTGCCTGAGCCGACTATCGCGAGCAACTTCTGCCCTCGTCTGAGTGTGAGCCCCAGGTCGCGGACTATTGCCAGGCGGTCGAATTGCCTGCCACGGTCGCGGGCTTCGTCAAGCACCTGCAGGAAAGGCTGACAACGACCGCCAAGCGGGTCGACGCTGCGCTGCCGTCGAGCGGCCCCGTAGTCATCAACGACAAGGGCGAGCCGGTGATCCAGGATCACTGGCCCGCCCTGCTGCTGGTGGCGCTGTCGATCAAGGCTGGCACGATCTCAGCCGCACCAACTGCTACGACGGCTCGGGTCGTATAGCCGCCGCAATCGGCTGTACCAGGCGTTTCGTGAGTTGGGTCGCGTGGTCCGAACGATCGTTCTGCTGGAGTTTCTGAACGACGCCAAGCTGCGGGAGCAGATCACCGCGACCACGAACAAGGTGGAGGCCTACAACGGCTTCGCCAAGTGGCTGAAATTCGGCGGCGAGGGCGTGATCGACACTGTCGACGCGGTCGAACAAGAGAAGCACCTCAAGTACAACCATCTCGTTGCCAATGCCGCGGTGATCCAGAACGTCATCGATCTCATTCGCGCCGTGCGCGACCTTCAGGCCGATGGCTCTTCGTTCGCCGTGAGGATCTTATCCAACTCAGCCCCTACCAGACGAGACGACTCAAGCGCTTCGGCGATTACACCCTCTCGTTGGGGGCACCCGACCCGTTCGAGACTGACCTGGTCGTGCCCTTTCCGATTGAAGAGACGGCACAGCCGGCAGCAACGGCGTGAGACGCCTCGGATCAAACGTTGACAACAGCAGGTGGCAAGCAAAACGCGACGAGGCGCAAGAGCTTTCGGGGCAAGGCAAGTACGAGCAGGCGGACCATGAGTACCGAGCTGCGCTCCGCCTAGCCGAAGCAGCACTTGGTCCGCTCCACGAGGATGTGCTGGAACTCCTGGAGTTGCTAGAACATCTGCAGTACTGCGACATCGGGGATTGGTCTCGGTCGATTCCCATAAAGACGGCACTCATGGAGCGCCACGAGGCGATACTCGGCGCGGGCCATCCGGATCTGGCGCACGACATCCTTGGGCTCGCGCAGGCACACGACCTGAGCGCCTACCAGAGCTCCGACGAGCGGAACAAACGCGAACACGTCCAACGCGTAGCTCGGTACTACCGTGTCGTAATAGACGCCCTGGACCGAGGCACACGTCGGTTCAGCGAGCGCTCCGCATGCCGCGCGAGCCGATCGAAGCCAGACGCAGCGTCTCGATCCGACTGCACGTTCGTAACAGTTTCGAAAAGGGGGAGTATGCTGGCAGCAGTCCTTATATTTTGTGGACAAGCAGGGGGACGGGCACATGAAGTTGTGGCTTCGTGCGACGCTGCGCGTGTGTATCGTGCTTGGCGGGTGTCTGGCAGCCATGGGCAGCCCGGCGAGCGCGCAACCAGCGATGCCGGTCAAAGATCCGGCCGGGCGCGAATGGATGACATACGGCGGCAATCTGTTCAACCAGCGGTTCTCGTCCCTGTCGCAGATCAACACAAGCAACGTTGGTCAGCTCAAGGGCGCCTGGACGTACAAGACCGGCGCAATGAGCGCCGCCACGTCCTTCGAAAGCTCGCCCATCGTGGCTAATGGCGTCCTGTATCTCACCGGGCCACACAGCCAGGTCTATGCGCTCGACGCTAAGACCGGCGAGGAGCGGTGGAAATACGCGCCCGAGATGCGCAACATCGAGGCGCTTCCTCTGTGCTGCGGGCAGGTCAATCGTGGCGTCGCCATTGGTGAGGGAAAGGTCTTCGTCGCCCGGCTCGACGCCCGCCTGGACGCGCTCGACCAGGCAACCGGCCAGGTGCTATGGAGTACGCAGGTCGACGACCCACGGGCGGGCTACACCGAAACCATGGCGCCGCTGTACCACAACGGCAAGGTCTTCATCGGCGTCTCTGGGGCGGAGTACGAGATCCGAGGCCACATCAGCGCCTACAACGCCGCTGATGGCCGCCAGCTGTGGCGATTTTTTACAATTCCCGCCCCCGGGGAGTTCGGCAACGACACCTGGCCCCAAGATTCCGATTGGTGGCAGTACGGTGGTGGGTCAGTCTGGCAGACCCCTGCGCTCGACCCAGATCTTGGGCTGCTGTACATCACCGTCGGTAATCCGAGCCCGGACCTCGACGGCAGCATTCGCCCGGGCGACAACCTGTTCACCGAGTCGATCGTCGCCCTGGACATGAACACGGGCAACCGGCGTTGGCATTTCCAGCAGATCAAACACGACATCTGGGACCTCGACACGGTCAGCCCGAACATCCTTTTCGACGTTGACATGGGCGGCCAGGCCGTCAAGGGGCTCGGCCAAGCCGGCAAGACCGGCTGGGTGTACCTGTTGAACCGCGAGACGGGCGCACCGCTGATCGGGGTGAACGAGGTTGCCGTGCCGCAGAACGACTGGCAGCGCACCGCGGCGGCCCAGCCTGTGCCCGTGGGTGATCCGTTCGTCCCACACGCGTGTCCCGAGCAGATCGGCGCCTACCCGATGGGCGGCGTTTTCACCCCCTTCGAGCAGGACCCGGTCCTGATCTGCCCCGGTGCCAACGGGGGGTCGGAGTGGTCACCAGCGTCATACAGCCCGCAAACAAACATGATGTACGTATGCGGCATTCACCAACCGCAAATCTGGACAGCCAAGCCCGAGAAGCTCGAGCAAGGTACCCTCCGCCTGGGCAGCGCCTTTGTGACGCCGCCAGGCGGCCGAACGTGGGGCACGTTTACCGCGATCGACGTGCGCACTAACAAAATCGCCTGGCAGCGCAGCGGCGACCGGGATGCCGATTTCCAGCACATGTGCATCGGCGGCTCCATGGCCAGCGCCGGTGGACTCGTCTTCGCCGGTGAAGGCAACGGCAACTTCAACGCCTACGATGCGCGCACCGGCAACGTGCTGTGGCAGTTTCAAACCGGCGCCGGGGTCAATGCGCCGGCGGTCACGTATGAAGTGGACGGCGAGCAATTCGTGGCTCTCGCCTCGGGCGGCAACTTCCAGCTGAATTTCCCGCGTGGCGACACGTTGTGGGTGTTCTCGCTGCGTGGTCAACTGCCGCCGGCTCCGGCAGCCGAGGTGCCCAATCCTGTGCAGCAGGAAGCCGCCCTGGCGATCAGCACGCCAGCGATTTACGACTTCGGCTACCGCCCGGGCTGGATTCTGGTGCCGCCGGGTACGACGGTTACGTGGACGAATGAGGGTCCCACCGTGCACACCGCGACTGCCGATGCCGGTCAGTTCGACTCCGGCATCCTCGAGGCGGGGGAGTCGTACTCGTTCACGTTTACCGAACTCGGCTCGTATGACTACTTCTGTATCCCGCACCCCTTCATGCGCGGCAAGGTCATCGTCGACGCCAACGCTCCATCCCCCTCCACGGGGCCGATGGAGCCCGGTCCGAGCGATGCGCCCGAACCACAACCCGCGCCGGGTGAGTAACCGTGCACTGGATAATCCGCGTGTCCCTCACGGCAGGCCTAGTGATGCTGAGCAGCCTGCCCACCAGTGCCCAGCGGATCGACGATGCGCCCACCATAAGGCAGCATGTCGAGGCGGCGTTGCCCGGCTCGCTAAATCGTGACTTGGACCAGCGTGTCACGCGCGCCACGATCGATGAAACAGGCGACGTAACCGTGGTGTTCGCGCTCCGCTCGGCCGACGAGATGGAGCGCGTGCGCAACGCGGCCCTTGAAGATACGTTGGCCGCGCTGCGAGCAGTCTATTCCTCACCTGAGGCCAACCGGGTCACCTCAGCAACCGTGCTCGGCACGTTCTCGGTGATTGGCAAACGCGGCACCGCGCGCGAGCAGCCCGTGCTCCGCGCAGTGCTCTCGGCCGAACGAGCTCAGGCGCTGAGTTGGCCGTCTATTCAGGCCGAGGAACTGCCGACGCTGGTTGAAACGTGGTGGCTGATGGCGGCCTTCGGCGATACCGCGAGCTTGCGGGGCGGCACCAGTAGTGCGCCTGAGCCTGAGGAAGCACCCGTGGACTCTGCGTCAGCGCCGCCGCAAGCGGTCATTCGTGTCGATGCCGAAGGTCGGCCGCACGTGCCCTTGGACGTGCCGCAGGTCCGGCATCAACTCGACCTGGCGCTGCTGCACCTGAACGATGCACTCTTCGCCCTATCAGGTAACGACGTACGGATCGCGCGTTCGCAGTTCAAGCAGTTTTTCGAGGAGTGGGACCGCGTCGAAGAAGAGATGGGCGAGTGGTACCCGGCGCAGTACCAAGCGCTCGATCTCGAGCTCGAGCGTGCCGAAATCGCGCTTTTGCACCGGCAGCCCGAGGACCTGACGGGTGCCCGCTTGGCGTTGCTAGCGCTGCGCGCGGGCATTCTCGAGGTCGCGCGGGACCTCGAAGCGGGCTAGCGGCGCAAAAACGAGCGGGACGGATTAATCGAGTATCGGCAAGATTGGGTGCTGCTCGGCGGCGGGGCGAATAGTTCGAGTGGGTCGTCCGGGTCGAGAGGAAATGCGTATTGGTCGCCGCTGTGCGCTACCCGAACACGGCAAGGGACCGCGCCCGCGAGGCTGTCCGCGAGACCTGGCAAGACGTTCCCAGCCAGAGCGAAGTTGGGGCTCCATCTCGCTCCACGTCCGGCCGCGGTACTCGGGCCGTGAGCGCATGTCATAGCCGAAGCGGTAACTCGGCTCGTCGTCTTCCCAGCGGCCGCCCGTAGATCCGTACCGGCTCTCCCAGCGCTGCCGGTAACGCGGCATCGCCTCGTTCCAGCCGCGAACGTCGACGTCGCCCTCGCGTTCGACGCGCGCCTCCTCGCGGCGCGTGGTGCCGGAGACCTGCTCGGTTTCGGTCACCTGGCGCTTGCCGACCCCGACCTCCTCGTACACCACCGCCTGCTTTTCGACGTCGACACGTTCTTCGCGCACGAGCACCTCTATTGTTCGCTCCGCGCCGGCCTCGATCGGACGATCGCTGGGGTGGCGCTCGACCGGGTGCCGACTCAGCTTGAGGGTTGGCACGCGTGGTTGGTTATCCCGCCCGGCTCGGCGCGCGGTCCACCCAGTCAATCCGCCGGTGTTGGTCCTCGAGCTCGACCAACGAATAGAGGACTCGGATGGCGTCCCGTACGTTGTGCGCGTCCTTGGCCGTGAGCGCATCGACGGCACCTGGGCCGCGTGCCTCGAATTTGTCCGGGTCGGCGCCTCGCTCGTACGCAGGACCCGTGTCGAGACCACGCAGCGCAGCCGTGAGGCAGTCGCGCACTGGGCGTCAGGACTAGAGCCGGTTTATCTGCAGGGTGCGTTGGCGCGCACCGGGCGTCATATGTCTGGGGCGACTATCGCGGCCCCTTGACAGATTGAGGTCCAACCCCGGCGGGTGCGCCAGCCGAGAGTGTCCGCTGCCGACACGCGGGCATGCGATTGGCCTCAGAGCCCGCGGCGCCTGCCCTTTTCACCCATCTGACCTTCGGGCACGGCCATACTGGATCAGGACGAAAGGTGATGGCTTACGCCCCGCAGCCGGCCGTAGACCATGACAGGCCGATGAAAGGATTCCGAGGCATTATTTTCGACGTAGACGGCGTTCTGGTCGCCTCGCCGCACGAGCGTGCCTGGCGGGAATCGATGCGCGACCTGATGGCGACCAAATGGCGAGCCGTCGGCAGTTACCGACCCGAGCAGTTCACCACGGCCGTCTACCAGGAGTACATCGCTGGTAAACCGCGCCTGAGCGGCGCGCGCGCGGCTCTAGAGTATTTCCACGTTCCCGACGCCGAGCGGCGATCCCTTGAATACGCGGAACAAAAACAACGTCGACTAGAAGAGTTGATCGAAGTGGGCGAGTTTGTGGCCTTTCCTGACGCACTGCGCTTCGCGCTCGCGTTGCGGGAGCGAGGCTTCCGACTTGGCGCCGCCTCGTCATCGAAGAACGCGAATTTGTTCCTCGCACGCATCCAGCTGGACGCGTCCGCGCAGGCGGCAAGGGCGGCCGAGCGGCCATTTGAAAGGCTGTTCGATATTTTCGACGCGAACGTGTGTGGGCATGATCTGCCGCACGGCAAGCCCCATCCCATGATCTTCAGCCTCGCTGCAGAGGAATTGGAGCTGCCGCCAGAGGCATGCGTGGTGGTGGAGGACGCCGCGGTTGGCATCGAGGCAGCCAAGAGTGCTGGCATGGCTGCACTGGGCGTCGCGCGTCTGGGAGATGAAGCATTGCTGACGGCCGCCGGCGCCGACCTGGTCGTCACCACACTCGATGAGGTGGCACTCGAGCCGCTGTTTAATGGTCGCCTCACACGTTCGTCGGCGGACAGGCTGCCGTGAGCAGCCGTCGTATCGAGGATTGGGTCGATGTGATCCTCGCACCCACAGCGGAGCCGGGCTGGCTTCTCCGACATGAAGGCTACGATGCGGTTCGCGAACAGCAGGTCGAGTCGCGGTTCGCCGTCAGCAATGGCTTCGTTGGCGTCCGCGGATCCCGCGCGGCAAGCCGAGGCCCGGTGTGGGTCTCGTGGCTACGATCGCTGAGTTGGGCAATCTGGCCGCGCACATTCGTGGCCGGTCTGTTTGATATCCCTGACGTCGATCCACCCACCCCTACGCTCGTGCCGGCACCCGAGTGGCTTCGCTATCGAGTGTCTCTCGAGGGCGAGCCGCTCTTCCTTCGCTCGGGCGAGCTGCTCGCCCACCGGAGAACGCTCGATCTTCGACGGGGCATTCTGCTGACCGACTGGGACCAGCGCGATCCGAAGGGTCGCACGATGCGCTTGCGCAGCCTGCGGCTCGTGTCGCTCGCGAACCGGTCTCTTGCGATGCACCTCGCCGAGATCGACATCGATCAGCCGGCCGAGGTCACCCTTGACGCCTGGCTAGAACTGCTCGGGGCAGGCTTGGAGCCCGTGCGGTCGACGAAGCACCTCGCGGTATGGCGTACGGCGCGGATGGGTCATCGCCTGGCGGTCGCGAGCGCGGGGGCGGTCCACGCCGACGGCACGATCATCCGACCCCAGGTCGACGGCTATCTGAACGGGACGTGGAACTGGGTAGCTACCCCAGGTAAGCCGGCCATTTTCTGGCGGCTGGTGGCGTTCGCACGCGGCGATGCACGCAATGATCCGGGCGATGCGGCGCGGGTGCACCTTGCTCGTGCGCGACGGATCGGCTGGCCCAATGTCGTCGCCAGGCACGCGGATGCCTGGGCCAGGCGCTGGGAGACCGCGGATATCGCGATCGAAGGCGACGAAGCGGCCCAGGGCGCGCTGCGCTTTGCGATCTATCACCTGATCAGTGCCGCCAATCCGGATGATGAGCGAGTCTCGATTGGCCCGCGGGGGCTGACGGGCGATGCGTATCTCGGTCATGTCTTCTGGGACACCGAGATCTTCCTCTTGCCATTTTTCACCCTTACCTGGCCCGAGGCGGCGCGAGCGCTACTAATGTACCGCTATCACACCCTACCCGCGGCGCGGGCCAAGGCCGCGCGGCTGGGCTACCGCGGCGCGCTGTACGCCTGGGAGTCGGCTAACACGGGCGAAGAAACCACCCCGACGCACGTGGTCGGCCCAGACGGGCTGGTGATCCCGATTCTATCCGGGACGCAGGAGCACCACATCAGCGCCGACATCGCCTACGCGGTCTGGCAGTACTGGCAGGCCACCGACGATAACGCCTTCCTGCTTGGAGCCGGAGCCGAGATCATGCTCGAGACGGCGCGCTTCTGGGCAAGCCGCGCCAGCCTAGAGCAGGACGGCTGCTTCCACATCCGTGAGGTGATCGGTCCCGACGAGTACCACGAGGCGGTCGATGACAACGCGTTCACGAACCTTTTGGCTGCGTGGAACCTCGAGCGAGGTGTCGAGATTGTTAGATTGCTGCGCGAGCGATGGCCAGGCTCGATGGATGAGCTCGCGACGCGCCTTGAGCTGGGTGACGCCGAAGTCGACGGCTGGCGGACCATTGCCTCCGCCATGTACACGGGCCTGGATTCGTCTATCGGAGTGTTCGAGCAGTTCGCCGGCTACTTCAGGCTCGAGCCGATCGATCTGTCCGCCTACGAAGGGCGCAAGGTGCCGATGGACGTCGTACTCGGCCCACAGCGCACGCGACGCTCGCAGGTCATCAAGCAAGCCGATGTAGTGATGCTGCTCGCGCTCCTGCCGGAGCATTTCGATCGGGCTACCCGCGAGGCCAACTTTGATTTTTACGAGCCTCGCTGTGGGCACGGCAGCTCGCTGAGCCGAGGCATGCACGCACTGGTCGCCGCGCGCCTCGGCCAGATGGCACTCGCCGAGCGTTATTTTCTGGACACGGCGGCGATCGACTTGGAGGACACAACGGGCACGGGAGCTGGCGGCGTCCACATGGCAGCGCTGGGCGCCCTATGGCAGGCCGCGGTGTTCGGTTTTGCCGGGCTGAGTCTGCGCGAGGACGGGCTAGCGCTCGATCCCCACGTGCCGGAAGCGTGGCGTTCGCTTAGCTTCCGCGTGCGGTGGCGCGGTCGCCAGGTGTACCTGCGCCTGGAGAGGCAGACGCGGGTGGTCACCGCGCGGCTCGAGCGCGGCGAGCCCCTCAGGCTGCAAGTGGGTAGCCATACGGTCGTGCTTCAGCTGTGGGAGCCGTCGAGCACATACTGGTCGGATGCAGGGCCACGATTCGAACACGGTTCAGCTTCACGCGTCTGAAGAAACGTCTGGTTACCACTCTCGATCTCGGGAGGCCGCAGCCACTCGCGGGCGGGTCCCTGCCGCGGAGCCATGCGGCTCAAGTTTTGTTTCCCGTTTCGGCCTCCCGCCAGGCGCCGCCTCGACCGGCTGCCTGTAAAACTCACATAGAGAGCAAGCAAGCAACGGCGCTCGTGCGCGCTCGGTTACCCGGACTGAGGTCGCGGCCTATGTCATCGGGTCGGAGCTAACGCGTGTCGCGGCCACGATCGTCGCCTTGAGGTGCTCAACCGCCGTGCTGAGTTGGCTAGCGCTGATGTGCTCGCGACCGCCGTGGGTCCCGGAACGGTCAATTCTCATCTTCGAGTTGACGACCTGGTCGCCGTACCTCGATCGCACGTCTGAGCGAGCTCACGAAGTGCTCACGGTCAAGGGGTTTCTGGAGGTAATCGTGGGCGCCGACGTTGAGCGCTCGCTCAGCGAGGTCCTGATCACCGTGCGCAGTCATCAGGAGCGTCGGCGTGTGGGGTTGCAGCTCTCCAATGCGCGCGAGTAGTTCCAGTCCGTCCATGCCGGGCATCGCGATATCGGCCACGATGGCGTCGTATGACACGCTGCGAATTCTGTCCAGCGCGTCGAGGGCAGAAGCGCTGGTCTCGACAGTCAGGTGTGCCAATCGCAGCTGCAGCATTTCCTTCAATGCGTCGAGTAATACATCGTCATCGTCGACGATCAGCACGCGAGCGTCGCTCATGAAGGCTTCCACTGCCGGTGCGGTGTTACGCAACGGGGTGACGTGAACCGTAAAGGCGACCTCATGGACTCGCGGCGCGTCAGCGCGATTCCGAGGCGAGATTGAGGCAGCGACGGATCTGCTCCAGGATCTCGTCCAGCTCGATGGGCTTGGCCAGAATGCTGACAACGTTGAGATCCTGGGGGTCCATGTTCGTGATCCAGGCACGGCCGGTAAGCAGGATGGTTGGAGCCTGGCCGCCCAGCTCGCGAACCTCGTCTCGCTCTCGCGGGCTCAACTCGATATGGCTCGTTCCCCAGAAATCGGCGAGGACGATCGGCGCACCGTATTCGTACATGGCCTGGCGTAGCGCCGAATAGGAGTCGCATGTTGAGACCTCGAACCCCTCGCCTGCTAGGAACTCGACGAGCACGCGCCGAAAATCGGCGTCGTCCTCGAGAACTAGCACGTGCGCCAGCGGCCGCGGCCGGTGAGGCAAGTGGCGCATCCGGAGAGTGCCTATGGCCCCGTGATCCATACCGAATCAACAATCGGCACTGGGCGGCACCATCATGAGAGGCGGCCCACACGGCAATCGCCGCCACAAGCCGCCGGCGCGCACCGCTGGCTCAGAACCGCCTCCAGTCGCGCCACGAGCTCCATCGGGCTAAACGGCTTGCAGATCACCCCCGCCGCACCCGCAACCAGGGCCTCACGAATGTCGTCCTCCAGGCAGCGACTCGTCACTAAAAGCACGGGTACCCCCGACCGTTCACGTATTTCGCGGCAGACAGCGAGACCCTGCTCCCATGACGGCAGCAGCGGATCGAGCAGCACCACCTCCGCCTGGGCCGGCTCGGCGCATGCGAACCAGGGCGGATACTCCGTGACTAGCGTCACGACGTAACCGTGGCTGTGCAGCGTCTGGGCGAGTAGCTCGCCAACACACTGGTTCGGGTCGATCACAAGTGCTCTGCGTAGTGGGTCTAGCGGCACGGTCCGGGGCGTCTAGGAGGGACATGCTTCGGCGGCCGCGGCTTCCGAGGGCTCGCGCGTTGCTCGCGGCTGGCCCGGCGGATACTGGCTGACCCGAGCCGTGTGCCGCGTCCCGGTCGAGCGCGCCTGCCTCCGACGCCACGTAGAGCCCGCTCGACCGCCCGCGAATGCATGGCAGATTGTTCCGAGGGCGCACTCACAGTTCCCAGGAGAAACAGATGCGTTTCGCCCGAGCAACAGCGACACCGGCCGCACAGCTGAGCGGGCGCGCGAATTGCTAGCAGCGCCTCAGTACACATATGCGCGCCCGTTACCGCGGCGGTCCGCGACTCGGACGAAGGGCCAGATGATGACCAACCACGCCACGCTCGGCGAGCTGACACAACAGGCACGTCGTGCAGCAGGCCTGACGCAGGAGGCGCTAGCGACACGCGCGGGTCTCAGCGCACGCGCGATCAGCGACCTGGAGCGCAACGTGAGCCGCTCGCCGCGCGCGGCCACGGTGCAGCTTCTGATGTCGGCGCTGTCTCTATCGGCCCACGAGCGCGAACAGTTTGAGGCGGCTGCGCGGGCGAGCGAGACCACCAGTTCGGGTATCCAAAACCAGCCGACTGCACCTGCGCGCGAGGAGACTGGACCCGGCGGCCGACGGCGCAGCATGCCCGACGTCTCTTCTCGCACCCCGCTCATCGGCCGCGCGGCCGAACTGAGGCTCGTGGAACAGCACCTCGCGGGCGACGGTCCGCCGCTGCTGGTTCTCGAAGGCGAACCCGGCATCGGAAAAACGCGGCTGCTCGAGGAGGCAGCGACTGTGGCTGCGCAGCGCGGCCTGAAAGTCCTGCACGGGACCGTGCAGGTGCCGGGGAACCAGGTGCCGCGCGATCCCGTGCTCAAGGCCCTTCGAAATGAAGTGGAAAGGCGTTCGCCTGTTCTTCTGCGGCGCGATCTTCAGGGCTGTGCCTGGCTCGTGCGCGTGCTTCCTGAGCTGACATCTGGGCCGATCGAACCGGTGCCGCCGACACCACTGTCAGCGGAGCAGGAGTCGGTCCTAACGGTCCGAGCCATTGTCCGATTTCTGACCAACATCGCCGGGCCCGCCGGTACTTTGCTTACGTTGGACAACTTGCATGGGGCCGATGCCTGCGCACTCGGCTTAGTCGCGAAGCTGGTGGAATCTGCCCGCGACGTACCGTTGCGCGTCATCGGCGCATATCGCGAAAGTGACTGCAGCCGGGGAGATGCGTTACCGTCTCTCCTCGGCGGGCTCGCACACGAACAACTGGTCAGCCATGTCAGACTGAGTGCGCTTTCGGTCGACGAGTCGACGGAGCTTCTGCGGCGGCTGCTCGCGGATAGACGGGTGACCGCGTCCATGTTGGACCGTGTGTTGCGCGAAACAGGTGGAGTGCCCTTTTACCTGGTGGCCTGGGGGCGCGATCTCCTCCGGCTCCAGGCGGAGCCCGCGGTTAATCACGTGCCGTGGGCGATCCGACAAAGCGTTCGCTCCCGCGCGCGCGCTGCGCCTGGCGTTTGGGGCGTCCTGGAGGAGATCGGGGTCACGGGTGGGCGGGCCAGCTACCAATTACTGGTCGCGCTCAGTGCCCATCGCCAGGCTGACGTACTGGCGGCGCTTGAGTCGGCTTCACGCGAGCGCCTGGTGGAGGAGGAGGGGCAGACGTACGGGTTCGCCTACGGGGTCATCCGCAGCGCCGTCGAGGCGGACCTGAGCCACACGCGCCGTGCCGTCCTGCGCCAGCGGCTGGCCACCTTTTTGCCACGTGAAGTGCAGCGGATGCAGGGGAACAAAGGGCCTGTAGACGAACCCGACGTGCCAGACGAACAGTCCGAGCCGAGACTTGGACGGAGCGGGGCAAGCCGCGCGCGCGGCGCCAATTCGTCTATTTCAGACGAACGTGCCTATCACCTGTCCGTGCTGAGGGGACATCGGGGTCGACAACCTGCACCTAAACGACCGTCGTCTGACATCTGACTGCGACGATCCTGCGGATCCCGGGATCAGGAGGAGCCCACACCAGTGGGCGTGGCATGGCGCACATCCAAGCCAGGCAGTGCCACGTCGATCGGCTCGGTAGTGCTCCTCCCGGCCGGCGCTTCCGCGGTCTCGAGAACGGTAAGGAAGGCGTCCACAACCTGGGGATCGAACTGAGTTCCCGCGCCCTGACGCAGCTGCTCGCACGCTTGCTCAAGGGTGAGAGCCGGCCGATAGCTTCTCGGGGCCAGCATGGAGCCGTACGCGTCAACCACCGCCACAATACGAGCCGCGATGGGGATGGCGTCCCTCTTCAGCCCATCGGGATAACCCTCGCCGTCATAGCGCTCGTGGTGGTGGCGCACAACTCCAGCCACAGCCTCGAGGACGGGAATCTCGCGCACAAGATCGTGTCCGATCTGAGTGTGGGCGCGAATCAGCTCGCGCTCCGCCTCCAGAAGTGGGCCAGGTTTGTTGAGGACTCCGTCACTCACGCCAATGTTGCCGATGTCGTGAAATAGAGCGGCATAGTAGACCACGCTGCGCTCATATTCAGATAGCCCAAGGTGCTCTGCAACGCGACTAGCTAGCCGGCAACCGGACTGTTCAAAGCGTCCAGTGTGCTGACTCCTAGCTGCCATCGTCGCGGCTAACACCGTGACGATCGACAGGTATGCCTCCTGCACCTCACGCTGCAGGCGTGTGTTCTCTATGGCCACCGCGGCATGACTCCCCACACTCAGCAACACCTCAGTGTCGTCCTCATCGAAATCCCCTGCGGCTTTGTCAGCAACGATCACCACGCCACTGATGTCGCCCCGAAGAACAACTGGTGCCGCTATGCAGTTACGGAAGGATTCGCCTCGTCGAGGGCGCTCCTGCAGCGACGACAGTTTGCTGCAAGCTGTAACGCCGTCGTCCTCGAGCGCCGCACGGCACAACCCGACGATGAAACTCGACGGTTGTGCCGCCGGATAGCCGTTAACGTCGACCGCGGCCGGCACACGCCACGGGCCATTCTGGCCCTGTGACGTGACGTAGAGCCCTCTGGTGGCTCCTGTAAGCGTGAGGCACGCCTTGAGCACCAGTTCGTAGATATTGGCGCCGAACAGCGAACGGTGGATCTCTTTGAGCGCGGCTGCAAGCGCCCCGGCGCTGTCACGCTGGTGCTGCGCGCGCGCACGCTCGTGCTCAAGCTCGCGGCGCTGTGTGGCAAGCTCCTGACTTAACCGCTCAGTACGTTCGCGTGTCTGTGTCAGCTCGTCGCGGGTGGCGGCGATCTGCTGCTCCAAAGAGAGGTAGATCTCGCGGTAGCGCTCGCCTGCCTGCCGCAACTCAGCCAGCACGGGATCATTGAGTGCGGGCTCGGCGTCCCGCGCTTGCCTGGAACTTCTCTTATGGCTTGAAGTCGTCATCGGGGTCTTCCTCCTCGTCGCCACGGGCCCCGCCACACGTAATCAGCATTGCACAGCGTGCCACATGCATCGTCAGGGGTTCGCGGGGAGCACATGTGGTGTTATCGAATGCTCCTACAGCTTGGGGGAAAACCGCACATTTGCGAATGGCGCGACCTCGCAGGAATTGAGCACAGGGAACAGACGCACCAGGCTGACGAAAACGACCACGGTCCAGGTGCAGCTGCAGGGATACCGCGGCGAGCGGGTGCGCGGCTTGCGTTCCCATAACTTGAAAACAGACCCATGCAAGAAGTCAAGCGATACCAGCTGTATCGGGTCCGGCATCGCCGCCCACGAGGTCTCCTGGCGCGCGTCCTCCGATGGCTGCGCGGCTACTGACGCGAAAGTTTCCTGAAGGGCAACGCGCGGCATCGTGGCGCTCGCACGGCCGAGCCGCTGGGCCGTCGACTTGCCAACCGGGCCGATGCTAGCGGCCGTCTCGAGCTTGCATCTTGGAGGCGCCTCGGGCAGGGCCGTGGACGTCAGGCCGGTGGCGCTTCCGGTTCCTGGCGAGGGAGCGGCTCTGCTGGTCGGCCGGCGACTTGAGCGGCACTCGGTCGGGCCACGTCCGGGGTGGGCTGCGCCGGGCCACTGCTCCGCTTGCCGTCTGCTTTAACGCATCGGCTTTCGGAGCTCCAGCGACCGCGCCCGAGATGCGCTCGGTGGCGTTTCGAACCGGCTCTGGCGCATTTGCGAGCCGCCTACGCACGCGATTCTTGCAGCGATGTCGCGAACAGTTGACGGAATTCGCGCAATCGCTCAGCGTAGTCGCCAGGCGAAAGCAAGCGAGCATGCGATCTCGAGCGGGCTATTGGTGGTCACCGCGACGACTCCAGCTAATAGTCGGCCTCTGACCGCCACCCACACCATAGACCTATACGTACTATCCGAGCCCGCCCAAGACGAACGCGCCACCCTAGTTTCCGCCTAGATCCAGCATCGAAGAGACAGAGGCTGGCTGTACATGCTTTGACCCGAGAGTTCGCGCAACTGCCCCGCTCCGCCGAGACCGTCTACGGCTTCGCTGCCGGCCTCTACCCGACCGACCATCCGACCCTGCCCGATGCGAACGACGAGTCCCTCGATCGATCAGCGAAGCGCCAGGCTTGACGCAGGGTCGCATGCGCCGCGCTGTGCAGCGCGCCACTCCCAGCCCGCATGGGCGCACACCGGCCATCGCGAGATCATCCAGGCGGAGCTCGCCTAACGTGGCAGGGTGCCACGGATGACCTCCTCTGCAAGCCCGACTCTGCGGCGCGCTCGCCGGCGAGGGCACGCCTGCCTCGGTCGTGGCCAGCTGCGGCTCACACTCCTTCTCAATCGATCACCTGGCCGCACGACGAGTGACGATCGCACCGGTCAACGTGCTCGCCTCATCCGAGGCCAGGTACGCGATCAGCCTGGCGGTCTCGGCGACCGATGGCGGCCGACGAAGGAGGCCCTCGAGGCGACGATCTCCTGCATCTTCTCTTTCGGCATCCCCGTGGCCTGCCCGGCCATCTCGTAGGTTTGCCGCATGGTTCGCGCCTCGGCCATCCCCATGGAACGGACGCACACGACTCGGACCCGGAAGAACCAAGCTCGGTCGCGAGGCATCTCGCCAAGGACTCGACCGCTCCGTACGTGGCTCCGACGGCTGATAGGTTCGGCGACAGTACCCGTGACGGAGTCGCGCTGAGGAAGACGAGGACGCCGGATTGTGCGCCGGCTATCGCCAACCCGGCTAGCCATCGCCCTGGGCCTGATCGGACATGGCGAAGGCGATCGCCTGCTCCAGACCCATCGCGCGGCCCTCCTGCCAGACGGCCGCCGCACCCGCGTCGCCCAGCGCCGCGCGGGCGGGTCGCAGCCAGCGCTCGAGCATGGCCTGATCGACCGGCGCCAGAGGCGAACCGATCGTGTCGCGCAGCGCCGCCGCGGCGCCAGCAAGCCGCAATGCTGGGGCAGCCCGGCCGTGCCCCGCG
>WNGF01009007.1_pt1 | contig 19616 bp, 19 predicted proteins | sample 5400641 | NCBI WGS metagenome assembly WNGF01 (sample SAMN13153371, study PRJNA577476) | soil metagenome | isolation source: 80 cm soil or saprolite under grassland replicate 2 | place: USA:California | collected 2016-06-15
TGATCGGCAGCGGACCGCTCAAAGCCCGCGCGCAGCAGCGCGCCGCCGCCCTGGGCATCGCGCAGCGGATCGTGTGGGAGCCGGGCGTCCCGTCGACCGAAATGGCCGCGCGCATGCGCCAGTTCACGCTGCTGGTGCAACCGTCGCTGACCCGACGCCACTGGAAAGAGCAGTTTGGCCGAGCGCTGATGGAGGCGATGTCGTGTGGCGTCGCGGTCGTGGGCTCGGACTCGGGCGAGATACCGCACCTGATCGGCGACGCGGGCGTGGTCGTGCCCGAGGCAGACGAGGCCGCGTTGCGCTCCGCGCTGGGTCAGCTGCTTGCGAATGCGGGCCAGCGGGCTGAGCTGGGCGCTCGTGGGCGGGCTCGCGTGCTGGCGTGCTTTACGCATCGGCGCGTAGCCGAACAGACCGTTGCCGTGTACCGCTCGGTCGTGCCCGAGCGCATCGGCGCTACCATCGACCGCTGAGTCACGTGCGCCCGCTTGTCGCCAGCCTGGTCGTGTTGCTGCTGCTGGGCGCGTGTTCGCAGCCGGCGCCGCCAACCTCGACCCAGGTGGTCGCGACGGTGCAGTCGGTGGCCACGTCCGCCGCCACACTGGGGGCGCGTTTCGATCCCACGGCGGCGATCGGCGGCGGCGCGAACGCATCCGGGGCGATCACGCCTGAGCAGCTGACCACGATCTTCGGCAGCGTCCAGCAGGCGTCGCAGTTACGCATCTCCGCGAATGCCAGCCCGCCGGGAGCGACTGGCGCCGCGGTGACGTCGGTATCAATCAGCGCGACTGACACGGGTGGCGTGATCAAGACGCTGGACGCCACCGCGCGCCGCGCTATGGCTGCATGGGCGTGGTCGTCATCACCGCGGCGCTCACCATCTTTGCCAACTTCCTGGCCGACGTCGCCTACGTGTACGTCGACCCGCGGATCAGGTACTGAGCGTGGCTACCACCGTCTCGCAGCCATCCGCCGAGGTTGTTTCGCTTCCTGCGCCAGCCCAACGCGGGGCCGTTCTACCGCCGGCTCGCGGCGAGCTGGCCATTATCTGGGATCGCTTCCGACGTCACCACTTCGCCGTGGTCGGCCTGGTGCTGCTGTTGTTCATGGTGGTGGTGTCGGTCTTCGCACCGGTGATTGCGCCCTACAGCCCGAACGAGATCGATCGCAGCATCACCGAGCCAACGTACGTCTCGCACGGTTTCGCGCCGCCTTCGGCCGAGCATTGGCTCGGCACCGATGAGCTGAACCGCGACATGTTGTCGCGGGTACTGTGGGCCGGACGTATTTCATTGGTCGTCGGCTTTCTGGCGGTGATCGTTGGCGCGCTGATCGGCATCCTCGTCGGCGCGCTGGCCGGCTTCTACGGCAACTGGCTCGACACCGGGCTCATGCGCGGCACCGACTTGTTCCTGTCGTTCCCGTTCCTGCCGACGCTGATTCTGATCTCAGCCATGCTGCACCAGTACAAGTTCGAGGGCGATACCACGATCATCCAGGTGTCGATCATCGTGGGCGTGTTGGCCGCGCTGGGCTGGATGGATACCGCGCGGCTGGTGCGCGGGCAATTCCTGTCGCTGTTGAATCGGGACTTCGTGGTGGCCGCGCGGGCGCTCGGCGCTGACGGCCGGCGGATCATGCTGGTGCACCTGATCCCGAACTCGCTGGCGCCGATCATCGTCGCCGCCTCGCTGAATGTCGGCGGCTTCATCATCGCCGAGTCCGCGATCTCGTTTCTGGGTGTGGGCGTCTCACCGCCGACCGCCAGCTGGGGCAGCATGCTGGCAACCTTCCAGCTGTATCTGCGCTACAGCGCGATCGCCGTCCTGATCCCTGGTGGGGCCATTTTCCTCACCGTCATGGCGATCAACTTCGTCGGCGACGGCCTCAGGGATGCGTTAGATCCCTGGTTACGTAATCGTTAAGAATGATCGCCTCATCAAGAATGATCGCCTCATCCTGAGGCGAGCCCGCGAGCCGAAGGATCTACCACGCGTTCGTAGATCCTTCGCTTCGCTCAGGATGAAGCGGGCTTCGCTCAGGATGAAGCGGGCTTCGCTCAGGATGAAGCGGGCTTCGCTCAGGATGAAGCGGGCTTCGCTCAGGATGAAGCGCGCTTCGCTCAGGATGAAGCGGGATGGCCGGATTTGCACGATTGGCGAACCGACTGCCACAATTCCAGGCACCCGAGGGACGGTAAGCCGCCGGCTAGCTTGGAGCTTCAACGAGGCAGCATCGGCTAGGTGAGGAGAGGAAGTGGCCACGCCCAGCATGGCGTGGACATTTGCGCCCATGCACGCTGTTTTCGCGTGCGTTGCCTACATCAGGCGTCCCTGACTCGGTGAGTTTGTCCTCCGAAAGGGAGATTGGTCGATTGCCATGAGGCGATTGCTTTATCTGGTGGCAGCGCTGGCGCTGCTCGTTCCGGCCGCTGTCCAGCCCGCGATAGCCCAGCAGCAGCCGCAGGACCTGACGATCAACGCGTTGCAGGGTGAACCCGACAATATCGACCCGAATCGCAGCAGCTTCGCCACCGAGGCGGCGGTCATCCGCCAGGTCTTCCAGCCGCTGCTCCGCTTCGATTCGCGGCTGACGCCGCAACCCGCCGCGGCTGCCAGCTACGACGTCTCGCCCGATGGGATGACCTATACCTTCCACCTGCGGCCGGACGGCCGCTGGAGTGATGGGCAGCCGGTCACGGCGCAGCAGTTCGAGTACTCGTGGAAGCGCATCCTCGATCCGAAGATCGCCGCCGAGTACGCCTCGTTCTTCGTCGATTCCGGCATCGTCGGCGCCGACGATTGGAACTCCGGCAAGTCCGCCAATGCCGACGGCGTTGGCATTCGTGCGCTCGACGACCTCACCCTCGAAATTCGTCTGAGCCATCCGTTTGGCCCGCTGCCTGATCTGGCCGCGCTGTGGGTCGTTCCCCCGCTCCGCCCCGACATTGTCGAGGCCAACCCCACCGGCTGGACGCAGGACACGTCGACCTACATCGGGAACGGCCCGTTCATGATGACCGAGTGGGTGCACCAGGACCACATCAGCTTCGTGCCGAACCCACAGTACGTCGCCAACGGCCAGTGGCCGGCGCCGACCCTGCAGCGCGTCACGTTCCTGATGGTCACCAGTGGTGAGGCCGACTACGCCGCCTTCATCAACGGTGAGCGTGACTGGACCCTGACCCCCGACTCGGTCGTGAACGTGGTGCTCCAGGATCCAGTTCTGGCTCAGCAGGCCCGCCAGTACAACGAGCTGACGGTCTTCTGGGTGCACATGAACAATGCCAAGCAGCCAATCAACGACCTGCGCGTTCGCCGCGCCTTGAACAAGGCCATCGACCGCGATGCCCTGATCCGCGATATCGCCAGCGGCGTGGGTATGCCGGCGACCAGCATCATCCCACCGGGCATGCCTGGCTTCCAGGAGGGTCTCGGCCAGGAGCTGGCGTTCGATCCGGCCGGCGCGCAAGGTCTGTTGGCCGAGGCGGGCTTCCCGGGCGGCGCGGGCTTCCCAACGCTGACCTACAGCTTCGCGACCACCAGCGCTAACCAGCGCCGCGCGGAGTTCCTGCAAGCGCAGTGGAAGCAGAACCTCAGCATCAACGTCCAGCTCAACTCGATGGAGAGCAAGGCCTACCAGGCCGCGTTCAAAGACAAGAACTACGAGTTGGCTTTTGGCGGTTGGGGCGCTGACTACCCGGATCCGCAGGACTGGTTCAACACCCTGTTTGGGTGCAAGGGCGGCAACAACAAGTACAACTTCTGCAACCCGACCTTTGACGCCGCAGTTGCCCGGGCTGACACCGGTACCGATCTGAGCGACCGCGTTGTCCTGTACAACCAGGCCCAGACGATTCTGATCACCGAGGCGCCAGTCGCGCCGCTGTTCGTGCGCGGCCGCATGGTGCTCATCAAGCCGTACGTCCAGATGGTGGATGGCAGCCCGCTGTCGATCACCGGCCAGGACGATTACCCTGGCGATCTGTTCCTCGATTCGGTGCGTATCGCGCCGCACTGATGCACAGGGGTCGGGGGTCAGGGGTCGGGAGTCGGCTGCGCGCTAGACTCTATGAACCGAACCCCAGCCCCCGACCCCCGACCCCCAGATGACTCGCTACATCTTCCGCCGCATTCTGTGGCTGATTCCGGTGCTGCTCTTCGTGTCGCTCATCACGTTCACGCTGATGCACATCACGCCCGGCGGTCCGTGGGACAAAGAAAAGGCGGTCGCGCCGCAGGTCGTCGCCAACCTGAACGCGAAGTACAACCTCGACAAGCCGGCCTGGCAGCAGTACTTGATCTACATGGGCGGGGTCATTCGCGGTGATCTGGGCCCCTCGTACACCTACCAGGATCGCAGTGTCACGCAGATCATCATGGGTGGCCTGCCCAACACTGCGTCGCTGGGCGGGTTCGCCGCCCTCGTGGCCATCCTGATCGGCGTGCCGCTCGGCATCATCGCCGCCATGCGCCAGAACTCGGGCCTGGACTACACGGCGCTTGCATTCGGCACCGTCTTCGCTAGCGTGCCGACCTTCGTCCTCGGGTTCGTGCTGATCATCGTCTTCGCGTTGACCCTGCACCTGGTCCCAACGAGCGGCTGGGGCAAACCGAACCAGTACGTCCTACCGGTGCTCACGCTGGGCTTGAATCAGGCTGCCCTGCTCACGCGCATCACGCGCGCCAGTGTGCTCGACGTCAGCCGCCAGGACTTCATGCGCACCGCGCGAGCCAAAGGGCTCAAGGAGTTCGTGCTCGTTCGGCGTCACCTGCTGAAGAACGCGCTGATTCCCGTCGTGACCGTAATCGGGCCCATCCTCGCGTTTCTGATTGTTGGGTCGTTGGTCGTGGAGAACATCTTCTCCGTACCGGGCGTTGGTCGACTGCTCGTTCAGGGCATCAGTCAGCGCGACTATTCATTGATCATGGGCTCGACGTTGCTGTACGCGTTTGTGATCGCCGCCCTCAACCTGGTCGTCGACGTCCTGTACGCGTTCATCGATCCGCGGATCACCTACCGCTAATGGCGACGACCACCACCACCGTTACCACCGCGGCGCCAGGTCGACCGGCGACGGCTGACGTCTACGTCCCGACGCGTACGTCGCGCGGACTGTACCGCGATGCGTGGCGACGTTTGCTGCGCAACAAACTGGCTGTGGCCGGCATGATCTTCATCGGTTTCATGATCCTGGTGGCCATTTTTGCCGATATCCTGTCGCCGTACGACCCGAATCGCCTCTTCCCCGGCCAGTCCTACGCGCGCCCCAATGCCGGGCATTGGCTGGGCACCGACGACGTCGGACGCGACGTGCTCAGTCGTTTGATCCACGGCGCCCGTGTGTCGCTCTCGGTGGCGATTTTCGTGCAGTTGCTCATTCTGACCATCGGTCTGACAATGGGTGGCATCGCCGGTTTCTTCGGCGGTCGCATCGACAACTGGCTGATGCGCTTCACCGACATCTTCTATGCCTTCCCAGACCTGTTGTTCGTAATCATTATTACCGCGGCAATTGGCTCGAGTATTTTCAACATCTTCCTGGCCATCGGTCTGGTCAACTGGACGGACCTGGCACGCCTGGTACGCGGCCAGTTACTCACGTTACGTGAGCGCGACTTCGTGAACGCCGCGCGCTCGCTGGGTGCGCCCGCGCCGCGCATCATCGTCCAGCATCTGTTGCCGAACGCGGCAGGCCCGATCATCGTGCGCTTGACCTACGGCGTGCCGCAGGCCATCTTCACCGAGGCGGTGCTCAGCTTCATCGGTCTCGGCGTACGGCCGCCGACCGCCAGCTGGGGAAGCATGATCGAGCGCGGCAATCAGGCCATCTTCTCCGCGCCGCACATGGTGCTCTTCCCCGCCGTCACCATCGCGCTGACCATGCTCGCCTTCAACTTCCTGGGCGACGGCTTGCGCGACGCGCTCGATCCGCAGAACACGCGCTAGCCGCTGTCATCCCGAGCCTGCGAGGGATCTCGTGTTCAAACCATGAGATTCCTCGGTTCCGCCTCGGAATGACAGGCTACCATCGGGTCGTGCGGTTCTCTGGCTCGCTTCTCGTTGCCCTGTGTCTGCTTGCCATCGGTCATCCGGTCGCGGCGCAGCAAACGCCTTCGAAAACAGTCACCGTTGCGTTGGCGCGCGAGCCAGACCGCTTCTACAACCCCACGACCGTGGCCGGCATGCTCGCCGCGAACTTCGTCTTCGACCCGCTGGTCGGTCTGGATGACCAGATGCGGCCGTACCCCGTGCTCGCAGCCGATATTCCAAGCCTCGACAACAACCTGCTGCAACTGAGCGGCGACGGCGGCGACCGCCGTTTGATCGTGACCATGCCGCTTCGACAGGACGTCACCTGGAGCGACGGCGAAGCCTTCACTGCCGACGACGTCGTGTACATGTGGCAGCTGATGATGAACCCCCAATCGGGCTTCGATACCACGGTCGAAGACAAGCTCAAAAACGTCGACAAAGTCGACGATTTCACCGTCCGCTTCACCTATCTTTCGGCCAACGAAGCGCGTGCGCTCGACCCCGAGCGCTACCGCGACCTCGGCCAGCAACCGGTGGTCGATCCGCTGTACTTCTTCGGGCTGTACGACGCGCCGGCGATCTATCCTCGGCACAAACTGCGCGAGGTCGTCGGCGACGATCCGCGCCACAACCCGCAGGTCATCAACGTCGAGCGCTCCGATTTCGCCACGCGGACGCCGATCGGCACGGGGCCGTATGTGCTTTCGAACTGGGACCCCGGCAACGCGCTGACGTTCACGTCGCGCGGTGTGGCGCTCTCGCAACGCTTCGGCAAGCCCGCGGTCGACACCGTGGTGCTGCGGGTGATGCCCGACAAGAACGACAGCCTCACTGCGCTCTCGGCGGGCCAGATTCAGGCCATCGCCCAGGACACGCTCGATGCCGGCGATGCCCCCGTGCTCGACGCGTTCCCCGGCGTGCAGCCGCACTACACGCCTGGACACGCCTGGGAGCAAATGACTTTCAACCTCGACAACCCCGCGCTGGCCGATCCCGCGGTCCGCCAGGCCTTTGCTTCTGCCGTCAACCGCCAGGCCCTCAACGACGACGTCTTCAATGGCAAGGGCGAGATCGCGGTGAGCCAGGTGCCGTCATGGTCGTGGGCATTCAAGCTGAGCCCCGCCAACTCCGAGTTCAATCCGGCCCTCGCCGACCAGGCGCTGGAGCGCGCCGGGTGGCGTCGCGGCGCCGATGGCGTCCGCGCCAAAGACACCAAGCGGCTGAGCTTTCGCTACTGGAGCACGCCCGCCGCGTTCCGACCGAGTCTGATGGCGATGATCAAGGACGAGCTGGCCGTGGTCGGCATCGAGCTGAACATCGACGTCTTCCCGAGCTCGGTGTTCTTCGACATCTCGCCGAGCTCACCGCAAGCGCTGGTGAGCCGCCAGTTCGACATTGTCGAGTTCGCCTGGGTCAGCTCGTACGACCCCGGCCTGGATTCTCAGTACACGGTGCATTCGACGTCGATTCCCGCGCGGACCAACGGCTACCGCGGCGGGAACTACGGCAATTACCGCAACCCGCGGTCAGATCAATTGCTAGATCAAACCCAGAACAGCCTTGATCCGAACTTCCGCTACATCGCCTTCGCCGAAGCGCAGGGCATCTGGCAGAGCGATCTGCCTGTGCTGCCGATCCTCCTGCGGCCGGTCACGACGGCCACCTCGCCGCGGCTGGTGAACTTCCGCCCCACGCCGGCGATGCGGGGGGAGACGTGGAACGTCGAACAATGGGACCTCACGGCGGCGGCAGCCGTTGGCTCTTGACGCATTCCGTACGTGCTCCTGATGCATTTGGCTCTTGACCGGTCGTCCTGAGGCTACGGAAGGACGCTGTGCGGCTGTTCTTCGCCGTTGCCCTGCCGTCGTCGGTGCGCTCCGCTCTCGCGCGGTTGCAGACCACTGATGCCGCCTACCGCTCGAATCCCGCCTCGCCGAGCTGGAATCCATCGGCCAGGCCGCTGCCGGCGCCAGCGATGCGAGTACGCTGCACCTTGGCCAACCAGGGAGCTTTGGCCCGCGTAGCGCCCCGCGCGTGCTGTGGATCGGCCTGGCCGGCGACCTCTCCGCCCTGCTGCACCTCGCTTCTGCGCTGACCGAACGTCTGCGCGACGCAGGCTTTCCCGTGGAGGACCGCCCCCTTCAGCCGCACATCACGCTGGCCCGCCGCCGCGAGCGCGGCCCAGGCGGCTCGCCCGTCCCATGGCCACCGCCGGAGGCGCCCACCTCCGCCACCATCCCACTCGACCAGCTCATACTTTTTCAAAGTCGCCTCAGCCCGCGCGGCGCCACGTACGTCCCGCTTGGGCAGTTCCCGCTGCGCCCTCGCTAGCGCGCGCACATTCCCGATTCCATAACCACCGGGGGTGTCGCACCTGTCCCACTGCCAGGTAGGGCTGGACAGGTGCACTAGGCTGGCCGGTATGGATCACAATTGGCTCCAGCAGTACATCGAGGCCTGGAACAGCCACAGTGGTGCCAGGATCGTCGGCTTCATGGCGCCCGATGTCGTCTACGTCGATACGGCTCTCGGCGAGCGGCTTAGCGGCCACGACGCTGTCCGCAAGTTCGCCGATTCTATGGCCGACACGCTGTCGAGCGACTATCGCTTCGAGCTGACGAACGCATTCTTTACCGACAGTGACTATGCCGCCGAGTGGGACTTGATCGGCACCCAGGACCGCACCGATGGCCGCCTGCCGGTGACCGGCAAGCCGTTCCGACTCCACGGCGTCTCCATCGGCAAGCTGCGCGGCAGCAAGATCGCGGAGAACCGCGACTACTGGAACATGGCCGACTTTCTGGCGCAGCTGGGGCTGATGCCCGCGGCGGAGCCGGCCCACGCACCTGCTTGACGCCCCCTCAGTCCATGCGTATAGTCCCGGACCAATCCCATAACGACCTTTAAGAACGCTGACCAGGACGAGTACGTGTCCGGGCGGGCTCAGAGAACCGGGTAAGGTGTGAGCCGGTGCTTCGCCAGACGCCGAATGGACCTGCGAGTTGCTTTCCGAACGTTGTGCACGTGCACAGCCAGTAGGCGAAGCCGGAACGAGCCCCGTTAGCTGAGCTCAGGACCTCGCGATCGAAAGGTGGCGGTGTCCGCGATGAGGCTGCCCGATCACATGGGCAGCGAAACAGGGTGGCACCACGAGACCAGGCCTCTCGTCCCTTTCCGGACAGAGGCCTGTTGTTTTTCCGTGGAGCACCCCAGCCATGACCGAAGCACGCAAGAACGGACCTGTTCCCAGCCGCAAGCGGCTCCTGACCGGCTTGCGTCCAACGGGCCGGTACCACCTCGGTAATTACGTCGGCACGTTCGAAAAAGACCTCGAGCTGCAGAACAGCGGGCAGTACGAGTGCTTCTTCCTGGTGGCCGACTATCACGCGCTCACCACCGGCTACGAAACCGCGCGCGAGATCGGCGACGACATCCGCGAAGGTGTCCTCGACTTCCTCGCGGTCGGCATCGATCCCACCAGGAGCACGCTCTACCTGCAGTCGCTGATCCCCGAGGTGTCTGAGCTGTTCCTGCTGTTCACGATGCTCGTGGCCAAGAACCGCGCCGAGCGCATCCCGACCCTCAAAGAGCAAGTCAGAGACTTGAAGCTGGAGTCCGCATCGCTGGGGTTGCTGAACTACCCCGTCCTGCAGGCCGCCGACATCCTCATGGTCCGCGGCGAGGTCGTACCAGTCGGCAAAGACCAGCTGTCGCACATCGAGCTCACGCGCGAGGTCGCGCGTCGCTTCAACACCCTGTACGCGCCCGTCTTCCCTGAATCGGAAGGCCTGGTCGGCAGATTTCCGAAGCTGCCAGGCACCGACGGCTCGCCCAAGATGAGCAAGTCGATGGGCAACACCATCCTGCTGTCGGATGACCCGGAAACAGTGCGGAAAAAGGTCATGTCGATGTACACGGACCCGACCCGCCTGCGCGCGACCGATCCTGGCCACGTGCGCGGCAATCCGGTGTTCACCTACCACGATGCGTTCAACGACAACCACGAGGAAGTCGCCGAGCTGAAGGCGCGTTACACCAAGGGCCGCGTCGGCGACGTCGAAGTCAAGCAAAAGCTGGTCGCGGCGTTGAATCGCTTCCTGGATCCCATCCGTGAGCGTCGCGCTGAGCTGGAACGGCGACCGGGCTACCTGGAAGAAGTCCTGGCCGACGGCAGTCGCACCGCCAGACTCGAGGCGCGCGAAACGTTGCGCCTGGTCAGAGATGCCATGGGACTCAACTACTTCCCCGCCGCCAGGGCACGAGTCGAGAGCGCGGTATGAGCGCGAAGGTCTATCCCAGCCTGAGCGAGCTCGGCCGTATGGCCAAGCACTATCACCACGCGCCCATCTACCGCGAAGTGCTGGCAGACCTCGAGACGCCGGTTTCCGCGCTGCTCAAGCTCGGAGCTGGACCAGGCAGCTTCTTGCTGGAGAGCGTCGAGGGCGGCGAGTTCGTGGCGCGCTACTCCTTCGTCGCTGCCGGCCTGGAGCGCTCCCTCGAGATCCACGACGAGCACGCGCTCTACCGCGGCGCCGAGGGCACCGCTGAGCTCGACTACGTCGACCCGTTGGAGCTTATCGACCGCCTCGTGGCTCGTGAACAGGTCGCGCGGTTGCCCGGACTGCCGCGCTTCGGCGGCGGCGCCGTGGGGTACTTGAGCTACGAAATCGCGCAGAAGTTCGAACCACGCGTACCGCGCGCTCGGGGAAAACCGCTCGACCTGCCGCTCGCGCATCTGCTCATGGTCGACACCCTGCTGGTCTTCGACCACCTGCGGCGCACCATCAAGGCCATCACTTACGTACCCCTGACCCAGGACCTGCCGACGGATTACCGCCGCGGGTGCGAGCGCCTCGAGGATTTGCTCGAGCGACTGCGTAACGGCACCCACATCGCCGGCCTCGAGGATGCACCCGGGCGAGCCCGACCGAACGACGTCGTTTCGAATGTCACGCAGCCCGAGTACGAGGACATGGTGTGCCAGGCCAAGGAGGCCATCGCCGCCGGCGAATGCTTTCAAATCGTCCCGTCCCAGCGACTCTCGGCGCGTACCACCGCCACGCCAGTCAGCCTGTACCGCGCGCTGCGGTCGATCAACCCCAGCCCGTACATGTACTTCCTGAACTTCGGCGGCTATCAGATCGTCGGCGCCTCGCCGGAGCTACTGGTGCTGGTCGAGGATGGCCTGGTCACCACCCGACCGCTAGCGGGCACGATGCCGCGCGGTGTCACGACCGAGGAGGACGAGGCCCTCGCCGTGCGACTCCTGTCGGATGAGAAGGAGCGTGCCGAGCACATCATGCTCGTGGACCTCGGCCGCAACGACGTCGGCCGCGTGGCCGAGCCCGGTACGGTGAGCGTACCTCGGCTCATGGAGATCGAGCGCTACTCGCACGTGATGCACATGGTGTCCGATGTCACCGGTCGGCTGCGCGATGGGCTGCGGCCGATCGACGCGCTGCGCGCGTGCTTCCCCGCCGGCACACTCACCGGTGCGCCGAAGATCCGTGCGATGGAGATCATCGCCGAGCTGGAGCCCGACCAGCGCGGCCCATACGGTGGCGCCATCGGCTTCTTCAATCGCGATGGCGACCTGGAAACGGCGATCACCATCCGTACCCTGGTGCTGAAGGATGGGGTCGCGCACATCCAGGCGGGGGCAGGGATCGTGGCCGACTCCGATCCGCCGACCGAGTACCAGGAGACGCTGAACAAGGCGCACGCGGTGCTCGCCGCCGTCGGCGAAGCCGAACGCATGGACGGTCGCGTGCCCGCGCCGCTGAAACTCGAGGTGGTTGCGTGACCGCGCGTCGGTCGGCTCACCCTGAGCTCGTCGAAGGGCGACCTCGCGCGCCCTCTTCCCGAGCCGCTCGCCCTGAGCCTGTCGAAGGGCGACCTGGCGCGCACGTGCTGCTGATCGATAACTACGACAGTTTTACGTATAACCTGTACCAGTATTTGTGCGAGCTGGGCGCCCGCGTCACGGTCAAGCGCAATGATGCGATCACTGTCGAGGAAGCCCGCCAGCTAGCGCCCGACTTCATCGTCATCTCGCCCGGCCCAGGCGTGCCGCGCGATGCGGGCATCTCCGTCGAGCTGATTCGTGCGCTCGGTCCCAAGACGCCCATCCTCGGCGTCTGCCTGGGTCACCAGGCCATCGCCGAGGCCTACGGTGGCGTCGTCGCCCGCGCGCCCGAGCTCATGCACGGGAAGGCCTCGAACATCGTCCACGCTGGCCAGGGCGTCCTCGGCGGCCTGCCGAGCCCCTTCTCGGCGATCCGCTACCACTCCCTGTGCGCGATCCCCGAGTCGCTACCAGACTGCCTCGAAGTCACCGCCAGGAGCGACAGCGGCGTGATCATGGGCATCAAACACCGGCAGTTTCCGGTCGAAGGTGTGCAGTTCCACCCTGAAAGCATCTTGACCGAGCACGGCAAGGACCTGTTGCGCAACTTCCTGCGGATGGAGGCGGTGGCAGCATGAGCGTGCGGGACGCGCTGGCGAAGCTCGTACTGGGCGAGGATCTCACGCGGGCGGAGGCGGAGGCAGCGATGCGTTCGCTGGTCGCGGGCGACGCCACCCCGTCGCAGATCGCCGCCTTCGCGATTGCGCTGCGCATGAAGGGCGAGACCGCCGAGGAGATCGCTGGCCTGGCCGAGGTGATGCGCGCCGCGGCGACGCGCGTCGAAGCCGGCGAGGTGGTCGACGTGGTCGGCACCGGCGGCGACGGCGCCGGCACCTTCAACATCAGCACGATGAGCGCGCTGGTCGTGGCCTCGGCCGGTGCACGCGTGGCCAAGCACGGTAATCGCAGCATCACCAGCGCGTGCGGCGCCGCCGACTACCTCGAAGCGGTCGGTGTGGCGATCGATCTGCCGCCGGAGGGCGTGGCGCGCTGCGTGTCCGAGACCAGCTTTGGCTTCATGTTCGCGCCGCAGTACCACCCGGCAATGCGCCACGCGATCGTGCCGCGGCGGGAGATTGGCGTGCGCACGGTGTTCAACATCCTGGGCCCGCTGACCAACCCCGCCGGGGCGCGGCGTCAGCTGACCGGCGTCGCCGTGGCTGGCCTGGGCGAGACCCTGGCGCGTGTGCTCGACCTGCTCGGCTCCGAGCACGCGCTGATCGTCCACAGCCAGGATGGTCTGGACGAAATCTCCTCGTGCGCGCCAACCAACGTGTACGAGACGCGGCGCGGCGACCTGCGTTCGTACACGATCGAGCCCGAGCAGTTCGGCATACGACGCGCCACCACTGACGAGGTTCGTGGCGGCACGGTCGCAGCGAATGTGGCTCTGGCGGAGCGGGTGCTGGAAGGCCGCAGCGGGCCACCGCGCGATGTGGTGCTGCTGAATGCGGGCGCCGCCCTGTATATCGCGGGTGTCTCCAGCACCATCGGCGACGGGGTCAAACGGGCCGCCGACGAGCTCGATAGCGGCCGCGTGCGGCAGAAGCTGGAACAAGTTGCCGCCGTCTCGCAGCGACTCAAGTCCGAGCTCGCGTCCGCTGAAACGGCGTCGGCGACGCCATGATCCTCGACGCAATCGTCGCCCACAAGAGCCACGAGGTCGAGGAGCGCAAAGAGCGGCGGCCGCTCAGTCAGCTGCAGCTCGCGCTTGCCGAGCGTGCCGAGCCCGTGCGCCCCTTCGCGTCAGCATTACGTCAAGGAAACGGCCTGAGTGTCATCGCTGAGATCAAGCGCAAGTCGCCCTCGGGTGGCGAGCTGCGGCCCGGAGTGTTGGCGGCGGAGCTCGCGGCGCTGTATGCCGCCAACGGCGCCGCTGCGCTGTCGGTCCTCACCGACTATCACTATTTCGGTGGCGAAGACTCGGACCTGGTCGTTGCGCGCGAGAGCAGCGGGCTGCCCGCGTTGCGCAAGGACTTCGTGATCGACGAGTACCAGGTGTACGAGGCGCGCTGCCTGGGCGCCGATGCCGTCCTGTTGATCGTGCGCGTCTTGCGCTCGTCTGAGCTCAACCACCTCCTGCGCGTCGCCAACCGGCTCGGCCTGGCCGCGCTCGTCGAAACCCACACTGCCGACGAGGTCGCCCGCGCGCTCGACGCGGGCGCCCGATGCATCGGCGTCAACAACCGCGACCTGGACACGCTCGTGACAGACCCGTCGCTCGCGCTGCGCTTGCGCCCGCGTGTGCCGCGCGACTGTGTGTACGTCGCCGAAAGCGGTATTTCCGAGCCCGCTCAGATCGCCGCGCTGGCGCAAGCGGGCGTGGACGCCGTGCTCATCGGCGAGTCGTTGCTACGCTCCACCGATCCCGCCGCCAAGCTGCGCGAGTTCGTAGCGGCCGGCCATTCGGCAACGCTCGTGAGCGGCCCGTGACACTGGTCAAGGTGTGCGGCATCCGCTCGGTCGCCGACGGTCGAGCGGCGTTGCAAGCGGGCGCCGACCTGCTCGGCTTTATCTTCTGGCGGCCCGGCAAGCGCTTCATTGAACCCGCGGACGCGGCGCGGATCATCGGCGAGCTGCGCACCGAGTCTCTCGACTGGTCAGCAGTCGGCGTGTTCGTCGACCCCTCAGTCGCCGAAGTCGTCGAAACGACCACACTGTGCGGCCTGGACTACGTGCAACTTTCGGGAAATGAGCCGCCCGGCCTGGTTGGAGAGATGCCGCGCCCTACGCTCAAGGCGCTCCACGTGCGCGCTCGGGACGAGGCGGTGGCGGCCGCGGCAGTCGCCACGAACCACTATGGCGCGGCGATGTACCTGCTGGATACGCATGCTGAGACCCTGCCCGGCGGCACGGGCACCACATTCGACTGGGCAGCGCTGCAACCGATCGGGTCGAAGTGCCTGGTCGCGGGCGGATTGCGACCCGACAACGTCACCCGCGCGCTGGAGACGCTGCAGCCAATGGGCGTGGATGTTTCGAGTGGCGTCGAATTTCCCAGCGGCGGTAAAGATCCTCGTCTGGTTCGAGCCTTTCTGGAGGCGGTGCGCACCTATGACGCTCACACTCACTAACACGCCCGCGCTCGCGCAGGGTCGCTTCGGACCGTACGGCGGCCAGTACGTCCCCGAGACGATCATGCCCGCGCTCGCCGAGCTCGAGTCGGGTTTTCTCAAAGCGCTGGCTGACGCCGAGTTTGTCGAGCAGTTCGAGCTGTTGCTGAAAACGTACGTGGGCCGCCCGACACCGCTCTACGACGCCGCCCGCCTGGCGAAGGCGGTGGGCAGCGGCCAAGTGCTGCTCAAACGCGAAGACCTCGCGCACACTGGCGCACACAAGATCAACAACGCGGTCGGCCAGGGGCTGCTCGCCCAGCGCATGGGGAAGCAGCGCATCATCGCCGAGACCGGCGCGGGCCAGCACGGCGTCGCCACCGCCACGGTGTGCGCGATGCTCGGCCTGGAGTGCGTTGTCTACATGGGCGAGGAGGACACGCAGCGCCAGGCGCTGAACGTGTATCGCATGCGCCTGCTCGGCGCCGAGGTGCGGACCGTGACCAGCGGCACGCGCACGCTCAAGGACGCAATCAGCGAAGCGTTCCGCGACTGGGTCACGACGATCGAGTCGAGCTACTACCTGCTCGGCTCGGCGGTCGGCCCGCATCCGTATCCGCAGATCGTGCGGACCTTTCAGCGCGTGATCAGCGACGAGGCGCGGCAGCAGTGCCTCGACAGTCTTGGTCGTCTGCCCGATCGCGTGATCGCCTGTGTCGGCGGTGGGTCGAACGCGATCGGCTCGTTCGCGGCGTTTCTGGACGATGCCGAAGTCGAGTTGATTGGCATCGAGGCCGGCGGACGCGGTCCGGGTCTTGGCGACAACGCGGCCACCCTGGAGACCGGACGACCAGGCATCCTGCACGGAACCCACTCGTACGTCCTGCAGGACCAGCGCGGACAGATCGTCGGCACACACAGCATCTCCGCCGGCCTGGACTACCCGGGCGTGGGGCCCGAGCACGCCTACCTCAAGGACAGCGGCCGTGTGCGCTACACCTCTGTCGGCGACACCGATGCGCTCGATGCCTTCTTCCTGCTCACGCGCACCGAGGGCATCATGCCCGCGCTCGAGCCGGCGCATGCGCTGGCGTGGTTGAAAGCGAACCCCCACCCGGGCACAACGCTACTCACCCTCTCGGGCCGCGGCGACAAGGACATCCACACGGTCGCGACCGCCTCGGGCCACCAGGAGTACCTGGCGTGAATCGGTTCGCCAGCACCTTCGCCCGGCTGCGCGACGAAGGCGCCTGCGGCTTGTTCCCGTACCTGACCGCGGGGTTTCCAGATATCGCCACCAGCCAGCGTCTGGCTGAAGTCGCTCTCGAGGCGGGCGCCGATGGTTTCGAGATCGGCGTCCCGTTCTCCGATCCGCTCGCGGATGGCGCCACCCTCCAGCGAGCTAATGCCCGCGCGCTAGATGCAGGGGCCACTCTCGATACTGCCCTCGACCTCGCGCGAGCGATCCGCCAGCGCTCGCCCGAGACGCCCGTCGCGCTCATGTCGTACTACAACCCGCTGCGTCAGCGTGGTGAAGCGCAGCTCGCCGCTGACCTGGCGGCAGCCGCGGCCGACGGCGCCATCGTTCCCGACCTGCCACCCGAGGAGGCAGCCACCCTGCACGCGGCGCTGCGCGAGCGAGACCTCGCGTTCGTGCCGTTTCTTGCGCCGACCAGTCCACCCGAGCGCATCCGCGCCGTCGCCGCGCTCGAGCCGGCGTTCGTGTATTGCGTCGCGCTGGTGGGTGTCACCGGCGCTCGACAGGACCTCGCCGACACGCTCGATGCGTTCCTGTCGCGGGTGCGGGCCGCCACACCCGTCCCGCTGGTCGTGGGATTTGGCATCTCCCAGCCCCGCCACGTCGAGCGCGTGGCCGATCTGGGAGCGTCCGGGGTGATCGTCGCCAGCGCCCTGGCCGACTTGATCGAGCGCTCCGACGACCCAGTTGCAGCGGCACGGGAGTACCTGACCGAGCTCAAAAGCGCGACGCGGGTACCCGCTTCGCGGCGCTGACCGCACGCTTCTGGGAGCACCAGCACGTGGCCATCCAGCTCCAGCTGCACCTCGAAACCTTCGACGGCCCGCTCGAGCTGCTGCTGCTGCTCATCGAACAGCGGCGGGTGCCGATTACCCAGATCAGCCTCGCGCAGGTCGCCGACCAGTACCTCGCCCAGGTCCACGCACTCCCCGAGCTCAATCCCGAGCTGCTGACCGAGTTCTTGCTGATTGGCGGCAAGCTGCTGCTCTTGAAATCGCGGGCTCTGCTGCTGACGGACGAGCCCGACCCCGAGGCCGAGGAGATCGCTTCCGACCTGGCCGAGCGGCTGGCGACGTATCGCGTGTTCCGCGCGGCGGCCGAGATGCTGCGCGAGCTCGAGCAGCGCAACGAGCGACTCTTCACCACCGCCCGCGAGCCACTCGTCTCGACCGCGCGCGCTCCGCTGCTGCCGGTCACGCCGGATGCGCTCCTGCAAGTCTGGCGGCGCTTGGAGCAACAGCCGCGTCCCACCACGATCGATCTGCCGACCGCGCTGCGGGTGAGCGTCGATGCGCGGCGCGCCATGATCCTCGATGCTCTGCGCTCCGGAGCAGGTTCGATTAACTTCCGCGACATCGCCGGCTCGACCGTCGACGAGGTGATCGCGACATTTCTGGCGCTGCTCGAGCTGTTTCGTCGAGCGCTGATCGCGGTCGACCAGCCCGAGCCGTTCGGCGATCTGCTGATCACTGAACCGCTAAGGTGAACTGTCCAGCCCGAGCCGGTGCGCAGGTCCAGCCCGCTAACGTAAGCCGTCCAGCCCGAGCCCGTGCGCGGTCCAGCCTGCTACGGCGAGCCGTCAAGCCCGAGCCGGTGCGTGGGTCCAGCCGCCGGCCCCGGTGATCAAGTTGGTTGAACGCCCCTCGGGCTGTTGATAGGATCGCCCCGGATCGCGGTGGCAACGGGGAACGCATCCGAGATCTGACCAGGGAGAGATCCACATACTGATGCCCTACAGTGCACCTGCGCTGGGGCAGGGGCTACGGCTCCGCGAAAGGCGAGAGCGCTCGGACAGGTCGCGCGTCTCGACCGCGAGGCTGGCGCTGGTTTTCGCGGTGCTGGCGGCGGTGGTGGGTTTTCTCGGCTCCAGCGTGCGGGTAGAGGCGTTGCCGTGGTTCGGTGGTCCCTGAAGAGCCAGGACATCGATCGCGTCGAGCTGCGCGTGCGGCTGACGCAAGGTCTCGCCGGCTATCGGCTGGCGGAAGCCCAGATCGAACGAGTCGAGCCACCGCCGACGCTCCGACCGACGCATGAGGCCCTCAGCACCGTCCGGAGCCCCTTCCGCCGAGCTTAGCCGAGGATCGCCGCCAATTCCTCGGGCGTGCTGGCGAGGTGCACCCGCCCCGGGTGTGCGGCGCCGACCTCTTCCGCCGACACCCCATCGATCGTCTCGCGACCGTCGAAGCCGAACGCGCTGCGCGGCAACACCACGTCCTCGATCTCGGGTGGCAATTCGTGCAGCGCGCGCACGAGGTCGTGGCCGCTCAGCAGCCCCGAGACCGTCACCTGCTCGCCGAAGAACTCGTTGTCCACGACCACGACGAGCGGCAGCCAGTTGTCGAAAAGACGCTGCCATTCCGCGGCCATGCGCTCCAGCGCCGGCGCCGCGAGCCGCCCGCTGAGCCACGCCACCCGCCGCGCCGGTGGCGGCGGCCCGGGCGACCTGCGTCTGCCCGCCAGCAGCCGCTGCCACGCATCGAACATGCTGCGCAGCATCCCCACCCCATTCGACAGCACCGGAAAGCCGTCGTACGCGGCCGCCTCCGGAACATCGGTGCGCCCCGCGAGCAGGTACAGCTCATCGCTCGGATACACGAACCCCACGCCCAACCGTGGACGCAATTCGCTCTGCCAGAGCTCACACGCTCGAACGGCCGCGTCAGCCTGCGCGGCGTCGGGGCGACGAATGTTCCTGGTGCGTGAATAGCGCGTGAGCCCGACCGGTACGACCGACAGGCTCTGCACCGTCGGATGCAAGCGCGCGAGCTCGGCGATGGTCTGCTCCAGGCAGGCGCCATCGTTGATGCCCGCGCACAGCACCACTTGCGCGTTGACGCGGACGCCCAGGACCGCCAGTCGCTCGAGGAGCGGCAGGATCGGCGGAGCATGCCGATTGTTGAGCAGCCGCCGGCGCACTGCGGGATCGGTCGCGTGCACTGAGACGTTCAGCGGCGACAGGCGCTGGTACCCGATGCGCGCCCAATCGGCCTCGGACAGATTCGTCAGGGTCAGAAAGTTGCCCCACAGGAACGAGTAGCGATAGTCGTCGTCGAAGACATACAGCGTTGAACGGAGCCGCCCGGCACGGGCTCGACCAGGGTCACCGCGCCAGGCTCGGCAACGCCATGTGGGATGTCGAGCTCGAGCCGTTCACCTGTTGGCCGTTGGATCAGCAATCGGCGCGCGCCCGGCAGCTCCAGCTGCAGGTCGATGACATCGCGCGGCGCAAGCCCATCGATGGCCAGGATGGTGTCGTCCGCGCGCAGCCCGAGCTGGGCTAGCCCGGAGCCGGGCGTGACCGAGCCGACCCTGAGTCCAAGCTGCATCGCAACGTCGAGTTCGGCAAGGGGCATCATCGTGGATCGCC
>WNGF01009684.1_pt1 | contig 19613 bp, 17 predicted proteins | sample 5400641 | NCBI WGS metagenome assembly WNGF01 (sample SAMN13153371, study PRJNA577476) | soil metagenome | isolation source: 80 cm soil or saprolite under grassland replicate 2 | place: USA:California | collected 2016-06-15
CCCACGTCGGTCGCGATCAACGTCGGCCAGAACAGGAACGGCCAGGTTTCGATGCCGATCACGAAGAACACCGCGTTCGCAGGGGTCGTGACGACGACCGCCCACGACGACCCGGCTGACCCGGCCACGCCAACCCTGGCCACGACGCTCCTTCCGCTGACGTTCTCGCCGCAGCCGGCGACGCCCGACACGTCCATCACGTGGACGACGTTCGAGGCGACGGGAGCGGCCCCGGTCGGCATCTACACCAAATGGATCCAGGGCCACTCGTCCAGCCCGTACCTCACGGACCACTACTACCCGACCGCCATCAACATCGGCGGCGTGACCCGCGACTTCGGCATCAGCGACGGAGCGTCCTCCCCGAAGGTCACGGACAACACCCCCCAGTCGATGTCGATCGCCAGCACCGGCCTGACCGCGACCCGGCTGGTCACGTTCTCCACGACGAACAAGAACTCCACGGCGTTCAACGGCACGGTCAACATCAGCGTCGAGGGCAGCGTCGCGGACGGCGGCGTCCTGCCGCCGGGGATCGGGTCGGTCAGCGTCACCCCGTCGACGCTGAACCTGCAGAACGCCAACCCCTGGAACGACCAGGACGTGACGGTCAGCATCGACGGCGGAAGTCTCGCGCCGGGCAACTACGACCTCGTCCTGCGAAGCACGGGAACGAACGCCGACTCGCAACCGGTCACCCACCTCACCCCGATCACATTCCACGTCGCCACCGGTTCGACCAGCCTGAACTACGTCGACGTCATGGGCTGGGCGGTCTTCCGGATCGTCGCCATGTCGAGCCCGAACTACGTCAGCGGCTACGCGATCACGCCGCTCGTCCAGGACCCCACCGATTCCCGGCTTCGGCACGGTCAGGTTCCGAAGCTGGTGCCCTGGAACTAGCCGCGGGGCAGGCATCCACCACTTCGGGCGGCGCGAGATCGAGCCGACCCGCTCCGGGAGGCAATCACATGGAGATGGAATACAAGGATCCGGCCAAGCGCGGGAAGTTCATCATCGTGCTCGGCGTCATCCTGGCCCTCGTCGCGGGCGGCGCGGCCTTCTACCTCATCAGCCAGGCCCAGGCGAATGCCGGGTCGGCCGGCGCCCAGAAGGTGCCGGTCGTGGTGGCCACACGGGTGATCCCGGCGCGCAAGCCGGTGGAGGCCGACGATCTCGCCGTCCGCGACGTGCCGATCGACAAGACCAACGAGCAGGGCGCCATCAGCGACCCCACGAAGGTCGTGGGCCGGATCCTCGCGGTCTCCGTGCTGGAAGGCCAGATGGTGACGACCAACCTGATGGCGTCGGCGGCGACCGGCGGCCAGTTCTCCATCGTCGCTCCCGGCGAGGCGATCGGCCCCGGCTCCGAATACTGGCGGGCGGTCTCCATCACGGTTCCCGACGAGCGGGCGGTGGGCGGGCTGGTGGAGGCCAATGCCACGGTCGACGTGTTCGTGACGGCCACGGTCAACGTGCCGCAGGAGATGCTCGACCTGGGTCGCGTCTATACGGACAAGTCGACCAAGCTGACGTACCAGAACGTCCTCATCCTTGCCAAGGCCGAGAGCTTCTACGTCCTGAAGGTGTCCGAACCGGTCGCCGAGGAGATCTCCCATTTGCAGGCGAGTGGCACAGCAGCGTTCAGCCTCGCCCTCCGGCCTGACGAGGACACGCGCCCGGTCGACGCCAGCAAGCTGGGCGAGACCACCAACCTCATCATCCAGCGGTACGGGCTGCCCGTCCCGCAGGTGTATCCGCCCGGCAAGGGCGGCCAGGTCGGACCGGTGCCCACGCCCTTCCCGACGGCGAGCCCCCGCTCGTCGGCCGCTCCCGCTCCATCGGCGTCGGCCAAGCCCTAGCGGGCGTGGACGGACCGGGGCGATTTCGCCATCTCCTGCGCCGCTGACCCGGCGCGCCTCCCCGGCCGCCCGGCCCGGTCCGCCCCGGGCCGGGCGGCCGCGTCATGAGCTGGACGGGGTCGCCACTCCGTGGCGCGACGAATCGCCCTGGCGGGCGCCGTCGAACGCCGCCTCCACGAGCTCCCTGGTCGCCTCCGCTGACCCGGCCGCGTCGATGACGCGCGTCGCGGCCGGCCGCAGCCGCTCGGCCAGGCCGTCCTGGGCGGCCATCCGTCGGTCGGCGTCTGCCTGGGACATGCCGCGCAGCCGGAGCCGTCGCTGCTGGACATCGGCCGGGCAGGTCACGAGCCAGACCTCGTCGCAGATCGAGGCGAGCCCGCCCTCGACGAGCTTGATGGCCTCGATGACGATCGCCGGTGCGCCGGCCGATTCTGCCGCCGCGATCCGGCTCAGGATCCCCGGCCTGACCGCCGGGTGGACGATCGCCTCGAGGTCACGCAGGGCCACCTCGTCGCCAAAGACGAGTGCCGCCATGGCCGAACGGTCCAGTCCGCCGTCCGCGGCGCGGTAGGAGGGCCCGAACCGGCGCAGGATCGCCTCGGTGGCCGGCGCCCCCGGCGCCGTGACCTCGCGAGCGACCGCGTCGGCGTCGACCACGACCGCGCCGCGGGCCGCCAGCCAGCCGGCGACCGTCGACTTGCCACAGCCGATCGGTCCCGTGAGGCCGATGCGCAGCACCCGCCGTCCCGTCACGGCGCGCGTTCCTCCAGCTCGAGCCAGGCGTCCTCGGCGGCCGCCAGGGCAGATTCGATGTCGGCGAGCTCGCTCGTGATCCGCCGCAGCTCGACGAAGTTGGCGTGGACACCGGGGTCGCCGAGGGCCAGCTCGAGATGGTTCCTTCGCAGGCCCAGGCGGGTCAGCTCGCCCTCCACGACCGCGGCCTGGCGTCGATAGGCGTCCTTGGACAGCTTCGAGCGACGTGGCGCGCCGGTTCCGGTGGCAGCCCCAACCGCGGGCGCTGTCAGCGCCGTGGCACCGTTCGACGGCCGACGCCCGGCCGCGACGGCCACCGACCCGGTTCGTGGTCGACCCTCCACGGCCGCCACGGCCACGATCGCCGCGCGCCGGCTCGGTTGCAGCCGCCGGGCCTCCGCGGCGGCAGCCTCCGTAACGGTCCACCCGTCGGCGAGCGCCGCGCGCCACGTCCGGTAGCCGCCCTCGAACGGCACGGCCAGGCCATCGTCGACGACCCACAACCGGTCGCAGATGGTCTCGAGGAGGCGCCGGTCGTGCGAGACGACGAGGATGGTCGCGGGGGCATCCGCCAGGAATGCCTCGATCGCCTCTCGGGCGGGAATGTCCAGGTGGTTGGTCGGCTCGTCGAGCAACAACAGGTTGGAGGGCATCACTCCCAGGAGGGCCAGCTCCAGGCGGGATCGCTCGCCGCCGGACAACGAGCGGACCTCCTTGAAGGCGTCTTCGCCGCGAAACAGGAAGCGTGCCAGGTAGCCGCGGGCCTCGCCCGGCGTGACCGGCATGACCTCCAGCAGGGCATCCAGCACCGTCGCGCCGGGGATGGCGGCCTCTCTCAGCTGGGCCAGGTAGCCGATCTGCACGGCGGTTCCGAATGCGAGGCCGCCGTCCAGGGGTGGGAGATCGCCGGCGATGGTCCGGAGGAGAGTGGTCTTGCCGGCGCCGTTGGGTCCCACGATTCCGATGCGCTCGCCGCGCTGCGCCACCAGCCACGGCGTCCGGACGACGGCGATGGGCTCGCCTGCTGCCGGCCGCCCGGACCCTGCGTCATGGGCGATCCCCGGTGCCCGGGCGGGCAGGTAGCCCGCCACGAGCTCCTCGAGGCGGACTGCCAGCTCGCCCGATCTAGCCGCACGGGCCCCGCCGAGCGGAGCCGCGGCCAGGCGCACCTTCCGCCGGCTGACCGGCGCCTCCACGCGGTCGTCCTGGAGCCGCTCGAGCCGCGCCTCATGCTCGTGCATCTTGCTGAACTTGCGGTGGCTGCGGTAGCGCTGCACGAGCTCACGCTCGCGGGCGATCGCGGCTGCGTGCGAATCCACGTCCTTGACGGCCCGCGCGTCGCGCTCCTCTCGTTGGCGATGGTAGGCCGAGTAGTTACCCCGAAAGACGGTCAGGCGGCGCTCGCGCAGCTCCCAGACCCGGCCGACCGTCGCGTCGAGGAACGCGCGGTCGTGCGATGCGACGACGAGGGATCCCGCCCGACGGCGGAGGTGCTCCTCGAGCCACTCGAGGGCGTCGAGGTCCAGGTGGTTGGTCGGCTCGTCGAGCAGCAGGAGATCCGGATCGGCGATGACCAGGCGGGCCAGCGCGGCCCGCGTCTGCTGCCCGCCCGACACGGCGACCGGCGGCCGCGACCACTCCTCACGCGGAAAGCCCAGGCCCGAAAGCGCCTCGTCCACCCGCTGGTCGAGGGAATACCCGCCCAGGACGTCGAACTCGTGCTGGAGCGCCTCGTAGGCGGGCTCGGTCACGCGGTGGTCCGCCTCCATGTCACGGAGCTCGCCCTCCATTCGCTCGAGCCTTGCGGCGCCGGCCCGAACGGCCGAACGAAGACTGGCCGACGCCATGAACGCGGCGTCGAAGTGCGACTCCTGGAGCAGGAAGCCGAGCGCCAGCCCGCGCCGTCGCTGGACCTCACCGCCATCCGGTTCGTCGAGGCCGGCCGCGATCCGCAGCAGCGTCGTCTTGCCGGCTCCGTTCGGTCCCACGAGGCCGATCCGGTCGCCGAGGGCAATGGCCGCGCTGACATCGTCGAGGATGACGAGCGTCCCGACCTCACGCCGGACGCCCGACAGCCGGAGGATGGACATCTAGCCGCCGACCGCCGCCCGTGCCTGCGCTCGCCGAGTGGCGGCGGCGCGCCGCGTTCGTTCGACTCGGGCCCGGGCGGCCGCACGGGCCCACTCGTCCGGGGTCAGGCCGATGCTGTGCTCCCCGGCCAGCCCGGTCCATCGCGGGCCGCGGCGGGCCGTGCCGGCTCCGGGCCGGGGCACGATCGAGCGCAGGATCGACGCGGCCGTCGCACGATCGGCGATCGGCAGCCGCTGGCACCACGAGCAGAAGTGCGTCGAGCGGCCACCGATGACGACCCGTCGCACCGGCCGGCCGCAGCGCAGGCACGGCTCGCCCGTCCGCTGGTAGACGAGGAGCCGCTCCTGCATGGAGCCATCGCCGTCGGGCGCCGTGTAGTCGTCGATCGAGCTGCCCCGCCGTTCGATCGCCTCGGCGAGGATGCGACGGAGCTCCCGATGGAGGCGACGCTCGTCGGCCGGCCGCAGGCCGGCAGCCGAACGAAGCGGATGGAGGCGGGCGGCCCACAGCGCCTCGTCGGCATAGATGTTTCCGACCCCGGCCAGGAACGACTGGTCGAGCAGGACGGACTTGAGGCGGCCCTTCCGCCGCCGGATGATGCGCCGGAAGGCGCGCAGGGTGAGCTCCGGGTCCAGTGGCTCCGGCCCGAGGCCGGCGAAGGCGTCGCCCCCATCGCCGGGAGGGCCGTTCGACCCGGGGTCGCGCATGTACAGTCCGACTCTCCCGAACTTCCGGATGTCGCGGAAGCGGATCTCGCGACCGTCGGCCAGCTCGAGTGCGAGCCGGACGTACGGGTCGTGGGTCGTCGTCGCGGGTACGACGAACAGCTGGCCGGTCATCTTGAGGTGGATCGTCAGGGTGGCGCCGCCCGCGAGCTCGACGACGACGAGCTTGCCCCGCCGGCGCACGGCTTCCACCCGCCGGCCGGCCACCGCCGCCACGAGATCCTGGGGCTGGTGGGTTCGCAGCGTGCGCGGCCACCAGCAGCGAGCGCCGACGATGGTGGCGCCCACGATCCGCGGCCGCAGGTCGCGGGCGACCGTCTCGACCTCCGGCAGCTCAGGCACGGACAGGCCCAGCCGATCGCGTCCGCCCGTGGATGACGACCGGACCGCGAGCCACGATCAGCCCGCCAGCGACTCGACCGGCGCCTCGTCGGCCTCGGCCAGGACGGCGTCCTTGCGGGTGAGCGGCGTCATCGACTCCCAGTCGTCGCCGACCTTGATGTCCACCGTGAGCGGCACGTCGAGCGGCATCGCGCCCTCGAGCGTCTCACGGACCACGGGGGCCAGCCGGTCGACCTCGTCGCGCGGCACCTCGAACAGGAGCTCGTCATGGACCTGCAACAGCATCCTGGCCGCGAAGCCTTCGTCCCGGAGCCGATCGGCGAGGCGGATCATGGCGATCTTGACGATGTCGGCGGCCGTGCCCTGGATCGGCATGTTGATCGCCATCCGCTCGCCGGCGCCGCGCAGCGACGGGTTGCGCGCCTGCAGCTCGGGGATGTAGCGCTTCCGGCCCAGGAGGGTCGTGACGTAGCCCTGCGTTCGAGCGACCTCCTTGATGTGGAGCATGTAGTAGCTGATCCCGGAGTACGTCGCGAAATACGTGTTGATGAACTCCTGGGCCTCCTGGCGTGGGATGCCAGCCCGGCTGGACAGGCCGAAGTCGCTCATGCCGTAGGCGATCCCGAAGTTGACCATCTTGGCCATCGATCGCTCGTCGGGGCTGACATCCTCCGGCGCCTTGTGCAGGACTCGGGCGGCGGTCTCGCGGTGGATGTCCGCCTCGCGGCGGAACGCGTCCTTGAGGTGCTCGTCGCCCGAGACGTGGGCCAGGATGCGCAGCTCGATCTGCGAGTAGTCCGCCGCCAGCAGGACGAGATCGGGCCCGCCGGCGACGAACGCGCGGCGGATGCGCCTTCCGAGCGGCGTCCGGATCGGGATGTTCTGGAGGTTGGGATCGGATGATGAGAGGCGGCCAGTGGCCGCAACGGCCTGGTGGAACGTCGTATGGAGGCGGCCGTCGGCGGCCATGAGGTTGGGCAGCGCCTCGACATAGGTCGACCGCAGCTTCGTGTAGACCCGCCATTCGAGGAGCTTGTCGATCATCGGATGAGCGGCGCGCAGCTCCTCCAGGACCGACGCATCGGTCGAGTAGCCCGTCTTGGTTCGCTTGCCCTTGGGCAGGTTGAGCTCGTAGAACAGCACCTGCTCCAGCTGCTTGGGGCTGCCGAGATTGAACTCGTGGCCGACGTCGACGTAGATCTCGGCCTCCAGGCGAGCGATCTCCGTCCGGAATTCGGCGTCGAGTGCGGCCAGTGCCTCCAGGTCGAGGGCCACGCCGGTCGCCTCCATCCTCGCCAGGACGGGGACGAGCGGCAGCTCGATCTCGGCGAACAGCCGATCGAGCCTCTCCCGGTCGAGCGCCTCGGCAAGGGGCTGCCGCACGGCCATCGCCGACAGCGCCTCGAGCCCGGTGCGGGCCAGCGCGGTGAGCTCCGTGGCCGGCGGGAGGATGAGGTCCAGCTGCTCGGCCACGACGTCGGCGATCGTCTGGCTGCGGAGGGCCGCGTTGAGGATGTAGGCCGCGATCTGCGTGTCGAAGGCGACTGCCAGCGGCCGCCCGGCCGGATGGTCGACGATCCCCGCGACGAGCAGGGGTTTGACCTCGTGCCCGACGAGCGGCGTGCCGACGTCCTCCAGGAGCGCCCTGAGGCGGCCGACATCCTCCGCTCCCTCAACCGCCACGACCCGGCCGTCGCTGCCGGCGAGCGCCATCCCGAGCGGTATGCCCCGCCGCGGCCGCGGGTCGTCGAGGAGGAGCGACACGCCGACGCTCGGCTGGGCCGCCAGCCAGCCTCCTGCAGCCTCGATGGCATCGCCCGCCGCCAGCCCGACGAGACCGGGGTCGGCAATGGCCGCCGCCAGCGTCGCCCGGGCGTCACCGGTGGGCAATTCCGAGCGAGGACCATCCGCACGGTGACCGTCGCCGGCGGACACCGCCCCGAAGTCGAGGCTGAGCTGGAGACCGCTGCCCTGCTCCAGCAGCGACCGGCCGCCGGCGGCCGCCCTGCTTCCCGCGACGCGCGTCCCACCCGCCGGGGCCGGCCCCCAGCCCTCCGGCCGGCCGGCGACCTGGGCCGCCGGAAACGTTCCATCGGCGGTCTCGGCCCGCAGTGCCTCGACCGCTTCCTCGACGGGCTCGCCGGACAGCGGCGGCAGCCGCTCGATGAGCGTCCGGAACTCGTACTCGCGGAACAGCCGGACGACCGTATCGCGGTCGTAGTCACCCAGCCGGGCCGCCTCCAGGTCGAGCGACACCGGCAGGTCCCGGACGATGCGCATGAGCTCGCGGCTCTGGAGGACTCGATCGCGGGCTTCGGCCAGCTTTCCGCGAAGCTTCTCCGGCTTGACGTCGTCGAGGTGCTCGAACACGCCCTCCAGGGTGCCCCAGGTCGCAATGAGGGAGGCCGCCGTCTTCTCGCCGACTCCGGGCACGCCCGGGATGTTGTCGGTGGAATCGCCCTTGAGCGCCTTGTAGTCGATCATCTGGCGCGGCTCCAGGCCATAACGCTCGTGGATCCGGGCCGGGTCGTAGATGACCGTGTTCTGAACACCCGACCGCGTCGTCATGAGCCGGGTTCGATCGCTGACCAGCTGGAGCATGTCCAGGTCGCCGGTCACGATCGTCGTGTCGAGACCGCGCGCCTCGGCCTCCACCGTGAGCGTGCCGATCACGTCGTCCGCCTCGTAGCCGGCCAGCTCGTAGACCGGGATCCGGAGGGCCTTCACGACCTCCCGAACCTTCGGGAACTGGTCGCGGAGGTCGTCGGGCATGCGCTGCCGGGTGGCCTTGTACTCGGCAAACTGCTCGTGGCGAAAGGTGGGGCCGGACAGGTCGAAGGCCACCGCGACGTAATCTGGCCGGATGTCCTGGAAGCCGCGCAGGACGATGCTGCAGAAGCCAAAGACGGCGTTGACGAGCTCGCCCCGCGACGTGGTCAGGGGCGGAAGGGCGAAGTATCCGCGGTAGATGAGCCCGTTGCCGTCGAGCAGCATCAGGCGTTCCATGGACTGGCCTCTGGCGTACACCAGGGTGTTGGCTGGACTCACCGTTCAGTGTACCGGCGGGACGCCCTTGGGCACCGCGACCGCTGCGCCCGGAGTCAGTCGCCTGGAGTGCCACCAGTGACCGTCACGGCATTGCCTGGAGATGGCTCGCACCTGGATCCGCGGTCACATGGACCCGGGTCCGGCAACCGCTAACCGCCGTTCCGGTCCCATCCTGCGCTCGACGGTCCATCTGATCATGGCGATCACGCCACGACGCTCCGCCCGAGTCGGCGGCCGGGCGCAGGTTGCAGCCAGGGCAACCCCAGCCAGGGCAAGCCCCGCCAGCACGCCCGGCGGGAAGCTAGTCCTGGGTTCGGTTGGTCAGCCTCGTGGCGGCCCATTGCGCGCCGAGGATGCCGAGGCCGACGAGCAGGAGGACGAGCGACCCGACCAGCAGCGGCGGTGGTCCGGGCGAACCCGTGGATTCAGGCGCGAACGTCCCCGCGCCACGCGACGTGTCCTGATCGCTCGTGGTTGCTTGCAGGGATGGAATCGCGACGAGGGCCTCATTGCGCGCCGACGGCGCCGCGGAGGCCGTGTCGGGTGGTTTCGGCGCGGAGGTAACGGCGGGATAGAGTGCCGTTGGGGCCGGTGAACCGGCCGCCAGGGCCGCCGGACCAGGTGGCAGCGGCTCGCGAGCCGCGGGCGCGGCCGAAGCAGGCGCGGCCGAAGCAGGCGCGGCGCCGGCCCCTGCAGCTGAATTCCTCTGGCCCTCGGTCGCGTTCAGGGAATTGCCGACGTCCGACATCACGGGAGCGGCGCCAACACCGAATCCGCCCATCGCGCCGGGGATGGAGCCCGCGATCGCCCCGACGAGGCCGAGCGTCGTCAATCCGACCGCGAGCGGCCGGCTGAACCCGAACCGCGAATCGGCGAGTCGCACGAGGAGGCCTCGCCAGCCACGCGCTCCCAACCGTTCGGCGGTGTCGGGTGCGAGCCGGAAGTCGGTCGGGCGCGGCAGCGTCGGCAGGGCGGCCGTGGCGGCCGCGATCGAGCGGAGGTCGGCCAGCAGCTCGGCGCAGTCGGCGCAGGCGGCCACGAGCGCCTGGGCATCCTCGAGGGCCTTTGCTTCGAGATCGCCGGCGGCGAGCGCGGCGATGAGGAATCGATCGTGGCGGTCGTGGTCGTCGTGCATAGTCATCAGTGGTTGGACGGCCTCAGCCGCGGAACAGTTCCATGCGATCCTCCAGGAGTCCCCGGAGGGCGAGCCTGCCGCGGTGGATCCGCGACTTCACGGTCCCGAGTGAAACCCCCGTCATGTCCGCGATCTCGGTGTAGTCATAGCCCTCGATGTCGAACAGGACGATGGCATTGCGCTGGTCGGACGTGATGAGCGCCAGGGCCTGGTCGAGTGCACGAGAGCGTTCCGCCGTCAGGGCGAGCCGCTCGGGATCGGCCTCGTCCCCGGCCGGCGGCTGCCACGTGTCGTCCTCGAGCTCCGGGTACGGGCTGACGGGGCGCCGCTTCCTCGCCCGCTGGGCGTCCATCGCCGCATTCACGCAGATCCGGCTGAGCCAGCTGCGGACGCTGCCGCCGCGGAATGACGCCATGTTCCGATATGCCGAGAAGAATGCCTCCTGGACGGCGTCGGCTGCCTGATCCCGATCGGGGACCATCCGGACGACGAGCGACCAGAGGTGATCCTGGTAGCAATCGACCAGGTCGTTGAAGGCGTTGAGGTCGCCCGTCCGTGCCCGCTCGAGGAGGATGAGATCCCGGCGCTGGATCGGATCCGCGAGCGACCCGGCATCGGCCGCGGTCGAGCGGGGTTCGTCCACGGTCCGGCGGCTCCTCCGGGCGGCTGTGGTGAGGCGGGCGGAGTCTAGCATGCGGTCCCGACGCAGACGCCTCGGGTGGTGGCCGGGTTCCGCGGGCTACCGCCGACCGTGCCGGCGGTACGATGACGACGCTCGAGCAGCCTCGGGCGTGTCGGTGCCGAAGTGGCGGAATGGCAGACGCGGCGGTCTCAAACACCGCTGAGGGTAACCTCGTTCGAGTTCGAATCTCGACTTCGGCACCACCGTTTTCACGCTCAGGTGAGACGAGGTGCGGCGTCGATTCGCTCACCCGCGCTCTGATGCGCACCCCCCAGGGGCGGCGCAGGCCCGTGCCGCGGCTCGCGATCTCCGAGCACGAGATCGTGTTTGGGGGGCCGACCAACCAGGGATGCGCATCACCCGCAACGAGAGCGGACGGCTGCGCAACATTGCCGAGTGTCGACAGCCGAGATGTCCAGCACTTGGCTGGCCCGGGCCGGCCGATAGGCGATGGTTTGCCCGGCGCCGGGAGTCCTCTGACGGTCACGGCGCCTCCGACCTCGGACAATGTATGAAAGGGATCATCGCGTGAGTGACGAGCACACCGAACAGGTGAAGGATTACGACGCCGAGCAGGCGAAGACATCCCTCGAGGTCGCCGCCGGCGCGGGCACCGTGGCCAAGGCTGCCGGCGTCGTGGCCGAAGTGGCCGGCGGCGAGGCGGCGACGGGCGTGGCCGCTGCCGAGGGCGCGGGCATCCTGACCGAGGCGGCCATGACGGGCGAACTCACCGCGCTGTCGGTCGAGACGGTTGCCGCGGGCGCGACGGTGATCGGTGAGGGCGCCGCCCTGGCCGGTGGCGCGGTTGCGGTAGAGGTCGCCGGAGCGGCGGCGTTTGCAGCGGCGGCAGCCCCGGTCGTCGCGGTCGCGGCGGTTGGCGCCGCGGTCCTGTACGGGATCGATTATCTGACGGACGGCGCGCTCAGCGATGGCGCGGAAGCGGCCGGCGAAGCCATCGTCGACGCCGGCGAGGCAGTCGGCGGGGCCATCGCCGACGGCGCCGAGGCAGTCTGGGACGGCATCACCGACCTGTTCTAGCTCGGTCCCTCCTCACGGAGGCGACCTGACCGTCGAGCGAATCCAGAGGCGGGCCGATCTCGGCCCGCCTCTCTCGATTCCGCCATGACGGCGCGCAGCCATTCCCGGGCCGCGAGGAGCAGGAGGATGGCCCCGGACAGGGCCAGGGCCGCCGTGAACACCAGCCCCAGGACCACCAGCGCGAGGCCGAGCCCGACACCGAGCGGGGCGGCCGTTGGGGCCGGCAGCCGGCCGGATTCGTCGCCGAACGGTCCGTCCGGCCCGGCCTGGGTCGCCGCCGCCGGGTCCTCGCCGCGCAGGCCGAGGCGGAGCACGGCCGCGACGAAGGCGGTCGCGAGGGCGGAGCCGACCAGGAGCATCGTCCCGGCGACCTCGTAGGTGAGGACCCAGTAGGCCGCACCGATGACGCCGAAATAGACCGCACTGCGGGCGAAGACGGCGATCTCCTCGGCCATCGGGCCTACCTCCTGCCGTGCCCGGTGGCGGCGGCCGAGGTCTGGCCGTGCGCCGCCACCCGCGCGTCGAAGACCGGTCGTTCGGAGCGGATCGGCGGCAGGCGATGGAAGTTGTGAGCAGGGGGCGGTGAGCTCGTCGCCCATTCCAGGGAGTTCGCCTCCCAGGGATCGTCCGGCTGGTCCGGCGGGCGGCGGAGCGCCAGCACGACGGCCAGCAGGAACGGGATCGTGCCCAGCCCCAGCAGAAGCGAGCCGGCCGTGGACAGCACGTTCAGCCGCTCCCAACCCGTTGCCGAGCCGTAGTCCGCGATCCGGCGCGGCATCCCGTCCAGCCCGAGCTGGTACTGCGGCAGGAACGTCAGGACGAAGCCCACCAGCCACGCTGCGAAGTGGACGCGGCCCAGCCGTTCGTCAAGCCTCCGGCCGGTCATCTTCGGGAACCAGAAGTAGAGGCCGCCGAACATCGCGAAGACCGTGCCGCCGATGAGCACGTTGTGGAGGTGGGCCACCACGAAGTACGTGTCCTGGAGGTGGAAGTCGAGCGGCGGCGAGGCCACGATCACCCCGCTGATGCCGCCGATGACGAACATGTACAGGAACCCCAGGCACCACAGCATCGGCGTCGGGAACGTCAGCCGGCCCCGCCACATCGTCGCGATCCAGTTGAAGAACTTGATTCCGGTCGGCACGGCTATGGCGAACGAGACCAGGCTGAAGAACGGCAGCGAGACGGCGCCGGTCGTGAACATGTGATGCGCCCAGACCGAGAGCGACAGCGCGGCGATGAGCAGCGTCGCAAAGACGAAGGCTCGATACCCGAACACCGGCTTCCGGGAGAAGACCGGGATGATCTCGGTCACGATCCCGAAGAACGGCAGGATGAGGATGTAGACCTCGGGATGGCCGAAGAACCAGAAGAGGTGCTGCCAGAGGACGGCGCTGCCGCCCATGGCCGGGTTGAAGAACGAGCCACCTAGGTGGCGGTCGATGAAGAGCATCGCCAGCGCCGCGTTGAGCGGCGGGAACGCCAGGAGGATCAGGACCGACGTCACGAGGATGTTCCAGGTGAAGATCGGCAGCCGCCACATGAGCATGCCGGGGGCCCGGCGGGCGTAGATCGTGGCGAGGAAGTTGATCGCGCCCAGGACGCTCGCGATGCCGGTCAGCCCAAGGCCGACGATCCACAGATCCTGGCCGATGCCCGGCGCGTAGACCGGGCCGGTGAGCGGCGCGTACCCGGTCCAGCCGCCGGCCGCCGCGCCACCGATCGTCAGGAAGCCCGCCGGCACGATGAGCCCACCAAAGAGGAAGAGCCAGAACGAGAGCGCGTTCAGGCGAGGAAAGCACATGTCCGCGGCGCCGATCTGGAGCGGCACCAGGTAGTTCGCCAGGCCGATCGCCATCGGCGTGCCGAACAGCAGGAGCATGATCGTGCCGTGGATCGTGAAGAGCTCGTTGTAGGCCGGCCGTGAGACCACGCTGAGACCGGGGCTCATCAGCTCGGCGCGCATGACGAGGCCCATGAGGCCGGCGACGAGGAAGAACGCGAAGGCGGACGACATGTACAGGATGCCGATCCGTTTGTGGTCCGTCGTGGTGAGCCATTCCGCGAGGCTGGCTCCGAGCCGGCCACGCGACGTGACCATCACGTCCCGAGGCGGCGCCGCGGGCAGGTCGATGGTCGTCACGGCGCCGAGGCTCCCGGCGATGGCGGCCCGGACGGGGCGGCGCCTCCGGCCGCGAGCCACGCGGAGAACGTGGACCGGTCGACGGCCCGGACCGTGAACGCCATCGAGTCGTGCTGGAGGCCGCAGAACTCGGCGCACTGGCCCCCGTAGACCCCCGGCGCCGCCACCGTTAAGTCGAACGTGGATGGGTGGCCCGGGATCGCGTCGCGCTTGAAGAGGAAGGCCGGGACGTAGAACGCGTGGTCCACGTCGGTGGAGACGAGGGTCACGCGGACCGTCTCGCCGACCGGGACCACCAGCTCCGGAGGGCGATCCCGCGCGCCGGTGACCGTCACGGCGGTGCCCTCGTAGTGGAAGCTCCATTGCCAGGTAAACGCGGTCACCGTGATCGGCACCGGCGCCGGGCCGGTCGTCGTCTCGACGGCGCCGATCGTGCGATACGTAAGGACGAAGAGCCCGGCCACGATCGCGATCGGCACCGCGGTCCAGGCGATCTCCAGGCCGAGATGGCCGTGGGTCTGCGCCGGCAGCTCGTTCGAGCCGCGGGCCCGGTATCGAATGACGGACCAGGTCACGAGGCCCCAGACGACGAGCCCGACGGCCGCCGAGGCGATGCCGAAGACCACCCACAGGTCGGCGATCGACTGACCCTGGGTCGTCGCCGGCCGCGGCACGCAGCCGGCGCTGAGCACGACCAGGCCGACGAGGGACAGGAGCGGCCGCATCGGTCCTCTCAACGGACGACGGCTGTGAGCGGCCGAACGCGGCGCAGGCCCCATCACCCGAGGTCGACCTCTTCGAACCCACCGTCGGTCGTTCGCCGGACCTCGCGTCCGTGGCCGACCCTGCGGGGCCCGTCCCCCGACTTCGCCCGTTCGACCAGCAACAGGTAGGTCACGAGCCAGGCGAGGATCGGGACCGCGACCGTGAGGAGGCGCAGGGCATCCGTCAGGTCCTCCACCCGGACGTTGAACGTCGTCGCCAGGACGTCATTCCCGCCGGCCACCGTGAGCATCGCCAGGACGGCCAGCATCGCCACGCCGGTCGCGCTCCGCCGCGGCGCGTCCCATGGCATGTCCAGGATGTGGTGCTCGGCGTGGTCGCCGGTTCGCCAGGCCTCGAGGAACGGCCAGAGCGCGATCGCCCCGAAGAGGATCCCCGGGATGACGATGCCGGGCACGAAGACGGACGGAATCGTCACGCCCAGGATCGTGGGCTCGAAGCTCGGCCCGAGGCGGAGAGCGCCCTCCAGGAAGCCGACGTACCAGTCGGGCTGGGCTGGCGAGCTGGCGACCGACGGCACGAACGGCCCGTACAGCCAGACCGGGTTGATCTGGATGAGCCCACCGATCAGGGTGGTCACCGAGGCGGTCAGCAGGAAGAGGCCGGTCGAGCGCAGCGCCTGTGTCGGCCAGAACCGCTGCCCGATGACGTTGCTCTCGTTCGCGCGTGGCGGGCTGTACTGCGCGTGCTTCTGCGTCCAGGTGAGGAACAGATGGGCCGAGATCCCGCCGATGAGGAGCGCTGGCAGCAGCATGATGTGGAATACGAACAGGCGGCTGATGACGGCCGGGCCGGGGAACGGCCCGCCGAACGCGAGGAAAGCGAGGCTGGGCCCGACGAACGGGACGCTCAGCAGCACCGAATAGGCGATCCTCAGGCCGGTCCCGGACAGCAGGTCGTCGGGCAGCGAGTAGCCGGTGAAGCCCTCACCGATCGCAAAGGTGAGCAGGCCGAATCCGATGAGCCAGTTGATCTCCCGAGGGCGCCGGAATGCCCCCGTGAAGAAGACCCGACAGAGGTGGATGACGATCGCGCCGATGAAGATGAGCGCCGTCCAGTGATGCACCTGGCGCATGAGCAGACCGGCCCGGACGTCGAAGCTGAGGCGAAGGACCGATTCGTAGGCGCTCGATACGGAGCTGCCGGCGATCGGCTGGTACGCGCCCTCGTACGTCGCCGGCGCCTGGCTGGGCACGAAGAAGAACGCGAGGAACGTGCCGGTGGCAACCAGGATCACGAAGCAGGACAGCGCCACCTCGCCGAGCAGGAACGACCAGTGGTCCGGGAATACCTTGCGCAGCGCCGTCCGGGCAAAGCTTCCCAGCCCGGTCCGGCTGTCCACCCAGCCGGCCAGCCGCTCCAGCTCGGTCGCGGGCTCCGGCAAGGCAGCGGGCTCCGGCACGGCAGCGGGCTCGGGCACGACGGTCGCCGGCGCGCGCGTGCTCGACCTGCGCGTCATCGGTGCTCGTCCCAGAAGCCGGGACCCACCGGTTCACTGAAGTCGTCGAGGGCGAAGAATGTGCCGTCCGGCGATCGGGCGATCGGCAGCTGCGGAAGCGGCCGGGCGGCCGGCCCGAATGTCGGCCGCGCACCGTCCAGGACGTTGAACGTGGATTGGTGGCAGGGGCAGATGAGCCGCCGCTCGGCTGCGCGATACAGCCCGACCGGGCAGCCCGCGTGGGTGCAGACCTTCGAATAGGCCACGTATCCGCCGGGCGCGCCGGCGAGCCGGTCGGCCGGCAGCCGAAGGCTCCCGTCGGAGACCCGGATCAGCAGCGTCGTGGCGCTCGCGTCTCCGAGGGCGCCCTCCGGAAACACGGTCATGACCGAGTCGATGTCCAGGCTGTCGGCGCGAATCGGCTGGCCGTCCTCGCCGACCAGGCGGGTGCCGCGCCGCCAGCTCGTGTGGCGCAGTGTGTCGCCAGGCGCCGGGCCGAGCGAGAGGACGGGGATGGCGACGGCGGCGGCCAGTCCTGCCAGGCCGGCGCCGAGCGATCGGATGAGCAATGCCCGTCGGCTGATCTCTGCGGGGGCGGGACCTGCGTCCGGCGGCGTGGCGAGGGGCTCCCGCGCCTCGATGACCTCTTCGGCCGGGGTGAGATACCGGGCCACGATCGCGATGCCGCCCCCGAGACCGGCCAGGCAGATCGTGAGCAGGAGCCCTTCAAGCTGCGTCTGTCCCCCCAAGGCATACAGGACGAGGAGCGCTCCGCCGGCGGCCCCGGCGACGAGGAAGGCGCCGGACGCGATCAGCTCCGCACGGTCGACCGCGGCCGTGCGCTCCGCCGGCGACGACGGGCTCACCGGGTCTAGGTCCGGTCCGCTCACTCGACGTCTCCGTCGCGCCGAGCGCGTGGGCCTGGTTCCACCCAGCGGACGATGACGACGAGCAGCCCCAGGCCGGCGACGACGGCAACGAAGCCTTCGGCGACGGGGCCGACGAGCGGCGGCTGGGCGCCACCCGGCGTCGGGGGATGGCGCAGGAATTGGACGTAGGCCGCGATGTCGGCGACCTCCGCGTCGGAGAGGCCGGTCTCGTTGAACACCGGCATCGCGCCGGGACCGATCCTGACCGCCTCGCCGACCGTCCGGGGATCGCTTTCCAGCAGGGACGGCGCGGAGACGCCTCCGCCGATGGCATCGCCGCCGCCGGAGGGCCCGTGACACGAGGCGCATTCCGCCGTGTACAGCGCGCGTCCTCGAGCGAGGTCGGCGCCGGAGACGACGACGTTGGGAATCGTGGGACCGGGCCGCGTGCCGAGCGAGGCAACGTACTCGACGAGCGCCCGGATGGTCGCGTCGTCGTAGGCTGGCGGACGCCGGCGCGTCGGGTCGCCCGGGAGGTTGAGCGGCATCCGTCCGGTTCGGAGCATGAAGTCCGCGGCAGCCGCGCCGCTGTTCTGGAGGCTCGTTCCATCGGCCGTCCCCTCCCCCTGCGGCCCGTGGCAGGCCGCGCAGGAGCGCAGGTAGATCGCCTGGCCCGAGTCGGACGTCGCGACCTGGCGGACGCCGGCGGCCTGCGCCGTGGACGACGATCGACCGGGCGCCGCGAGTCCGGCCCAGCCCGTGAGGACACAACCGACGACGAGGAGAGCCCCGTACGTCCTCGCCCAGCGGGCCGCGGCTATCATCGCCAGCCTGAGGGCCCCTGCCGGATTCGCGTGGCGCTCCGCTCGGCGGGGTTCCGCCCGGCGACGGTCCGCCCAGCGACCATCGGAGGTCGAGTGGCGACGATCCATCTCGCGTTCACGGCGACGGCCGCGGTCGCGCTCGCTCTCACGCTGGCGGTCGGGTTGCTGACCCTGGCACGCGACCGGAGTCCCCAACCGTGGCTCGATCGGATCATCCTGGCGGACCTCGCAGTGGGCGCACTGGCGGCCCTCTCGGGTCTGGCTCTCGTGCTCGCGGGCGATCGCCCGAGAGACACCCTCCACCTGATCTACGGCGTGATCGTGCTCGCCGTGGTGCCGGGTACACGATACATGGCACGGGCCGGAGGGTGGCGCCGCCGAGCGGGCTGGATATCGCTCGGAGCGCTGCTGGGCCTGCTGGTCGTGGGCCGCCTCGCGATGACCGGCTGACCGGGCGCGGTCGGCGGCGCAGTATCTGGCCGGTCGGTGAACCGCCCCGGCCGATCCGGCGTGCCCGAGGCGATCGACCGGCGGCGGTACGATACTCGGCCACATGGCGACCGTCACCGCCCCCAGTCTCCAGCAGCGGTTCGCGCCCGCGAGCCGGTGCTTCGGCTGCGGACCGGCCAACGAGCTGGGCCTGCGGCTGGAGAGCCGGCCCGTCGTCGAGGGCCTCGTCGCAAGCTGGATGCCGGCGGCTCACCACGAGGCATTCGCGGGCGTCCTCAACGGCGGGATCATCGGCGCGCTGCTGGACTGCCACTCGAACTGGACCGCGGCGTGGGAGCTGATGCGGCGACGCGGAGCGGATCGGCCGCCGGTGTGCGTCACGGCCGACTATCACGTCCGCCTCTTCCGACCGACCCCGAGCGACCGGCCGGTCACCCTCGGCTCGCGGATCGTCGAGGCGACGGACGACCGGGCAACCGTGGAGTCCACGCTGAGCAGCGGCGGCGTCGTCACCGCCCGCTGTCGGGGCACGTTCGTGGCGGTCGGGCCCGACCACCCCGCCCACGGCAGCTGGGGCTGAGCGGGGGCGAATGGTGTTCAGACGCTTCCTCGGGCTCGATCGATCGGCGGATGAGCCAGCTCGGCGAGCGGGTGGCGAGGCACCCGTCCAGGATCTGGCCGACAGCGCGGAGACCGAGACCGTCCGGCGGATCGTGGCTCGCCTCGAGGCGCTGCCGCCGGCCGAGGCGCGCTACCTGGCGTCGTTCGCCTACGTGATGAGCCGCGCGGCCGAGGCCGATCTGGATATCAGCGACGAGGAGAGCAGGCTCATCGAGCGGTTCACCGCCGAGTACGGCGGCGTGGATCCGGCGCAGGCGCTTCTCGTGACAGAGATGGCCAAGTTCCAGGCGCGTCTGCAGGGCGGGACCGAAGACTACGTGGTCACGCGCGAGTTCCGCTCGATCTCCACGGTCGACCAGCGAATCGCGCTGCTGCGGTGCTGCTTCGCCATCGGCGCTGCGGACGGGACGATCACGGCCGAGGAGGCGACGGTCGTCAACCAGATCGCCCGTGAGCTCGACCTGGAGCCGGACGTGGTCAACACGGTTAGGGCCGAGTTCCACGAACAGCTTTCGTCGGTTCGGGCGCTGCGGCGTGCGAGCGGATCGAGCGACACCGCCTGACGGGCGCGCGTGACGGCGGTGTCCGGACCGTCCGCGAGCGGACCCGCTCCTCCGGTTCGGGCGGCCCGATCTCAGGCCAGGCGGAGCTCCACGATCCCGGTCGCCAGCCGGCGCGAGACTTCGGCCAGGAGGTCCACGTCGTAGGCGACGCCCCCGCGCAGCGGCATCGGCAACGCGTCCCGTCCTGATGCCTGGGGCAAGTGGACGACGACCGGCGTCGTGCCCGGCCGCTCGCGCAGGACCGAG
>WNGF01006828.1_pt1 | contig 19607 bp, 19 predicted proteins | sample 5400641 | NCBI WGS metagenome assembly WNGF01 (sample SAMN13153371, study PRJNA577476) | soil metagenome | isolation source: 80 cm soil or saprolite under grassland replicate 2 | place: USA:California | collected 2016-06-15
TTGTCCGCACGCGCTGCGTGGACGGCATCACGCCGAACCCGGAGAAGTGCCGCCACTATCTCGAGGAGTCCCCCTCCGTGATCACGGCCTTGACGCCGAAGATCGGCTACGCGAAGGCGGCCGAGGTCTTCAAGGAGGCCGTGGGCCGCGGCGTCCGCGTGCGCACCGTCTTGCTCGAAAAGAAAGTCGTGACCGAGGCCGAGCTGGACGCCGCCATGGCGCCGGAAGTGCTGCTCGGTCCTTTGAAATAACCGCCCGCGATCGTCGGAAGGAGGAGTTCATGAGTTGGCCCCAGGACTTCAACACCAACTTCCAGTTCCTGTTGCGCTGGTTGCACTTTCTGGGAGGCATCACCTGGATCGGGATGCTCTATTTCTTCAACCTCGTCAACGTCCAGTTCCAGAAAGAGATCGAAGCGGCCGTCAAGCCGAAGATCAATCCGCCCCTGCTCACCCGCTCTCTCTGGTGGTTCCGCTGGGGCGCCGTCGTGACCTGGCTGACGGGCTTCGCCTACTACTTCGTCATCGCTCACAGCGAGGCTCCGGGCGACATGCTCCTGCTCGTCTTCCTCGTGGGCTGGATCATCGCCTTCGAGATCAACTCTCTCGTCTACAAGGCGTCGGTCAAGGGCGGGGGCTTAAAGGACGGGCGCGCCGTGGCCGTGGTCGTCACGATCGTCGTCGTCGTCGTGGGCGCGGCGCTCGCGTACTACGGCCGGGATCGGGGTGCTTCGAGCCGTTCGTTGTCGATCCTCCTGGGCGGCGGGCTGGGCACGGTCATGTTCATGAACGTCTGGATGATCATCTGGCCGCTGCAGAAGAAGATCATTGCGGCCACGAAGGCCACGGCCGAAACCGGAGCGGCCGCGCCTCCCGAGATGCCGCAATGGGCGCGGCGGGCCTTCCTCGCCTCGCGCACGAACGCCTGGCTCTCGGTGCCGATGCTTTTCTTCATGGGCGCGGCGAGCCATTTCCCCATCTTTTCCGTGATCGCGAAATAGGCATCTTCCTAAGGAGGGGACCTTGCACAAGACATTTCCTTTCAAAACCCGATGGGTGTTCGCCGCTGCCCTTCTTCTCCTGACGGCGCCGCCTCTGGCGCTCGGGGCTGCCGCGCCCTCGGCAAAACGGCAGGCCACGCCGCAAGCGGTGCAACCCGAGGGCCGGCCCGCCGCCGAAGTCCTCTCGGCGTGGACCGAATTCCAGGTTCGGCGCACCGAGCCGGTCGCCGCTTCGTGGAATCCGCGGACAGGCACGCCGCAGAGTCTCTTTGGTCGGCTCTCGGAGGCGGCTCCGGGCCAGGTTCCCGAGACGGCGGCACGCCGTTTCCTCGCCGAGAACGCCGGGCTCTTCCGACTCTCGCCGTCGCTGAAGGAGCTCTGGCTCGCGTCGACTGTAGAGAGCCCCATGGGCCGACACGTCACTTTTCGGCAGGCGTACCGTGGTGTGCCGGTCTCCGGCGCTGAAGTCAGAGTTCATTTCAACTCCGCCGGCGAGATCGTCGCAGTAGGGAATACGTCCGTTCCGAGCATCTCGCTGGCCACTGTCCGTCCGGCGCTCCGCGCCCGAGAGGCGATCCGGATCGCGCAGGGAGCCTCCCCCGCCACCGAGGAGGCCGAAGAGGAAGAGAGCCCGTCGGCGCGGCTGATCGTCTACGCAGGAGGCGAAGTGCCGGTGCTCGCCTGGGAGGTGACGATCGCAACCGGAGGTCCGACGTGGCGCGCTTACATCGATGCCGGCAGCGGCGAGCTCCTGGCGTCGCCCGAGGACATCAACCGCTACGTCGACGGAACCGGCCAGGTCTTCCGCGTCAACGCGGTCGTCGCGACGCAGAACAACGGCCTCACCGACCAGAACGACGCCGCCTCCGCCGTGCCTTTGAGCGCCTATTCGATCGTCACGCTCCAGGGCTTGGACGGAGGCGGCCGGCTCGATGGCATCTACGCTTCGAGCAGCCGGACCAAGAAGCGCGCCTCCTCGTCGACGAACACCTTCGTGTTCGACCGCAGCGACGATGGGTTCTCCGAGACGATGGGCTATTACTACATCGACTACGCGGAGCGCTACATCCAGTCGCTCGGCTTTGCGAACGTCAACAACCGCCAGCAGGTCTTCAGCGTCAACAAGCTTCGGGCGGACAACTCGTTCTACTCGCCGCAGAAGAAGGAGATCACCTTTGGTCTCGGCGGCGTCGACGACGCGGAGGACGCCGAAGTCATCTGGCACGAGTACGGCCACTCGATCCAGGACAACCAGGTGCCGGGCTTCGGCTCCTCCCACGAGGCGGGCTCCATGGGCGAAGGCTTCGGAGACTATTGGGCAGGTTCCGTGGGAGCGCAGCTCTCAGGTGGATTCCAGGACGCGTGCATCGCCGACTGGGACGCGACCTCCTACAGCTCGAGCAATCCTCCCTGCCTGCGCCGACTCGACGGCATCAAGCACTACCCGGAAGCCCTCGACGGAGAGGTCCACGACGACGGCGAGATCTGGTCTGCCGCGCTCTGGCAGATCCGAGGGGCAATTGGGGCAGCAAGGGCGGATAAGGTGATTCTCCAGGCCCACTTCCTTCTGACGCCAACCGCCTCATTCAACGAGGGCGCGAACGCGCTCGTCACGGCCGCGGGCAACCTTGGCTACACAAGTACCGAGGTCAACTTGATCCGAACGATCCTGCAGAACCGCGGCTTCACCGTGACGGTCTAGAACGGCTCTCGGCCGTCCGCTTTCCGTGCTCGGCGACGGCGCCCTCCGGGCCGCCCTCGCTCGCCCCTTATTCCTCAGGCCTTCCGCTCGCTCGCGGCGAGGTAGTCGCGGACGAGCTTCATGTCCTCCCAGACGTCCTTCTTGCGCTCGGGCGAGCGCAAGAGGAAGGCCGGGTGGAACGTGGGCATGACGCGGGCTCCGTGGGCCGAGCGCCAGCGGCCGCGCATCCGTCCGATCGGCTCGTCGGTCTCCAGAAGCGCCTGCGCGGCGAACGTGCCGAGCGTGACGATGACCTTCGGGGAGATGAGCCGGATCTGCTCCTCGAGGAAGGGCCTGCAGGCAGCCACTTCGTCCGGCTCCGGGTTGCGGTTGTTGGGAGGACGGCATTTGAGACAGTTCGCAATGTAGACATCCCCGCGTTTCTTGCCCATCGCCTCGATGATCTTGGTCAAGAGCTGACCCGCCCGGCCGACGAAGGCAAGGCCCTGCTCGTCCTCGTCTCGCCCCGGCGCCTCGCCCACGAACATGAGGTCGGCGTGCGGGTTGCCCTGTCCGAAGACGATGTTGGTCCGGCTCTTCGAAAGCTTGCAGCGCGGACAGCCTGCGACGAACTTCGCGAGCGAGGGCAGGTCCGGCATCGAGCCCGGCGAAAGCGCCGGCACGCCGCCGGGGGAGATCCTGTCGAGAAAAAGGTCGCGGACGCCGAGGTCGCGAAAGAGCTCGAGCTCGCCTTTCACGCGAGTGACTCTATCGCCGCCCGTGGCGGGAGTTGACGCGATCCGGAAGGAGAGGGGGCCTACTCCCTCTCCCCCCGGGAGAGGGTCGGGGTGAGGGGCGTGTCCTGTCCACCCTGTGACTTGCGAGCGGCGAAGAGGGCATCCAAGATCCGGTCCGCGACTTCCCGTTTCGGACGGCGCGAGATGGCCTCGCGGCTGCCGTCGCGCCCCAGGATCAGGACTTCATTCTCCGCCGCTTCGAAACCGATGTCGCCGCGCCCGACGTCGTTGACGACGATCAAGTCCGCCTGCTTCGCTTCCATCTTCTGGCGCGCCCGCTTCTCGAGCTCTTCGGTTTCCGCCGCGAAGGCCACGACAATCTGGCCGCGCTTCAAGGGGGCGAGGCTCGCGAGCACGTCGCGCCCGGGCGTCAGGCGCAAACTCAAGGGTCCGTCCGCCCGGTGCAGGCGCTCCGACTTCTCTTCCGGAATGAAGTCGGCCACGGCGGCCGCCATCACGAGACCGTCGCATTCCGGGAACTCCTGGAGAAGCAGCGCGTGCAGCTCGTCGGCGCGCGTGAACTGGAGAACCCGGACGCCTTGCGGGTTCGGCAGGTCCGTGGGGCCGGCCAGAAGCGTCACCCGCGCGCCGCGGTCGCGCGCCGCCTCGGCGAGCGCGTAACCCATCCGCCCGCTCGAGCGGTTCGAGACGAAGCGCACGGGGTCGATCGGCTCCCGTGTGGGGCCGGCCGTCACGAGGAGCCGGAAGCCCTGGAGGTCGCGGCGCTCGGCCGCGAGCCGCAGCGCCTCCTCGACGATCTCGGGCGGCTCGACCATGCGGCCCAGCCCCTCATGCCCCGAGGCGAGGAAGCCCGCGTTGGGCCCGACGAACCGGACACCGCGCGCCGCGAGCAGATCGCGGTTTTCGCGGACGGCCGCGTTCTCCCACATGCGCGTCTCCATGGCCGGCGCCAGCAGCACAGGCCCCCCATGCGCCAGGAAGTATGTGGAGAGGAAATCGTCGGCAAAGCCCCGCGCGAACTTGGCCATCGTGTGCGCGGTTGCCGGCGCCACGAGGAGCAGGTCCGTCCAGTCCGAGAGGCGCACGTGGTCGACGGTCGGCTCGTTGCCGCTGCCCCACACTTCCGTCCAGACCTCGGACTGGGAGAGGACGGCGAAGGTGAGCGGCATCACGAACTCGCGCGCGCCGCGTGTCATCGCGACGCGGACTTCGGCGCCCTGTCCGACGAGACCCCGCAGGACCTCGACGGCCTTGTAGGCGGCGATGCCGCCGGAAACGCCGAGTAGGATTCGGGGAGCGCGCGCGCTCACGGGAGCGGTCCGGGTCGGGTCGGGCGACTTACCCGACGGCTTCCTCGTCGACGAGCTCTTCGACCGAAGTCTCTTCGCCGGCCGTCTCGAGAACGCCGCCCTCGAGGCCATGCGCCCACTGGATTCGGCTCTCTTCGAATTCTCGGGCGGCCAGGCGGGTGGGCTTCAAAGCCTTCTCGAGCTCCATCTTGGGCCGGGCTCCCCGCATGAGCTGCTCGGCGCGCTTGGCGAGCAGAAGGACCATGCGGAACTTGCTGTCGACTCCTTCGGGCATCTTCTGGATCATGGCGGTCTTACGCACTCCTTCGTCGCACGTCGACGTCTACTTAAACTCTCGGCGGATACGCTCGATGCGGCCCGCCTGCCGGGCTGCTGTCAGTCTTCGGGCCCGAACAATCGATTCTAACTCAAGTGTCGCCCGCTGCAAGTCGTCGTTGACGATAACGTACTGAAAAGAAGAAGCTTCGTCGATCTCCCGCGCCGCGTTGATGAGCCGCTTTCGGATCGATTCCTCGCTGTCGAGCCGCCGCGAGCGCAGCCGCTTCTCGAGCTCTCCCAGGGAGGACGGCACGATGAAAACCGTCACGGCATCGGGGTAACCTGCCCGGATGTCGCGGGCGCCCTGGACGTCGATGTCCAGGATCACATCTTCGCCGGCCGCCAGGCGGGGCAGGACTTCCGCCTTCGAGGTGCCATAGATGTTGTCGTGGACCTCGTTGTGCTCGAGGAACTCGTCGTGCTGGGCCATGCGCTGGAACTCGGCCACGGAGACGAAGTGGTATTCGCGGCCGTTCTGCTCGCCCTGGCGCATCGGCCGCGTCGTGTGGGACACGGAGAAGTGCAGCCTCGGTCCGGGCGGGCTCTCGAGCAGACGGCGGATGAGCGTCGTCTTGCCGCCCCCCGAGGGAGACGACACGATAAAAAGGTCGCCTCGGACCGGCTCACTCATTCGACGTTGAGAACCTGTTCTCGGATCTTCTCGGTCTCGGACTTCATGTCCAGCACCTCGCGGATGATCTGGAGGTCGCGCGCCTTCGACGCGTCCCGAGTCGAGGGGAACCTCGGGGAAGAGAGCCATCATGCGCTCGCGCAGCGTCTCGGCGACCCGGCGTGCGATCTCCTCCCGCCGGGCCGTCAGCTCCCCCGTCTTCGACTTCAGGATGTCGACGCGTTCCTGGAGATCCGCTCGAATCAGCGCGCCTTCGGTCTCCCGCATGGCGACGAGGCCCCGGGCCGCTTCTTCGGCCAGCCCTTCGAGCGCGGCCGTCTCCTCCTCCGTGAAGGCATCGACGGCGCTCTCGACCGAAACGAGCTGAGGGATTGCCAGCAGGTCGCGCGCCTCGAGCCGACCGGCCAGCGGATACTTCTCCGAGAGGGCCGCGAACCGCGCGAGCAGGGCCTCGAGCAGCGCCTCGTCCACCATGACGGCGTGCCCGGCCGCCGAGAGACGACGGACCCGCAGGGCGACCTCCACCTTGCCGCGGCTGACGTGCTTGGCCAGGGCGCGGCGCACCACCGGCTCGAGGGAAGCCTCCGTCTCCCGCGCCTTGACCGTCAGGTCGAGGAAGCGGTGATTGACGCTCCGCACGACGATTTCGGCCGTCCAGTCACGCCCGAGCGGCCCGTGGGCCCGCCCGAAGCCGGTCATGCTGCGGACCTTCACCGGGAGCGCCTCACGACACAACCGCCTCGAGCAGAAGATCGGCGGCTCGCCCGCTCGCGCCCGGCGGGCCCAGACGCTCGGCCACGCGGGCCAGGCCGGTCCGCATGCGCGCCAGGCGCTCGGGCCTCTCGAGGATTCCTTCCGCCTCGGAGGCGAGACGCTCTGGCGTCAAATGGCCCTGAAGCAGCTCGGGCACGACCTCTTCCTCGGCGACGAGATTCACGAGAGACGCCCATTGCACGCGGACCATGCTCTTCGCGATCAGCCAGCTCGAGCGCGACATGCGGTACACGACGACCATCGGCGCGCCGCACAAGGCCGTCTCGAGGGTCGCGGTCCCGGACGCGACGATCGCGAGATCGGCGGTGGCGAGGAGGGCGTGCATGCTTTCGGTCAGGACGCGAACGTCCCTTTCGGCGGCTCCCGCGAAGAGCTCGGGCCCAAGACCCGGCGCCCGCACGGCCACGATCTCGAGATCGAGGCGCCGCGCGAGGTCTTCCGCGGCGGCGAGCATCGGGGGCCAGTGGCGTTTCAGCTCTCCCGAGCGGCTGCCCGGTAGAAGGACCAGTCGCCTCCGCGTCTTGGGCGGCAGCGGAGAGGGCCGGGCGAGCCCTTCGCGGACGTCATCGACGAGGGGATGCCCGGCGCACACGGCGTCCGCCCCAAGCCGCCGGTAGATCTCTGCTTCGAACGGGAAAAGCGTAATGATGCGCCGGCCCATGCGGGCGATCACCCTCGCGCGCCCCGAGCGCCACGCCCACACCTGCGGGCTGACGTAGTACACGATGGGAACGCCGTCGCGGTGGAGGCGCCGCGCCAGAAAACCGTGGAAGTCCGGAAAGTCGATCACGACCGCGGCATCCGGACGGCGCCGCCGCGCCTCTTCCCTCAGGCGCCTCAGCGCGGACACGAGTCGCGGCAGCTTTTCGGCGACCTCGATCACACCGACGACGGAAAGCGTCTCCGAGCGAACGACCGCATCGAGACCGGCAGCCGCAAGGAGCGGACCTCCCATGCCGAAGGCCGTCAGATTCGACGAGCGCTCTCGCAGGGCGCGGAGAAGTCGAGCGCCGTGCATGTCGCCGGAAGCCTCCCCCGCGGAGATCAAGAGATTCAACGCGGCGAGGATAAACCAAGTCGGTTTGATCGGCCGCTCGACGGGCGCGGCCGGCCGCCGCGTAGTCCCGCGGGCAAGGCCTCCGGGCCGGGGCGGCTCGATCAGCCGTCAACTCGACATCACCTGCGGAACGCGACACTCGATCAGCGGCCGACGGGCTCCGCAACGAGCGGGCCGGTTTCCGCGAAGAACTGCATGTCGTGGAGCCTCCGGTAGAGACCGTTGCCCGCCAACAGCTCGGCGTGCGATCCCGATTCCACGATTCTCCCTTTCTCCAAAACCACGATGCGGTCGGCGCGGCGAACCGTGGAAAGGCGGTGCGCGATGACGAGCGTCGTACGGCCCTTCATGAGGTTGACGAGCGCGCGAGCGACCCAGGCTTCCGACTCGGCATCGAGCTGCGACGTGGCCTCGTCCAGAATCAGAATGGGCGCGTTCTTGTAGAGGGCCCGGGCAATCGCGAGGCGTTGCTTTTGACCTCCGGAGAGGCGCGAAGCTCCTTCCCCGACCCGGGTCTCGTATCTCTCGGGCATCGTGTCGATGAACTCGTCGGCATACGCCGCCTGCGCCGCGGCGCGCACACGTTGCTCCGGGGCGTCGGGCCTCCCATAGGCGATGTTCTCGCGCACGGTCGAGTCGAACAGGATCGTCTCCTGGGTCACCAGCGAGATCTGACTCCGCAGAGAGGCCAGCGTCGCATCGCGAAGGTTCAGGCCGTCGAAGGTGACGCGGCCCGCGGTCGGGTCATAGAGGCGCGGAAGAAGGTTCACGAGCGTCGTCTTGCCCGCCCCGGAGGGGCCGACGATGGCCACGGTCTCGCCGAGCCGGATCGTGAGGTCGATGTCCCGGAGAACAGGTTCCTTCGCATACCCGAAGAAGACCTTCTCGTACCGAATGGCGTCCGCGAAGGGGCCGAGCGCCCGAGCTCCGGGCCGCTCCAGGATGTCGTTTTCGCAGTCCATGACCTCGAACACCCTGCGCGCCGAGGAGACCCCCAGTTGGACCGCGAGGTTCGTTCGGACGATGTCCTTGATCGGCTTGTACATCATCATGAGCGACGCGAGAAACGAGATGATGCCTCCCACCGTGAGGGCGCCGGCCCGGATTTGCGTGGCGGCGTACACGAAGATGCCCGACAAGGCGAGGCCCGCCAGGACTTCCATCAGGGGCGAGCCGAAGGCGACCGTCCGCACGGCCCGGCGGCTCGCCCTCAGGTACCGGTCGTTGGCGATTCCAAACCGCGCGGCTTCGAACGCCTCCATCCCGTAGGTCTTGATGACGCGGTGTCCGCGCAGGGTCTCGGACAGGATCACGCCGATCTCGCCGATCCTCTCTCGCGAGGAGAAGCTCGTCCGGCCCAGGCGGCGCGTGATCTCCGCGATCGGGAGAAACAGCACCGGCCCGAGCAGCAAGACGATCAAGGTCAGGCGGGCGTTGAGGGAAAAGATGTACACGAGGATCAGCGCGATCGTCACGATCCCCTGAAAGAAGTCGGCCAGACGCGTTCCGAACGCCGACTGAATCTGTTCGACGTCGGAGAGCAGCCGGCTCAAGAGGTCGCCGGTCGAGGCGTCGGAGTGGAAACGGGACGACTGGGACAGCAGGCTGGAATAGGCATCGCGCCGCAAATCGCGGACCATCGCCAGTCCGATGCCGTTCAGCTCGAACTCCGAGAAATACGAGAAGGCGTTCTTGGCGAAGAGTGCGAGAAACAGCAGCAGGGGCGCCCCGAGCCGGATCGGCAGGCCCACCGCGGCGACCCCGGACAGCGCGGCCTCGTAGCCTCGTTCGAGCCATCGGACGGCGGGGGCGACGCGGCTGGCGGCCGCGGACTCGCGCTTGAGCCCCGCGAGCGAGGCGCCGGCACCCGCGCCGAGCGTGTCGTCGATGACCTTGTTGAGCAGGAAGAGAAGCAAGACGGTCGCGACCGATACCGCCGCCATCGAAAAGAGGGCGAGAAGGGCGCGACCTCGATAGCGGCCGAAGTAGGCGAGCAGACGCCGCAGGACGGGGCCTTTTCCGTCCCGGACCGCATCGCCCGTCGCAGCGAGAGAATTCAACCCAACGGAGATTAAACTATTTCGCGCGCACCGGGACGCGGCGGCTCAGGCTTCCTCCTCCTCCTTGCGGATCCAGCGGCGGTACCAGGCCTCGAGCGTGAGCAGCAGCCAGAGCTTTCCGTGCCGTCGCTGTGGTCTTCCTTCGATCAGCGTCCGCGCTCCGCGGGAATCCAGGACGCCGTCGGCCGCCAGTCTGCCGCGCTCCAGGATCCGGAGCGCGGCTTCGCGGCCCGCTCCGCCAATCCAGCGCTTGAAGGGCGGGGAAAACCCCGCCTTCGGACGCGTCCGAATCGACGGCGGCAGCCAGGGGCGGACAGCCTCCCGAAAGGCGACCTTGGTCTCGCCCGGGCGGATCAACTCCTCGGGCGGGAGCGAAAACGCGTGCTCCAGGAGCTGGCGGTCGAGGAAGGGCACGCGGGCCTCGAGGCCGACGGCCATGGTCGAGCGGTCCACGAGCGTCAACCCGTTGTCGGGCAGGTAGGTGTGAAGGTCGAGGAACAGGAGCCGATGGACGAGGGGAAGGTCCGGCCGGTCGAACTTCCGAAACAGCCAGGCGGCATCGTCGGGCCTTCGGCCGAGGAGCCGCTCCTGCTCGGTCTCATGGAAGAATCCGCGCACGGGAAAGTAGCGCGCCGGGAAGTTGTCGGCCAGGAGCCGCGCCGCGCCCGACACACGCGACAGCCCTCCGACACGGGAGATCGGCTCGATCAGCCGCCGATGCGTCAGGGAGAGCAGCGGCTCGACCGGGGACAGGCGGGAGCGCCATCGCTCGTAGTGCATCGCCGCCAGGTGCCACCCGTATCCGCCGAAGACCTCGTCGCCGCCGTCCCCGCTCAGAGCGACCTTGACCGACTCGCGAGCGAGGCGGGAAAGCTCGACCATCGCCAGAGCGCGCGAATCGTAGAGGGGCTCGTCGTAGACGTCGGCCGCACGCTTAAGAGTCGTCAGGAGATCGCCGACGTCGAGAAGCTCCTCCCGGTGCGCGGTTCCAAATTCCGCCGCTGCGAGTCGGGCGTACTGGAGGTCCGACGAGCTGCCGTCGCGGTACCCGACCGTGAACGTGGGCAGGGCCGGCAGCTGCGGCGCGGCCAGCGCCACGACGGTCGACGAATCGAGGCCGCCGGAGAGGAAGGCGCCCACGGGGACATCGGAGACGAGATGGGACCGCACCGCCGCCGTGAGCCGCTCCCGCAGCGGCTCGCCTCCCCCGCTCTCCGCTCCCTTCTCGAGTCTCCAGTACGGCGAGATGTCGAGACGGCGGGCTCGGAAATCGTAGATCAAACGGTGGGCGGCCGGCAGCTTTCGGATCCCGGCAAAGATCGACCGATCAAACGGAACGTAGCCGTAGGCGAGATAGTCGGCCAGGGCGTTCGGGTCGAGCCGCGCGGCCAGCGACGGAAGAGTCAGCAGGGCCCGAGGCTGAGACGCGAATGCGAAGCCGTCCGGAAGCTCGGCGTAGTAGAGGGGCTTGATGCCGAGGCGGTCACGAGCGAGCAGAAGACGGCTCTCGTCCTCCCGCCAGAGGGCCAGGGCGAACATTCCTTCCAAGCGGGCCAGCGCCGACGCCCCCTCTCGCTGGAGCAGTCGATGGGCCACCTCGCCGTCGCTTTGGGAGAGGAACTGCTCCCCGTCCGCTTCGAGCTCGCAGCGCAACTGCCGGAAGTTGTAGACCTCCCCGTTGTGCACGAAGCCGGATCGGCCGTCCTTCGAGACAGAGGGCTGTTCGCCTCGGCTGGACGTGTCGAGGATCGCCAGGCGGCGATGTCCCAGCAGAGCGCTCCCGCCCGGGGACAGCCAAGTCCGGCTGCCGTCGGGACCTCGCGCCGCGAGCGCCGCCAGAGCCCCATCGAGCGCTCCGGAATCCGCCCGGCCCGCCGCGACCCATCCCGCAATCCCGCACACGTTCTGAGCCGGAGGCTACTTTGGGAACGGGTACATCAGCCAGGCGATCGCGAGACCACCCAGGACGAGGGCTCCGAAGACGGTGCCGAAGAGCTTCCAGCGCTCGCGTTTTCCCTGCCTCCAGAGGAGGGCGAAGAAGGCCGAGACGAGAAACGCGTAGGTCGTCATGATCAGGAAATGATCGACCGGGAGGAGCTTCGTCACGTCTTTCTCCCCATCGCGATGTCCCAGGCATCGAGCATCAGCAGCAGGTTCATCAGGCCGGCCGTCAGCAGAAACGCGCAGCCGTACTCGAAGGAGACCGAGAGGATCGACCCTCCCGGGTTGTCGGAGAGGGCCCGCGCGGCGATGGCCAGCAGGCCCACGCCGTGGACGGCGAACGTCGCGAGGAAAGTCAGAGGCTGCTCTCTTTCGACGGTGTAGAGCCGGCCCTCGAAGGACATCCCGATGACGAACATCGCGACCACGAGGGCGGCGTACGCGAGGGCGCGCTTTCGCCTGCCGAGGTACAAGTGCCCGAGGCCGGGAAAGGCCCAGGCCAGAACCGCGGCGACGTACCGGTTGCGCGGGGCAGCTTCGGTCACGAGGCTCTTCCCGCGAAGAGCGGCTCGAGCTTCCGGCGGGTCGCCGAGAGCTCCTCCGGCACGACCCGGACGTCTCCGGCGACCGTCATGAAGTTCGTGTCTCCGCTCCAGCGGGGCACCACGTGCACGTGGTAGTGGTCGGTCACGCCCGCGCCGCCCGCCGCGCCGAAATTGACGCCGACATTGAGCCCGTCGGTGTGGTACGCCCGAACCAGGATCTTCTCCGCCCGGGCGACGGTCTGAACGAGCTCGTTGAGCGTCTCCTCGTTCGAATCGGACAGCCACGCTTCGTGAGCGTAGGGGGCCACCATCACATGGCCGTTCGTGTAGGGATAACGGTTCAGAAGCACGAACACCCTTTTCCCGCGGTAGACGACGAGCGACGTCTCCGCGTCGCTCGAGGCCGCCGCGTCGCAGAAAATACAGCCGCCGGGTTTTGCCGACACGAGATACTCGTAACGCCAGGGAGCGAAGAGAACGGCCGGCATCGGCGCTTCCCCGCTACCGGTTGATCAACTCCTTGAGCTCCTTCCCGGGCTTGAAATACGGGATCTTCTTGGCGGGAACGGCCACCTTGACTCCGGTTTTCGGGTTGCGCCCCATGCGCGCGCCGCGCTCGCGCAGGCGGAAGGATCCAAAGCCTCGCAGCTCGATCTTCTGGCCGTCCTTCAACGACCGGACGATGGCGTCGAAGACGGTGTCGACGATCGCCTCCGCCTGTTTCTTCGTCACGTCGGTCGCGACCGCGACGCGCTCGATCAGTTCCGCCTTCGTCATCGCCCGTTTCTCCGGTCGGTTACTTTGCCTTGGCTGGGGCGTCTTCCGTCTTCTTGCGAGTGCGCTTTTTCTTGGGAGCAGGTTCGGCCGCCGCGTCCGCCTTCGCCGGGGGCTTCCCCTTCGCCGTGGCTTCGGAGGACGGAGCCGCGACGCGCGCCGAAGGCTCGCCCGGCTGTTCCGCGACGGATTCGGCGGAGACGGGCTTGCCCGACGGGGCCTCCCCGTTCGCCGAGGCTGCGGAGGACGAGTCGGAGGGGGCGGGCTTGCCCGCTATAGCCTCGGCGGAGGCGGGAGCCGCCTCCGCGGCGGCTTCCGTTGGAGGGGCCGCCGCCTCGACGTTCAGGCCCGACAGGCCCACCTTCATCTCCGCGTCGTCAATGCGGAGGATGCGCGCCCGGACAGGATCGCCCTCGTGAAAGTGCTCCTGCGGCTTCGCGCCGCGGGCCAGCGTCGTCTCCGAGACGTGCATGAGACCCTCGACGAGCGTTTCGATCTGGACAAACACGCCGAAGTCGGCCACGCGGGTCACGACGCCGTCCACTACGTCTCCGACCTGGTGACGATCCTTGAAGGTCTGCCAGTCGTTGGGTTGGAATTCTTTGATCGAGAGCGAGATTCGCCTGTTTTCCTGGTCGATCGACGTGATCAAGGCTTGCACGTCGTCTCCCTTTTTCAGGACCTCCGACGGATGCTTGATGCGCTTGGTCCAGGACATGTCGGAGACGTGGACGAGCCCGTCCACGCCCTCTTCGATCTCGACGAAGGCGCCGAAGTCCGTCAGGTTGCGCACCTTGCCCTGGACCGTGCTGCCGACCGCATACTTCTCGACGACGGAGTCCCAGGGGTCGGGCAGCGTGTCCTTCAACGAGAGGGAGATGCGCCGCGCGTCGCGATTGACGTCGGTCACGATCGCTTCGACCTGGTCACCCGGGGAAACGACCTTGGAAGGACTCTTGACCTTCTTCGACCAGGACATCTCCGACACGTGGACAAGGCCTTCGACCCCCTCTTCGAGCTCCACGAAGGCGCCGTAGTCCGTCACGTTCGTGACGCGCCCCGCCACACGTGAGCCGGGAGGGTACCTGTCGGGAACGTGGGCCCACGGATCTTCCGTGAGCTGCTTGGTCCCGAGCGAGACGCGCTCGGTCTCGCGATCGAACTTCAAGACGACGACATCGATCTCGTCGCTCACTTTTACGAGGTCGGACGGGTGATTGACGCGTCCCCACGACATGTCGGTGACGTGGAGCAGGCCGTCCAGCCCTCCCAGATCCACGAAGGCGCCGTAGTCGGTGAGGTTCTTTACCACGCCGCGCAGCACCCGGCCCTCTTCGAGAAGCTGCAGCGTCTCCTTCTTCTTCGCCTCTTGCTCGATCTCGACGACCGCTTTGCGCGACAGAACGATGTTCCCGCGCTTCTTATCGACCGAGATGACCTTGAAGTCGAGCTCGCGACCGCGCAAGGCCTCCAGGTTCTTGACGGGCTTGACGTCCACGAGCGAGCCGGGCAGGAAGGCCTTCACCCCGATGTCCACGGCCAGCCCACCCTTGATCCGGTCGATGACCCTTCCCCGGACGGTCGTGCCGAGGCGGTAGGACTTCTCCACCTCGTCCCAGACCTTCATCTTCTCGGCTTTGTCCTTCGAAAGGACGACGTAGCCGTTCTGGTCTTCGGTGCGTTCGAGGAGGACGTCGACGTGATCGCCCTCCTTGACCGTGACGTTGCCTGAGAAGTCCGTAAATTCCGTCGCCGGAATGATTCCTTCCGACTTGTACCCGATGTCCACGATGACTTCGGAGGGAGTCACGGCCAGAACCCGGCCGCGGATGATCTGCCCCTCCTGAAGGTTCTTGAAAGAGTCTTCGTATTGAGCCAGCAGGTGTTCGTACTCCTGCGGGGTCAGTTCCTGTTCCGTTTCTGTCTCCATGGGCTCGTCTTTTCGACCTCCTCGAGTCTTTTCGACCGTCATGTGAATAGAGGGTCCCCTCTCATAAGTATTTGAACCACAAACGCATACTCTACGTTGGCCATGCGACCCGAGTCAACCAGCCGAGCGGACGCACTTCTCCATTTCGGCAACGACATCCTCGACGTCCCGGCCGCTCGAATCGATGACGATGTAGCGGTCATCCAGTGTCAGGGGAGATTCCGACCGGTTTGAGTCGTCCCGGTCCCGGCTCTCCATGTCCGCGAGGACCTCCGAGTAGGGCTGAGGCGTGCCCCGCGCGGCCAGCTCCCGGGCGCGCCTCTCGGCGCGAACGGCCGGCGAAGCGGTCAGGAAGAACTTGAAAGGGGTCTCCGGGAAGACCCTGGTGCCGATGTCCCGGCCCTCCATGACGCCGCCGCCCGACCGGCCCAGGCGCTGCTGCTCGCCCACCAGGCGCCGCCGCACCGCCGGGATGGCCGAGACCGCGGAGGCATAGCGCGAGATCTCGGGCTCGCGGATGGCGGCGGACACGTCCCGGTCGTCGATCAAGACGCGAATTCTCTCGGGCAGGAGCTCGATGCCGAGGCGGACGGATTCGGCAATGGCGGCGACCGCCTCGGAATCGGCGATCGGGAGCTTGACGCCTTTCTCTCGCGCGGCGAGGCCGATGGCTCGGTACATGGCGCCGGTATCGATGTAGGGCACGCCGAGGCGTCCCGCGAGCGCCCGCGCGACGGTGGACTTGCCCGCGCCGGATGGCCCGTCGATCGCCACGATGAGCGGGCGCTTCACTTCTTGTTGTTCCTCCGCAGCAGGCTTCTCCGGAGGGCTTCGACTTCACGAGACGAGAGTGCTCGAAAGGCTCCCACCGGCAAGCGATCGTCTCGGATCGGCCCGATCGCCACGCGTTTCAACTTCGACACAGGATGCCCGATCGACTCGAACATCCGCCGGACTTGACGGCTCTTGCCCTCGCGCAGGACGACCGAGAGCCAGGCGTTTCCCTCGCCCCTGCCCGCCGTCGTCGCGACGCGCTCGATCTCGCAAGGCCGCGTGCGCGAGCCGTCGAGGTACATGCCCCCGCGCAGGCGCTCGAGCTTCTCCTCCTCCGGAACTCCCGAGACCTTGACCCGGTACTCCTTGGGACAGCCCGTCGAGGGGTGCGTGACGAGGCGGGCGAGGTCGCCGTCGTCGGTCAGGAGGAGGAGCCCCTCCGTCTGCACGTCGAGCCGGCCGACCGGCTTGACGCCGCGGCGCAGCGGACCCGGGACGAGGTCGAGGACCGTGTCGCGCCGCTCAGGGTCCGACACCGTCGTCACGAAGCCTCTCGGCTTGTTGAGGAGAAGGTAGGTCTTCGGTCCGGAGCGCGGCCGCACCCGTCTGCCGTCCACCTTGACGGCGTCGCTTTCCGGGTCGGCCCTCTGGCCCAGGGTCGCGACGCGGCCGTTGACCTCGACGCGCCCCTCGCGGATCCATTCCTCCGCCTCTCGCCGTGAGGCGAGCCCGGAGTCCGAGATGATCTTCTGTATTCGGATTGCAGGCATTGCAGTCCTTGCCGCTCGAGTCTTGTCCGTTGTCCTTCGTCCATTGTCCTTGATCCTTAGTCTTCCAGACTAGGGACGAAGCACGAAGGACTAAGGACTCTCCTCGTCGTCGTCCGCGTCCTCTTCGTCGTCGGCTTCGAAAGAGGCCGGCGATCCCGTCGCCGCCGACTCCAGCCCGCCGTCCACCGTGGCCGCGAGATCCTCGGCGAGCTCTTCGGGCTTCGGGAGCTCCTCGAGCTGATTCAGGCCGAAGCGAACCAGAAACTCCGACGTGGTCCTGTACAGGAAAGGTGTTCCGACCACTGGCTTGCGGCCGGCCGTCGTGACGAGTCGCTTCTCCAGAAGCGTGTTGAGAACCGACGCCGAGTTGACGCCGCGAATGTCCTGGATCTCGGGCAACGTGATCGGCTGCCTGTAGGCGATGACGGCCAGAGTCTCGAGCGCGGCGAGCGAAAGCCGGCTCCTCTCGGTCACCTCGTGGAACTTGCGCAGGAGGGAGTCGAACTCCGGCCGCGTGACGTAGCGCCAGCCGCCGGCGACCTCCTCGAGGCGAACGCCCCGTTCGGGCACGTCGGCCTGCGATTGGAGGGTCCCGAGCGCCTCCGCGACGGCTTCGGGTGTGGCCTCCAGGACATCCGCCAGCTCCTTCTTTTTGACCGGGCTCGGAGAGGAGAAGAGCAACGCCTCCAGCGCCGCCAGGATCTTCGCGGCGCGGGTCTCTCGTTCCGGTGGAGTCTGGGCGGCGGATTCGACGTCCTGCATGGTGCGAGGTATTCGATGCGACGTTCTACGTGCGACGTTCTACGTTCTCACAAACGCGTATACGGCCCTTCATCTGTAAGTATCGCGGATCTTGTCCGCGGAAAAGGCTGCCTCCGTGCGGCGGGCGTGGATTTCGCCGAAGGGAACGGCCTGGAAGACAGTCACGATTCCCAGGCGAATGAGCTCGAGCGTCGCCAGGAACGATGTCACCGCCTCGGCCCGATAGCGCATCGTTCCGAGAAACTCGAGCAGCGGAAGGTCTCCCTGCCCTTCGAGCCTGGCGACCAGCTCGAACATCTTGTCGGCGACCGAAAAGCGCAGGTGATGGATCTCGAGCGCGGGAGGGTGCGCGAACTTGTATCGCTCTGTGACCTTCCGGAAGGAGTCGATGAGGTCGAAGAGCGATACCTCGAGTGTCTCGGGCGCCCCCTCCGGGCGGGGCAGGCTCGTCTCGGGCCGGGGCCAGAGACCGGCGCGCAGCGTGTCGATCTCGTGCAGAGTCTCGGCCGCCTTCTTGATGCGCTCGTATTCCTCGAGACGGCGCGCGAGCTCGCTGCGCGGATCCTCCTCGGGCGCTCCGGGCGGCCGTGGCAGCAGCATCCGCGACTTGATGTAGATGAGCTCGGCCGCGAGCGCGATGTAGTCCGACGCGACGTCGAGGTCGAGCTCGCGCATCGCATCGAGATAGGCCGTGTACTGCTCGGTGATCTCGGCAATCGGGATGTCCGCGATCTCGACCTGGTTGATCCGGATCAAGTGGAGCAGCAGATCGAGCGGGCCCGAGAAGGCCGGGATGCTGACCGGCGGCAGCGCGCTCTGTTCCGTCTCGTCTGCCATCATGGCGCCGGCGACAGCCGGACGGCGGTGCGCACCTTCTCCATCGTCTCCTCGGCGGCCGTGCGCGCTTTCCCGTCCCCCGCGTGCAGAACGTCCCGCACGACATCGGACTTGCCCGCGAGGAGCTCCGCCCGCTTCTGACGGAAGGGATCGAGCCCCGTGTTCAGGTTGCCGATCAGGTGCTTCTTGCAGTCCACGCATCCGCGCGCCGCCGTGCGGCACTCCAGGTCGACGACCTTGACCTCGTCGGGCGGAGAAAAGATCTTGTGGAACGGAAAGAGGTTGCAGTTATCGGGATTGCCGGGGTCCTGCCGGCGTTTGCGCGCCGGATCGGTGACCATCGCCATGACCTTCTCGGCGACCGCATCGGCCGGCTCGGTGATGCCGATCCAGTTCCCGTAAGACTTCGACATTTTCCGGCCGTCGACGCCGTTGATCCGAGGGTTGGGTGTGTAGAGAGCCTTGGGCTCCGGGAAGATCTCGCCGTAGAGCCCGTTGAACCGCCGCACGATCTCGCGGCAGATCTCGAGGTGGCTCGCCTGGTCCTCGCCCACCGGGACGAGCTGCGCCCGGTAGACCGCGATGTCGGCGGTCATCAAGACCGGGTATCCCAGGAACCCGTGCGTGGCCAGATCCTTCGATCGGAGCTGCTCGATCTGATCCTTGTAAGTCGGCACGCGTTCGAGCCAACCGAGCGGCGTGATCATCGAGAAGTAGAGGGCGAGCTCGGCGTGCTGCGGAACGCGAGACTGAAGAAAAATCGTGGCGCCCTCGGGGTCGAGACCCACCGACAGCCAGTCGAGCACGGCGTCGCGCGTGTTCTGGGCGAGCTGAGACGTGTCGGCATAGTCGGTCGTCAGGGCATGGAGGTCGGCCACGAAGAAGAAGCAGCGGAAGGCGCGAGTCTTCTCGAGGTCCACCCAGTTCTTGACGGCCCCGAAATAGTTGCCGAGATGGACACGCCCGGTCGGACGCAGGCCGGAGAGCACGGTCTCGTTCATCTCAATCAACCGAAGACGCTCCACAGCACCAGGTTCTGGAAAGGCCGGAAGATTCCTCGCAGGATCGGCGTCGAAATGAGCAAGATCAAGATCACGAAGCCGAAGGGAGCGATTGTCGCAAAGAGACGCTGGGCAGGCGGTCCGATCACTGAGGCCAGAACGCCGCTGCCGTCCAGGGGCGGGATCGGGATCAAGTTGAAGACGCCGAGCATCACGTTGACCATGACGAACCAGAACAGCAGATACGTCACCGGAGCCAGGGCTCCAGCCGCGAACCGCTCGCCCTGCAGCGCCTGAGCCAGGTCCCCCATCGCGCCAGAATTTCCCGCGCGGATCATCCGAAGCAGGAGAATGCCGACGAACCCAAGAGCAAAGTTTGAAAGGGGTCCGGCGGCTGACACCACCAGATTCGCCAGACGCGGGTTTCGGGTGTTGCGTAAGTCTACGGGCGTCGGCTTGGCCGCGCCGAAGATCAGGCCCGAGAAGATGTAGAGAATGAGCGGAAGGATCAGGCTCCCGAACGGGTCGATGTGCCGCAGCGGGTTCAGGCTGATCCGGCCCTGGTCGCGTGCCGTCGTGTCGCCGAACTGGAGCGCGGACCAGGCGTGCGCCGACTCGTGGAACGAGATGGCGAAGAGGATGACCGCGAGCTGGATCGCGAAATCGACGACTTTGTGCGCCACG
>WNGF01003963.1_pt1 | contig 19601 bp, 21 predicted proteins | sample 5400641 | NCBI WGS metagenome assembly WNGF01 (sample SAMN13153371, study PRJNA577476) | soil metagenome | isolation source: 80 cm soil or saprolite under grassland replicate 2 | place: USA:California | collected 2016-06-15
CGCGGCGCCGACGTCCACGGCGGGCCGGCAGACGATGGTCATGGCCGTCACGTCGACGAGCGGACCGCCTCGGACCACGGCGGAGGCGGGCTCCTCGGCCCCCGTCCCCGGGCTGGCCGAGCAGGCGCAGCCCTCCGGGACGGATACCGTCATGGCGAGCAACGCGCGCCCGGCCGGCACCCTCCCGTTCACGGGTCTGGACAGCAGGATGCTGCTGCTCGCAGCGGCCGCGCTCATGTGCGCCGGGGGCTGGCTGCTGGTGTGGGCCGGCCGCGTCAAGCGCAGGCAACAGCCCGTGTAGCGACACTCATTCCAGCTCGCAGCGCTCAGGAACGGCAAGGTGAGCGTGACCGACATCCTCCAGACCAGGTCCGGCCCACGGGTCCCCTCCCGCCCAGCTTCCCCGGGGCCGGACCTCCACCCCGTGCCGGCGGCCCGCAGGACGGCGCGGCAGCGGTGGCGGCGCCCACCGCTACGGCAGCCGCGCCACGTCCTGGCGGCGCTGCTGGTGGCGCCCGCCGCCGCCGGCGCCGCCGGCACGCTCTGGCTGTGGTGGCGCGGCACGCCGCGGGACGGGGTCGACTCCTTTGCCGACGCGCTCATCACGGCGGGCCGGATCACCGGCCTGCTGGGCGCGTACCTGCTGATGGTCCAGGTCGCGCTGATGGCGCGCATCCCGTGGCTGGAACGGCGCATCGGGTCCGACTGGCTCGCACGCGTGCACCGTGGGCTCGGCACCTATCTGGTCACCATGCTGGTCGCGCACGCCGCCTTCATCGTCGGTGGGCTCGCGATGCTCGACCGCGTGCCGATCGGGCGCGAGGCCGCCACGGTGGTCCTCTCCTACCCCGACGTGCTCATGGCGACCGTCGCGCTGGCCCTGCTCGTCGCCGTCGGCGCCCTGTCCGCCCGTGCGGTGCGCCAGCGCCTCGACTACGAGACCTGGCACTTCACGCACTTGTACGCCTACCTGGCGGTCGCGCTTGCGTTCGCCCACCAGATCGTGGTGGGCGCCGATTTCCGGGACCCCGCCGCGCGTGTCGCCTGGAGCGGGGCGCACCTGCTCGTCGCGGCGTGCCTGCTCCGGTTCCGCGTGTGGCGGCCGGTCGTGCTCGCCCTGCGCCACCGCCTGCGCGTCCACAAGGTCGTGCGGGAGGCGGACGGCATCGTGTCGATCTACGTGAGGGGCCGCCGGCTCGAGCTGCTGGGCGCGGAGGCCGGGCAGTTCTTCCGCTGGCGCTTCCTGACGCGGCGCGCCTGGTGGCAGGCGCACCCCTTCTCGCTGTCCGCGGCGCCCACCTCGCGGATGCTCCGGCTGACGGTCAAGGCGGTGGGTGACCACACCCACGCGCTCCAATCCCTGCGGCCCGGCGTCCGCGTGGTCGCCGAGGGCCCCTACGGTGCGCTCACCGGCGCGCAGCGGACCCGCCGTCGGGTGCTCCTGGTCGGCGGGGGCATCGGCATCGCGCCGCTGCGCGCCCTGCTGGAGGCCCTGCCCGGCGGACCGGGGGATATCGCGCTGGTGTTCCGCGGGCCGTCGTCGCGGACGCTGTTCGCGAGAGAGCTGGAGGCGCTGGCCCGCAGGCGGGGAGCCGCCGTCCACCGGGTGCTCGGCCACCGCCGCTGCTGCCCGCGGCACGACCCCCTGTCCGCCGAGCGGCTGCGAGCCCTCGTGCCCGACGTGGCCAGACGCGACGTCTACGTCTGCGGCCCTCCCAGCATGATGGAGGCCACCCGCCGGGCGCTGCGCGGCGCCGGCGTGCCGCGGCGCCGCATCCACATCGAGCGCTTCGACTTCTGAGGGAGGCGACCATGACACGCGCGCTGATCTCCCTGGTCGCCACTGCCTGCGCGCTCATGCTGCTGCTGGCGTACAGAGCGCCCCGGATCCCGCAGGACAGGCTGGCCGACCAGGCGGTGGTCGCGCCGCTCCCGGCGTCCGGCGGTCCCCCGCCGGACGTGCTCATCACCGGACAGGGCAACCTGCAGATGACGGGCCCTTCCATGGGCTGGCGCTACTCAGGGCGCGGCAGGCTGCTGCTGACCGGACCGCCCGTGGGCTGGTCCTACGGCCACCTCCAGGTGGAGGTGACCGTGGCCGGGCGGCGCATCCTCGACGTCGCCGTGGTCCGGCTGGCGACCACGAACGCGGTCTCCCAGATGCGCAGCCGGGCCGCGGCGGAGCGGCTGCGCAGCGAGGTCCTGTCCAGCCAGCGCACCGACGTCGACGTGGTCAGCGGCGCCACGTACACCAGCCACGCGTACCTGCGCTCGCTCCAGGCCGCCCTGGACACGGCCAATGCCGCGACCACCCGCGAGTGACCCGCCCTCCGGGCCCGGGGCCGCCGGTCCGCGGGCGGGCGGTGGTGTGCGGGCGTGGGTCGAGCACATCATGGGCACCGCGGTCAGCATCGCCGTATGCACCGAGGACGCCGGGCCACCTGGTCCCCCGCCCCTGGCCGACCAGGCGGTCGAGGAAGCGGTCCAAGAGGCGTTCGCCACGCTGCGCCGGGCCGACGCGCTGTTCTCGCCGTTCCGGTCGGACAGCCAGATCAGCCGGCTGCGCGACGGTCGGACGTCTCTGGAGCGCTGTGACCCGGACGTCCGCGGGGTCCTGATGCTCTGCGAGGACCTGCGCCGCTCGACCGGCGGGTGCTTCGACGTGTGCGCGGCCGGACCGGACCTGCTCGATCCCTGCGGCGTGGTCAAGGGGTGGGCCGCCGAGCGTGCGTCCGACCTCCTGTGCGCGGCCGGGGCGTGGTCGCATTACGTCAACGCCGGCGGTGACGTGCGCCTGCGCGGACGGCCGGCACGGGAACGGCTCTGGCGCGTCGGCATCGCCGACCCGCACCGGTCCGGCTGCCTGCTCGCCACCGTCGATGGCAGCGACCTCGCCGTGGCCACCTCGGGGACCGCCGAGCGGGGCGCGCACGTCCTCGACCCCCGCCGCGGCGCCCCAGCCCTCGCGCTGGCCAGCGTCACCGTCATCGGGCCGAGCCTGGCCCTGGCCGACGCCTACGCCACCGCCGCCGTCGCGATGGGAGCCCGGGCCCTGCCGTGGCTCACCGGCCTGGACGCCTACGAGGCGCTGGTGGTCGACGCTGCCGGCGCCGTCCACCGGACCCCCGGGTTCCCCTGAGCCGGCCAAGGCGGCTGCTCCACGTCCTGCGCGCTGTGACCCTACAGGAGGCCGGCGTTGCGGGAGGCGGCCGCCTCCTCCCGGGTCGCGAACCAGCGCACGGGCTGACCCGCCCGCCGCCGCATGCCCTCGACCTCCTCGTCGCGCCAGCGGACCTTGATGCCCAGACCGACCGCCGCCGCCACCTCGAGCGCGTAGCGCTCGCCGGCGAGCAGGATGCCGACGTAGCCGCCCATCGAGTGCCCGGCGACCACGACCGGGCCCCGCCGCCCGCCCAGCAGTGACTGGAGCTGGCGCGCGTGCGCCTCGTAGGAGTAGGCGGGCAGGCGCTCCGAGCGGCCGTGGCCTGGGAAGTCGACCAGCAGGCGGGTCCCCGGCCAGGCCGTGGCGAGCTCGCACGTGCGGCGCCAGACCTCGCCGGTCGCGCCCAGCCCGTGGAGCAGCAGCAGGGTCGGCGCTCCGCGCCCGTGCTCCTCGTGCCAGGGGGAAGCCCCCTGCGGTGGCAACGGCTGCTCCTTCGGGTCGTGGCGCTCAGCCCTGTCCGGTCCGCGCGACCCAGCGCGCAGGCCATTCTCTCCTGGTGGGCCGGGCCTCGGCGGGCCTCTCGCCGCGCCCCACCGGCCGGCGGTCGAGCCGCAGGTGCTCGCAGATGACTAAAAGAGAGTCAGGCAGTTGACAGCCTTGCTGGGCGCGATTCGGGAGTATCCCCACAAGCTGTGAGGAACCTTGAGCACAGCACCGAGAGGAGCGGCAAATGCTTACCCTGGCCAAGCGCCCGAAGCGCGCACCTGAGCGTCACCGGTTCGACCCCATGGCCGAGGCACCCGTCCAGACCGACGGCGTCAGCGTCGAGCTGGTCGACAACGGCATGTGGCTCGAGGTCCACTACCCCGACGGCAGTTGCGACACGGCCTTCGTCTCCGCCCACTGGCTCCGCTGGCTCGCCAGCGCTTCCATCTCCGCCCAGGCCGACGGGTTCAAGCTGATGAAGGCCAGCGGTCCCGAGAGCACGTAGCTCCTCACCCAGTATCATCAGGACACGGTTCTGCTGCGCTTCGACGTCGCCGGGACGGTCCCGGCCGAGTCCGGGGGGGCGCCGCGCAGACCGGCCCCGGGAACAGTCCCGGGGCCGGTCTCATTTCTCTGGGGAGGCGAGACGCCCACTGGAGCCGCTGGACGCGCCGATCGGAGGGTGCGCCTTGGTCACGCCGGACACCGCGCTCATCTACAGCCCCGACACGTACGTTCACGGCGTGCCGTACCAGGCGCTGGCCCGGTTGCGCCGCGACACGCCCGTGGTGTGGGTCGAGGAAGCGCCGATCGACTCCTGGCCTGGCGGCCCCGGCTTCTGGGCGGTGCTCCGCCACGCCGACGTCCGGCTCGTCCTGCGCGCCCCGCGCGTCTTCTCCTCCCATCTCGGGGCCACCCAGATCCGCGACCCGGCCACCCCCGCCGACCTCGACTACGTCCGCCGGATGATGCTGAACATGGACCCGCCTGAGCATTCACGGCTGCGGGGTCTGCTGGCCAGGGCGTTCACGCCGCGGGCCGTGGCGCGGCTGGTCGACCGTATCCACCGGCGCGCCGCGGCGCTGGTCGATGCCGTGGCCGAGCGGGGCGAGGCCGACTTCGCCACGGAGGTCGCCGCGGACCTTCCCCTGCTCACGCTGGCGGACGTCTTCGGGGTGCCGGAGTCGGACCGCTGGCTGCTGTTCGACTGGAGCAACCGGGTCATCGGGTACCAGGACGCCGAGTACGCGGTCAGCGCCGCCTTCGACGCCGGCGACGCGACCGAGATGGCGCGCCGGGCGGTGGCGCTCCGCCCCGACCCTCAGCCGGACGGACGGATGCCCAATCCCCGCACCCGCGCCGGCATGCCCGACCTGTACGCCTACGCCCACGAGCTCGGCGAGTACAAGCGGCGCCGCCCCGGCGACGACGTGATGTCCATCCTGATGCAGCAGATGGACTCGAGCGGCGGCCGTGTCAGCGTCGAGGAGTTCGAAAACCTCTTCTGGCTGCTGTCGGTGGCCGGCAACGAGACACTGCGCAACGGCCTGCCGGGCGGGATGGTCGCGCTGCTCGAGCACCCCGGCGAGTACCGGCGCCTGCGCCGGGACCGCGACCTGCTCGGCACGGCGGTCGAGGAGATGCTGCGCTGGTGGACGCCGGTGATGAACTTCCGCCGCACCGCCACCCGCGACACCGAGGTCGCCGGCGTGCCGATCCGTGCCGGGCAGAAGGTCGTAGTCTGGTTCTCGTCGTCCAACCGGGACGGCGAGGTCTTCGGCGACCCCGACCGCTTCGACGTCGGGCGGCGGCCGAACGACCACCTGACCTTCGGCCACGGCGCGCACTTCTGCCTCGGCGCGCACCTGGCGCGCGAGCAGATGCGGGCGCTGTTCGCCGCGGTGCTGGACCGGCTGGACGACCTGGAGCTGGCCGGCGAGCCGTCACGGCTACGGTCGAACTTCCAGAACGGGATCAAGCACCTGCCCCTCCGCTGGCGGCCCCGCCGTCCCGCCTGACCGCTGGTCGGCTGTCGCGCGGCTCAGCCGCGCGACAGCGCCGCCCGGGCCTCGGCCTCGGTCATGGGAGCGTTGTAGACGGGCGCGCCCGGCTGCTGGCGCCGGCCCCCCTCGGCCAGTGACCCGGTGTCCACCGGCGCGAAGCCGATCTGCTCGACCAGCTCGGCGACCCGCCGCTTGGCGTCCGGGTCGTCGCCGGCCAGGAACAGCGCCAAGCGCTGCCCGCTCGGAGCGTCGGGCCGCCTCTCCGCGGCGAGCGTCGCGAAGTTCATGGTGTTGAACGCCTTGATCACCCGCGCGCCACGCAGGTGGCGGCCGAGCAGCTCGCTGGAGGTCGTCTGGCCGGTGTCCAGCTCTGGGAAGCGGCCGTCGCGCTGCGCATAGTAGTTGTTGGCGTCGACGACGATCCTTCCGGCGAAGCTGTCGCCGGGCAGCTCCCGGTAGCGCCCGAACGGGACGGCGACCAGCACCACCTCGCCGAAGCCGGCCGCCTCCTCGGTGGTCGCCGCCCGCGCCCTCCCGCCCAGCTCGGCGACCAGGTCCTGGAGGCTCTGCGGGCCCCGCGAGTTGGCAATGGCCACCTCGTGCCCCGCGTCGACGAACAGCTTCGCCGCGGTCCTGCCGATCATGCCGCTCCCGATGACGCCGATCCTCATCCGCGATCCCCCTGCCTCGACGACGCGCCGAATCTACACCAGGGCCCTGGCGATTCGGCGTGAAGTTCCTCGCCGACATCTGCATGTCCCTGCGCCATCAACCACCGGCCAGCGCGCCGGGCGCGGGGCGGGCAAGGCGGATGGCCGGTGGGCGACTGCGCAGGATCGGTCAGGTTTCGCAATTTACGGGATCGGCATGAGTGTGGATACTCTTCGCAGAGCCGCGCGTTCGGGCGTCGGCGACGGGCCGCTCGGTGGGGAGGTACGGCCAGCTCGTCTCCGGCGTCACGGGCATCGTCACCGCCCGCTCCTCGAACGGCTTCTGGTTCCAGGACCCCAGCCCGGACTCCAGCGATGCGACCTCGGAGGGGCTGTTCGCATTCACCTCGTCGACCCCTGCGGTGTCGGTGGGCGACGCCGTGGTGGTGAGCGGCCGCGTCTCGGAGTTCCGGCCGGGCGGGGCCAGCGGCGCCACCAATCTCACCACCACCGAGATCACCGGACCGTCGGTCTCCGTGCGCTCGTCGGGCAACCCGCTGCCCCCGCCGACCGTCGTCGGGACCGGCGGGCGCGTGCCGCCCACCGAGGTCATCGAGGACGACGCAACCGGGGACGTGGAGACCAGTGGCGTGTTCGACCCGGCCTTGGACGGCATCGACTTCTACGAGAGCCTCGAGGGCATGCGGGTCCAGCTCAACGACGCGGTCGCCGTCGGGCCCAGCAACGTCGAGAACCTCGACCCGACCGACCCGCAGTCGAAGTTCGACGAGCTCGCCGGCCTGATCGTGAGCAATCTCCGGGCGCCGGACATCGTTGCCGTCGAGGAGATCCAGGACGACAACGGCCCCACCGACAACGGGGTCGTCGACGCGGACGTGACCTTCGCCAAGCTGATCGGCGCCATCCAGGCGGCCGGCGGGCCCACCTACGATTTCCGCCAGATCAACCCGGTCAACGACCAGGACGGCGGCGAGCCGGGCGGCAACATCCGCGTGGGCCTGCTGTTCCGGACCGACCGCGGCCTGGCCTTCATCGACCGGCCAGGCGGCACCTCCACCGCCGCGACCACGGTGGTGGGCTCGGGCGCGGCCACCCAGCTCTCCTTCAGCCCCGGCCGCATCGACCCGACCAACAGCGCGTTCAACAACAGCCGCAAGCCCCTGGCCGCCGAGCTCTCGTTCAACGGCCATCACCTGTTCGTGATCGCCAACCACTTCAACTCCAAGGGCGGGGACCAGCCGCTGTACGGGCACTTCCAGCCGCCCGCCCGCGTCACCGAGGCGCAGCGCAACCAGCAGGCCCAGGTGGTCCACGACTTCGTGGCGAGCCTCGAGACCGCCGACCCCGACGCGAACGCCATCGTGCTCGGCGACCTCAACGACTTCGAGTTCTCCACCGCCCTGGCGACCCTGAAGTCGGGCCTGCTGCACGATCTGATCGAGACGCTGCCGCAGAGCGAGCGCTACACCTACGACTTCGAGGGCAACTCCCAGACGCTCGACCACGTCCTGCTGAGCGACGCCCTCTTCGAGCTGCCGTTCTCGTACGACGCCGTGCACGTCAACTCGGAGTTCGCCACCCAGGCGAGCGACCACGACCCGCAGGTCGTGCGCGTCACCCTGAAGCCGCTCTACGACTTCTCGGGGTTCTTCCAGCCCGTGGACAACCTCCCGGTAGTCAACTCCGTCAGCGCCGGGCGCGCCGTCCCCGTGAAGTTCAGCCTGAGCGGGGACAAGGGCCTCGGGATCTTCGTGCCCGGCTACCCGAAATCCACACAGATCGCCTGCGACTCGACCGCCCCGGTCGACGGCATCGAGACGACCGTCAGCGCGGACAGCAGCGGCCTGCAGTACGACCCCGCCACCGACACCTACACCTACGTCTGGAAGACCGACAAGGCGTGGGCCAGGACCTGTCGCCAGCTCGTCCTGAGGCTCGACGACGGCACGTTCCACCGCGCCGATTTCCTGCTCACCAAATAGCCGGGCTCGACCGGGTCCCTGCCGGGTCCTACGGCAGGCGCGAGAACCAGAAGAGGGAGGGGACGGCGGCGCCGAGGGCGGCGAGCAGGGCCAGCCCCACGAACCACGACGACATGTCCCTGCGCTCGGTGCGGAAGCCGATCGAGGTGCCGACGTCCTGGTAGACCTGCTGCAGCTCCTCGCCGCTGGCGGCCTGGTAGAAGGTCCCGCCGGTCGCCTCGGCGAGCTGCCGCAGCGCGGCGGGGTCCACGGGCACGGGCCGGTCGCCCAGGCGCCCGTCGGGCGTGCCGTACGCGATGGTCGAGACCGGCACGTGGGCTTCGGCGGCCGCCTGCGCCGCCTGCTCGATGGGACGGCCCGTGGTATTGCCGCCGTCGGACAGCAGCACGATGTGCGCGGGCGGCGGGTCCTCGGCCGCCTGCGGGTCCAGGTTGGCGATGGCCGCCAGCGAGGCGAGCACCGCATCGCCGATGGCGGTCAGCGGGCGCGTGTGGAGGCGCTGGATGCCGATGCGGATCGCCTCCCGGTCCGTGCCGGGCGGGACCACCACCGAGGCGCTGCTGTTGAAGGAGACCAGCCCCACGTTGAACCGCGCGGGCACCCGCTCGACAAAGGCGAGCGCGGCCTGCTTGGCGACCGCGAGACGGTTGGGCTTGACGTCGTTGGCGACCATCGACCCGGAGGTGTCCAGCGCGATCATGATCGTGGCCCGCTCCCGCGGCACCCGGGCACTGGCGGCCGGGCGCGCGAAGGCGGTGATCAGCAGGGCGAGCACGGCCAGGAACGCGACCGCGGGCAGGTGCCGCCGCCAGCCCGGGCGGTCCGGCGCGACGTTGGCGAGCATCTCCGGCGCCGCGAAGCGCACCGCGTCGCGCCGCCGCCGCCGCTGCACCACCACGTAGGCGCCGGCCACGACGGCCGTCCCCACGAGCAGCCACAGCCGCTCCGCGTCCAGGAAGGTCATGCGCTCCTCCGACACTCCTTTGACCAAGGTCACGGTACCGCTGTCGCGGCCGCCTGCCGCCCATGGCGCCACAGCGCACCGAAAAGCGCGGTAAGGCCGGGAAGCGGTAAGGGCTCACCCCAGACTGCGCCACCGGGTCGGTTTAGGTTCTTTGCGCTGGTGGGACATGAGGTCTGACACGGGTCCTTACACGGGTCCTTACATAGGAGCAGGAGGACCGCCCATCATGCGGAGCACGGACATCGCCCGGGTCTTCGATGCGCCCGGGCCGTTCCTTTCCCTTTACCTTGCGACCGGCGGCGGCCTCGAGAACGCCGGTCCAAGGGTCGAGCTGCGCTGGAAGAACGTGCGGGGCGAACTGCTCGAGCGAGGGGTGCCGGAGGGCCTGCTGGAGGCCGTCGACCCGCTGGTCGAGGGCAGCCACACGGCCGGGGCGACCCTCGCGGTGCTCGCCTCGGCCGGCGGCGTGGCCTGGTCGGGCAGCCTGCCGGACCCGCCATTGCGCGAAGCCGTGGCGCGCTGGGGACCCCTGCCGTCCATCGTCCCCCTGCTCGCCCACGCGCAGTCGCAGGTGCCGCACGTCGCCGTGCTCGCCTCCCGCGCAGCCGCCGAGCTGGCGGCGCGGACGCCGGACAGCGACCGCGGCGAGCAGGTCGAGGTCGAGGGCGAGCGGTCGCCGTACCTGACCCGCTCGGCTCCCGGTGGCTGGTCGCAGCCCCGCTACCAGCACCGGGCCGAGGTCATCTGGGAGCGCAACGCCGCCGAGGTGGCCGAGGTGCTGACCGACATGGTCGACCGGGTGCGTCCGCGCTTCGTGGCGGTCGCCGGCGACGTGCGCGCGGTGCAGTTCCTCCGCGACAAGTCCCCCAAGCGGGTGCGCAAGCGCATGAAGGTCGTGGGCGGGGAGCTGCCCTCGATCGAGACGGTGCTCGAGGAAGCCGCCAAGCTGGTGCATGCCACGGTCGAGCGCGATGCCGATGAGCTGCTCGACCGCTTCGAGGAGGGCCAGGCCCAGCACGACCGGGCCGCCGACGGCGCCGCCGCGACCCTCCGGGCGCTGGCCAGGGCCCAGGTGGAGACCCTGCTGGTCGTCGACGAGCCGGGCGACGAGCGCAGCGCCTGGTTCGGCGGGGGCGGCGAGCGGATCGCCATGGACCGCGACACGCTGCTCGCCATCGGCGAGGTCGCTCCCGCTGAGGGCCGCCTGGTGGACGTGGCTGTCCGCGCCGCCCTGACGACCGGTGCGGGCGTCCGCGTGCTCGGACCGGGCACGACCCGCCCGGGCACGACCGGCTCGGGCACCGGGAGAGGCCCCCGCGAGGGTCTCGGCGCCCTGCTGCGCTTCGCCACCTCGTGAGGCGACCCGCCCGCCGCCCTCCGGGCGCACCGGCCGGGTAAGCTCGTGCCGACGACAGGAGGGGGAGTGCCATGCCGTTCTACCGCTCGACCGGCGAGGTCCCGCGCAAGCGTCACACCCAGTTCCGCCAGCCCGACGGCGGCCTGTACGCCGAGGAGCTGATGGGGCAGGAAGGCTTCTCCTCGGACGCTTCGCTGCTCTACCACCGCCACCTGCCCACCGCGATCGTCAAGGCCGAGCCCGTCGACGTGCCGGCCGCCGCCGAGCAGCTCGCCCCCAACCACCCGCTGCTGCCGCGCCATTTCCGCACCCAGACGCTGCCGGCCGGCGGTGACCTGGTCGGCGGCCGGCAGCTCCTCATGGCCAACGACGACGTGCGGCTGTCCTACGTGGCCGCCGACCGCTCCAGCGAGCTGTACCGCAACGCCACCGGCGACGAGCTGGTCTACGTGCAGTCCGGCAGGGCACGCTTCGAGTCCGTGTACGGTGCGCTGGAGGTCGGTGGGGGTGACTACGTCGTCGTCCCCATGGCCACCACCCACCGCTGGGTCCTGACCGGCGAGCCGCCGCTGCACGCGATGGTGATCGAGGCCCGGGGCCACATCCGGTCGCCCAGGCGCTACCTTTCGCAGCACGGGCAGTTCCTCGAGCACGCCCCCTACTGCGAGCGCGACCTGCGCGGCCCGGTCGAGCCGCTGCTGGTCGACGAGGGCGAGACCCCCGTGCTGGTGCGCCACCGCGCCGGCCTCACGCGCCTCACGTACCTCCACCACCCCTTTGACGTCGTCGGCTGGGACGGCTGCCTCTACCCCTACGCGTTCAACATCCACGACTTCGAGCCGATCGTGAAGCGCGTGCATATGCCGCCGCCGACCCACCAGACCTTCGAGGGCCCGAGCTTCGTGGTCTGCTCGTTCTGCCCGCGCCCGCTCGACTTCGACCCGCAGTCGGTCCCGATCCCCTACAACCACCACAACGTGGACTCCGACGAGATGCTGTTCTACGTCGGCGGGGACTACTCCGCCCGCAAGGGCTCCGGCATCGGGCTCGGCTCGGTCTCGCTGCACCCCAGCGGGTTCACGCACGGCCCGCAGCCTGGCGCGGTCGAGGCGTCACTCGGCCGGCACCGCACCGACGAGATGGCGGTGATGGTGGACACGTTCCGGCCGCTGCACCTCGGCCCGGCCGCCCGCGCCAGCGAGGACCCCGAGTACGCCTGGTCCTGGGCACGCGGGGCCGAGGCCGCCGAGCCCGGCACCTCGGGCTGACGCTCGCTCAGAGGTTCCCGCGCCGGGCCTGCTCGCGCTCGATCGCCTCGAACAGGGCCTTGAAGTTGCCCTTGCCGAAGCCCATGGAGCCGTGCCGCTCGATCAGCTCGAAGAACAGGGTGGGCCGGTCCTGCACCGGCTTGGTGAAGATCTGCAGGAGGTAGCCGTCTTCGTCGCGGTCGGCCAGGACCGACAGGTCGCGCAGGGTCTCGGTCGGCACCCGGGTCTCGCCCACCCAGTCGCCGAGGGTGTCGTAATAGGAGTCCGGGGTGGTCAGGAACTCGACCCCCGACGCGCGCATGCCGACCACGGCGGCGACGATGTCGCCCGTGGCCAGGGCGATGTGCTGGACCCCCGGGCCGCCGTAGAACTCGAGGTACTCGTCGATCTGGCTCTTGCGCTTGCCGGCCGCGGGCTCGTTCAGCGGGAACTTGACCCGGCGGCTGCCGTCGGCGACGACCTTGCTCATCAGCGCCGAGTACTCGGTGGCGATGTCGTCGCCGACGAACTCCTTCATATTCGTGAAGCCCATTACGCGGTGGTAGAACTCCACCCACTCGTCCATGCGACCGAGCTCGACGTTGCCGACAACGTGGTCGACCGCCTGGAACAAGCGCCTGGCCGGTGGAGCGACCAGCGGCCCCCGCTCGGCGTAGCCGGGCAGGTACGGACCGCTGTAGGCGGGGCGCTGCACCAGCGAGTGGCGCGTGTCCCCATAGGTGGCGATGGCGGCGACCACGACCTTGCCGTGCTCGTCCTGGATGACGTGCGGCTCCTCGACGCCCCGCGCGCCGCGTTCGACCGCCAGCTCGTAGGCGCGCTCGGCGTCGGGCACCCGCAGGGCGACGTCGACCACGCCGTCCCCGTGCCTTGCCACCGATCCTGCCACCGGCGAGTCGGCGCGCACCGCGCCCTGCACCACGAACCGCGCGGAGCCCGCCTCGAGCACGTACGAGGCGCGGTCGCGCGTGCCGGTCTCGGGCCCGGCATAGGCGACGCAGCGCATCCCGAAGCCGGTCGAATACCAGTGCGCCGCCTGCCGCGCGTTGCCGACGTGGAACACGATCGCGTCGATGCCCTCGATCGGGAACCGGTCGTCGCGGATGCGGCCGGTGCTCGGGGAAGCGCTCACTCGGATCCCTCCCTTCGGTGCCTGCTGGCACATTCTGCTCACCGATTGAAGATCAACACCCCGAATAGGGGCAACGACGTGGAAGAATATCGCGCAGTCTGCGCAGCATCGTGCTGGCTGAAGGGCTGTTGAGGAGGCAACGTGCGCACTGCCCGAGTCGACGAGCTCGACGTCCGCCTGATCCAGGAGCTGGCCACCCACACCCGCGCCTCGCATCTCGAGCTCGCCCGGAAGCTCGGCGTGAGCCGCGCGACCGTGCACGCCCGGCTCGGCAAGCTCGTGCAGCGCGGTGTCGTGACCGGCTTCGGCCCTGACCTCGACCCCCGCGCGCTGGGCTACGACGTGCAGGCGTTCGTGACGCTCGGCATCGCCCAGGGGCGGCTCGAGGACGTGGCCCAGGTGCTCCGCGCCGTGCCGCAGGTGCTCGAGGCGCACGGCATCACCGGCGCCGGCGACATCCACTGCCGCGTGGTGGCGCGCACCCACGAGCGGCTCCAGGACATCCTCATCCGGCTCAACCGCTCCGCGAGCGTGGTCCGCTCCAACAGCGTGATCTCCCTGTCGGAGCTGGTCCCCTACCGGACCCTGCCCCTGCTCACCGTTCCCGAGGCGGAGGCGTAGCGCCGGCTCGGACCGCACGCGGGACTGGCCGGCTGGCCGTCAGAGGTGCACCACGGAGCAGGTCAGGGTCCGGGTCACGCCGTCGACGGCCTGGACGCGCGAGACCACCAGCTTGCCGAGGCCGTCCAGGTCGGCGGCCTCCGCGCGCACGACCACGTCGTAGGGGCCGGTCACGCCCTCGGCGCGGTACACGCCCTCGATCTGCGCGATCGCTCGGGCGACCTGCGCCGCTTTGCCGACCTCCGTCTGGATCAGGATGTATGCGGTGACCACGAATCCCCCACCTCCGTCAGCTCCCCCCAGTTTCCCCGTCAGCTCGAACTGCAACCAAGACCCCACCACCTCAGCGGCGCCTCGGCAAGCCCCCAGCTCACGGGCAATGCCCCAGGGCCGGTCCCGACGCCTCCTGGCGGACCCACGTCAGGTAGTCGGGGCTCCCATGGCTGACCGGCGTCGCCGTGATCTCCGGCACCTCGTAGGGGTGCCGAGCGGCGATCAGGGCGGCCAGCTCGTCGAAGCGGCCGCGGGTGGTCTTGGCGACGCAGAGCCATTCGGTGGCGTCGTGGACCTCCCCCCGCCACCAGTACGTGCTGTGGACCGGCCCGACCACCTGGACGGCCGCGGCCAGGCGGGACTCGACCACGACGCGGGCGAGCTGCCCGGCCGCCACCTGCGACGGGACCGCCGTGGTGACCTGCAGGCAGCCAGCGGCCGTCATCTTCCAACCTCGCCGGGCACGACCGCGGCGGGACCGGGACCGGCGTCGGGAGCGCCCGCGGCCCGCTCCAGCTCGTCGAGGTCCTCCTGCCCCAGCGCCAGGTCGCCGGCGGCCGTCCAGCCGTCCACCTGGGCCGGCCGGCGGGCGCCGACGATCGCCGCGGTCACGCCCGGCTGCGCGAGCGCCCAGCCGACCGCGGCCGCCGCCACGCTCACGCCGTGGCGCGCCGCCACCGGCCGCAGCCGCTCGGCCAGCGCCAGGTTCGCCGACAGCCGCGGCTCGCGGAACTCCGGGTCGCGCCGCCGCCAGTCGTCGTGCGGCAGGCGCGCCACCCGCTCGCGGCTGAGTGACCCGGTGAGCAGCCCGGACTGCATGGGGCTGTAGCAGACCACGCCCGTGGAGCGGGCGCGGCACCACGGCAGCAGCTCGGCCAGAGCGGCGTGGTCGACGAGGCTGAGCGGCGGCTGCACGCTGTCGACGTGGCGGATGCGCTCGCAGCGCTCCAGCAGCTCGACCGTGAAGTTCGAGACGCCCACGTGGCGGACCTTGCCCTCCTCGACCAGCTCCGCCATGGTGGTCCACGACTCCTCGACCGGCGTGCCCGTCTGCCGGTCAGGCCAGTGGATCTGGTAGAGGTCGATCACGTCGACCCCGAGGCGGCGGCGGCTGTCGTCGACCTCCCGCCGGATCGAGCTCGGCCGCAGGTCGTACACGTCGCCCGAGCGGTCGGCCCAGAGGCCGCACTTGGTGGCCACGCGGATGCGGTGGGCGTCGCCGCGCTCCCGCAGCACGTACCCGACGATGCGCTCGGAGTGGCCCAGCCCGTAGGCGGGCGCGGTGTCGATCCAGTTGACGCCGGCGTCCAGCGCCCGGTGCAGGGCGTCGATGGACTCGCCGTCGTCCTGCGGACCCCAGCCCCAGGCCCAGGGGCCGCCGATCGCCCAGGCGCCGAACCCGACCACCGACAGCTCCAGCCCCGTCGTCGCCAGCTCGCGGTGCTGCACGGCCCTCGCTTCCTTCCAGTCGGTGCGACTCGCTGTTGCGTCCTTTAGCTGCGTCCTACAGATGGGCCGGAGCGCGGCGGCGACCCCCGACGGCGCTCCGGGAGGATCAGGTGCAGATCGCCGAAGGCGCCCCACGCATACGCGTGACCGAGCGCGGTCCGGTAGGCCAGCGCCAGCGGTTCAGGGCCGGCGACCGCCTCGAGGACGTGCAGGTGCGAGCCGCCCGGCTCGTGCCACCCGGTGAGCAGCCCGTCCACCGCCCTGACGCCGCGCTCCCCGGTGATCACCAGCTCGGTCCAGCCCCGTCCGGGCCGCACCACCCCGTCCGCTCCGGCGACCGTCTCCAGCGCGCGCACGACCGTGGTGCCGACCGCCACCACCCGCCCGCCGGCGGCCCTGGTGACGTTGACCAGCCGCGCGGTCACCGCCGGGACCTGGTAGGGCTCGGGCAGCGGGCCGTCGTGGTGTCCTGTCACGCCGCTGGTGTGCAGCAGCAGGGGCGCCACCACCACGCCGCCGGAGACCAGCGAGGTGAGCAGCTCGGGCGTGAAGGCCCGGCCGGCGCTGGCCGTCGCCGTCGACCCGGGCTCGCGGGCGTAGCAGGTCTGGTAGGCCCCCAGGGGCCAGTCCTCGCTCACACCGGGCGGGCGCGACGGCCGCGCGTGCCTGACGAGGTAGGCGGGCAGCGCGGAGGGTACGCGCACGTCCACCACCCACAGCCGCCAGGACCCCCGGTAGGGCCCGAGCAGGTGGAGGTGCCCGCGCCCGGGCAGCACCCACGCCTCGCCCGGCCAGGGGCGGTCGTCGGGGTCGCGCGCGGCGGGCAGCTCGACCACCCAGGGTCCGTCCGGGGCGAGCGGGGTGGCCAGGCGCACCGTGGCCGCGCGGCCGCAGGGCCGCCGGGCCGTCAGCACCGCGGGGAGGGTGGACGAGGCGTTCACCACCACCAGGTCGCCGGGGCGCAGGTAGCCGGGGAGGTCACGGAAGCGCCCCGCGACCGGCCACGCCCTTCCCTGCGAGACCATGAGACGGACCTCGTCCCTGGGCAGGCCGCGTGCCTCGGGCGGCTTGCCTGCCCACAGCCCTGCCGGCAGCTCGAAGCCGAGCGCCGGCTCCGGCGCCACGGCCGAAGCGGTCGTGCTCATCGCACCCGTCCTCCTCCCCCTTCGGGTTGCGCCGCGAGCGCGAAGCGCAGGAAGCGCCTCTCGTCGTGCTCGAGCAGCCAGGTCTGCTGCCAGAGCTGCTCCGCCAGGCTCCCGGGCACGGCGGGGACCAGCGAATAGGTCGTCGCGGGGCCACCGCCGGCGTCCAGCGCGTAGACGTTGCGGTCCCGAGCGGCGGTGACCAGGTAGCGGCGCCCGCCGGACGCCCGCACCAGGAAGCGCCGCTCGGCCTGGAACTGGGCTCCCTGGCAGGACTGGAGCGCGCGCAGCAGGACCGACTCGCCCCATGCCTCGGCGCGGCGCCGCCTGGCACGGTCGGCCAGGCGGATGGCCGCGTGCTGGCGCCCGCGCTCGACCCTGGCCCGGCAGCGGGCAATCGCGTCGGCGAGCGTGCACGGGACGTGATCGGGCCATTCGTAGGTGTCGTACGGCAGCGTGCCCGCCCAGGTATAGGTGACGCGGTGCAGCACCGGGCCCGGCCGCCACGGCTCAGAAGCTGGCGCGAGCGCGACGGCGAACCTCGATGGCGCCCCGGCGACCGGCGCCGTCCGCTCGGGCGCGGCCGCGGGCAGCTCGGTCTCGAAGCCGAGCGGCCGCACGATCCCGGCGTCGCCGCCCCCGTCCACGTCGTAGACGGCCACCAGGCCGCGGAGCTGCAGGGCGGTGGTCTCGTCCCAGACCACTTCGGCGGTGCCGCCCTGGTCCATGACGACCAGGAGCCGGCGGTCCCGGGCGCGGAACAGGATCATCCCCCTTGTCCAGGCGCGGCTGCCCGCTCGGGTCGCCCCGAGCGGGCAGCCGGCTGCCAGCTACAGGCTCCGTGCGCGCCGGTCCGGGCGCGACGCTGACGTCACCGCCGGACCGGCACAGGCGCCCGGCGACGGCCTACCGGTCGTCGCCGTTGCCGCCGACGGAGGTCTCGTCGAGCCAGGTGTTGCGCTGGCTGTTCTTGCACCTGGTGAGCCCGCCGAGCGTGCCGGTCTCGTCGTTGGTGCAGGTGTTGAGCGGCGTGTTCGTGTTGGTCCCGGCGGTGGCCGTCTTCAGGACGTCGCCGTTGTCGACCCCGCCGACGCCGCCGACGTGAGCGCTGCTGGCGGCGACGTTGTCCTGGTTGTTGCGGCAGGTCGCCACGCCGCTGACGGCGATGGTGTTGACGCAGGTGTTGATCGGGGCGTTGACGTTGGTGCTGCCGACGGCCGTCCCGGTGCGGGTGCCCGAGGTGGGGACGTCCGAGTCGTCGTCGGCCTCCTGGGGCGTGGCGGTCGCCTGCTGGGGGACGACGGACGACTGCCGAGGGAGGGCGGACGCCTTCTGCGCGACAGCCTTTCCGGCCAGCGGGAGCTTGCTCAGCGCGCCCGCCGGCGGGAGGTCGCTGGCGCTGGCGGCGACGCTGCCGGCGATGAGCAGACCACCGATGATCGCGCCGACGCCGGCGGCGCGCTTGGTCCAGATCTTCACTCTGCTGGTTCTCCTTTGGTGTGCGGACAGCGGACAGGGTCGGTGACACGGTCAGGGGACGTTTGGCGTCGCCGTCTAGGCGGGCGACAGCAGCGGCTCGTACGAGCGTGCTCGGGTGCCGGAGTGCTCCGGGTGGGCTCTCCTCGCGCGCGTCGAGGCCGCCAGGACGAGCCCCGCGGCGAGCACCGTCAGGTCGGTGCCCAGGCCATGGGGCGAGGTGGAGGAGAGCACGGCCGTGCGCGTGCCGTGGTGGGACGAGGTAGAGAGCACGGCCGTGCCCTCGCCCGGGTGCGGCTTCGCCATCACGAGCAGCCTCGCCAGCGGGAGGGAGCGCACCGCCGCGAGCAGTCTCGCGGCCGGGGTTTCCGCTGTGTCCGCCTGCATGGCGGCGCTCTGCGCCGCCGCTGCGGCGGGTGCGGGCCGTACCGCGGCGTGGGCGCGCTCTGGCGAGAGCACAACGAGGATCATGGCCCCGAGCAGCGGGAGCAGCAGACGCCTGGGCAGGCGGCTCGGCGCCGACTCCGCGTGCGTCTGGTCCATGCTCTGGCCCCCCGGTGCTGGTGATGACGGAGCCGCACCATCTGGAGCGACTCGGGCTTCCGAAGGTAAGGGCGCTCGGGAGGCTCGACCGATACGGGCGGTTAGGAAACCGCCGTCGCCTCGGCGTGCGCTTCACGGGCGGGTCACAACCGGATTTCGCGGGAAGGCGGGCCGTCGTGGCCTCGTCGTAGTCTCGTCCCACGAACAGGAGGGAGGCACGTGATGAGGGTTGACTGGGGTCGCCTGCTCGTCGGACAGCTCGAGTTCTACTGGGACGCCCATCTGCGGCCACGCCTGGATGGCCTCACCGACGAGGAGTATTTCTGGGAGCCTGTCGACGGCTGCTGGAGCCTGCGCCGCGGCGAGGACGGCGCCTACAGGCTCGATGGGCTCGGGCAAGGGCCGGGGCCGTCTCCCCCGCCGGTGACGACCATCGCGTGGCGGCTGGTCCACATCGGCGCGACCTGCTTCGCCAACCGGGCCAGCACGTTCTTCGGCGACAGCAGCGTGCCCGACGACGCCGACATGGCCGATCCGCGCCACGTCCCCACCGACCTGCCAGGTGGCGCCACCGAGGCGATCGCCTTCCTCGAGCGCAGCTACCAGCAGTGGCATAGCGCGATCGCCGCCCTCGACGACGAGGGCTTGCGCAGGCCGCTGGGGCCGAAGGGCGGCCCGTACGCCAAGGACCCGATGGCCGGGCTCATCGTCCACATCAACCGCGAGGCCATGCACCACGGCGCCGAGATCTGCCTGCTGCGGGACCTCTACCGCGCCACCGGCGCCAAGACTCGCGACAGCCGCCTGATCCCCAGGCCTGACCCGCCCGCGGGGCCGCAAGGGGTCTCAACTTCACGGCCAAACGCCCCCTCATCGCCCACTTGTTACGGTAAGGGGTCGCCGCTCAACAACCTTGCTGGGCTACCGCGGGCCTAGACCTTGACGGACTTCATGCCCCAGCCAAAGTGCATGGTGAGCGTCACGACGACCGCGAGCACGACGATCATCATGATTGTCCAGAGCATCGCTGCTCGCCACGGGCGCTGCTCCCATTTGCTCATGAACCAGTCG
>WNGF01003966.1_pt1 | contig 19597 bp, 15 predicted proteins | sample 5400641 | NCBI WGS metagenome assembly WNGF01 (sample SAMN13153371, study PRJNA577476) | soil metagenome | isolation source: 80 cm soil or saprolite under grassland replicate 2 | place: USA:California | collected 2016-06-15
ATCGACGATCAATCCCACCACTACGAACAACGACGACAGTTGCGACATCGCCGTGCAGCCGGCGGCGACGCTGCTCCTGCCGTACTTCGAAGTCGACTTCAAGTCGCCGCAGACGACGGCGACGCAGACGCTCTTCACGGTGCAGAACGTCTCGCCGCTGCCGCAGATCGCCCACGTCACGCTCTGGACCGACTGGGGCTATCCGGCGCTCAACTTCCCGATCTTCCTGACCGGCTACGACGTGCAGGGGATCAACCTCTACGACGTCTTCGCGCGCTCGGTCATCGCGCCGAATTTCGGGGGCAATAGCGGCACGTCGTTCAACACGCCGGTGCCGGTGAATCCGACCCCCGGCTCGCAGCCGTTCGCGAACAACTCGAATCCGAACTTTCTCTCGAACGTGCCGAGCGTCTGCGCGCAGATTCCCGGCGTGTTCCCGTCGTCGCTGCTGACCGATCTGCAGCAGATTTTCACCACCGGCGTGCCCGTCGACCCGTTTCGATGCCCCCCGACCTCAGGGGGAATACCGCCGCCGCCGTCGCAGGGAGGCCCCGCCATCGTCGGCGGCACGCACAGCAACGCCATCGGCTACATCACGATCGACGTCGTCGCCACGTGCGCGGCGAAGAACGCCACATCGAAGGATTTCTTCAGCAGCGTCCTCCTCTACGACAATGTTCTCACCGGCGACTACCAGCAGATCGTGCCGCGCGGCGACAAGAGCTACGCGCAGGGCGGCCCGCTCGTACACATCCGCGCGATCCCCGAGGGAGGCACGGTCGGAAGCATTCCGGGGTCGAACCTTCCGTACACGTTCTACGACCGCTACACCGCCGCCTTCCCAGTCAACCGCACGGTCGACCGCCGGCAGCCGCTGCCGTCGACGTTCGCGCCGCGCTTCATCGACGGCGGGACGGGCGGGTTCAACACGTCGCTGAAGATTTGGCGCGAGGGCGTGGTGGGAGGCGACGCCGCGTGCGCCGACTACGTCCGCAACAGCAACCATCTGCCGGCCGATGTGGTTCGCTTCGACGAGCACGAGAACGCCACGGTCATCAACCTCATCACGGGCATTCCGGCGCCGCCGGGACCGTCGGGAACACCGCTGACGTTGTCGATCCCGACACCGAACCTTGTCATTTTCCCACCCTCCAGCTTCTCGGGCGACGTCGGCGGATGGCTCTACCTCAACCTGAACAACGGCGGCTCGAACGCCTACAGCGTCGGCATCGTGCCGCCGGGAATCGCCCGCGACTTCCGGACGAACAGCAGCACGACGGTCGGCCTGCGCCAGAGCCAGAACTGGGTGATCACGTCGATGTTCGCGGAGCCGACGTACGCGACCGAGGCGACGGCCGTGGCCCTCGGCAACGGCTGCTCGCCGTCGCCGAAGGCGGGAGCGCAGATCGCGCCGGCGCCGAATCCGAACCCATGAGACGCGCCGCCCGTTTCCTGTTGTTGCTCGCGGCCGTCTCCGCACGCGCCGCCACGACGAACAACGACGACAGTTGCGACATCGCCCTGCAGCCGGCGGCCACGCTGCTCCTGCCGTACTTCGAGGTCGACCTCAAAGCGCCGGCCACGACGACGCTCGTCACGATCCAGAACGTCTCGCCGGCGTCGGTGATCGCCAACGTCACGCTTTGGACCGACTGGGGCTATCCGGCGCTGAATTTCCCGATCCACCTCACCGGCTACGACGTGCAGGGGATCAACCTCTACGACGTCCTCGGGCGCGGCGCGCTCCCGCCGACCGACTGCCACGCCGGCAACATCTCGCCGGCGCTTCTTCCCGATCTGCAGGCGGCATTGACGATCGGCGGCACCGGCGCCTGCACCGGTGCGATCGGCTTCTTTCATTTCCGCGCGGTCGGTTACCTCACGATCGACGTGGTTGCTTCCTGCGCGGCGACGAACGCCACCTCGCGCGACTACTTCGCCAATCTCCGCTTCGACAACGTCCTCACCGGCGACTACCAGCAGCTCTCCACACGCGACGGCCGCGCGTTCGCCTCCGGCGGGCCGCTCGTACACATCCGCGCGATTCCCGAGGGAGGCGCCGCCGGCGCCGTCGTGGCGAACGCGCTTCCCCACACGTTTTACGAGCGCTACATGCCCGACCCGGTGCCGGCGAACGCTGACCGGCGGCAGCCGCTCCCCTCTGTGTTCGTGCCGCGGACCGCGTTCGCCACGACGCTGAAGATCTGGCGCGAAGCCGCCGCGGTCGGGACCTGCGTGGGCGCGCGTCTGAACTCGAGTATGCCGCTCGCCGACGTCGTCCGCTTCGACGAGCACGAGAACGCGACGATCGCGAGCGCTCCTCCCGGGACCCCGATCGCGATCGCGCTGCCGGCGAATACGACGCTCCTCCCGGGATTCTCGACAACCGGCGACCTGGCCGGTCGACGTCGCCGTCTCCTTCGAGGCGAACGTCGAGCGCGACGAGGGCGAGCGGAAGTTTGGAGTCGAGCCGCGGCTCATTCTCTCGAAGGACATCGAGCGCCTGAACGTTACGCTGAATGTTTCCGACGAGATCCAGCAGCACCGAAGCGCAATGCGTCTCGCCTCCGGCGTCCGCTTCGACGCGACCGAGCTCCTGCGCGCCGGCAGCGAGTTTCAGTACGATTTTCGCAGCCGCAGCGGGGCCGTGATTCCGCAACTGTGGTTCGCGTTTCCACACGAAGTCACGATCAAGGCCGGGTACGCCAGCGGCTTCCGCGGAACGCCGCATTTCTTTCGCGCCGCCGTCGAATTCGAGTTCTAGCTTTCGTGACGCTTTGGCGGGGGCGCGAGTGCTAACCTCGCGAACATGTTCGCCTGGGCGATCGATCGGAAAGTTCGGATCCCGCCGCTCGGCTTCTACGTCCTCGCCTTCGAGATCTTCTGCTTCATCGCCGCCACGGTCGCCCTCCAAAGCGAGCGCTTCATCGCGCCGCTCGCGCTGATCTTCTTCGCCCTCGACCACACGGAGTTCCTGATCTTCGTCGTCGCGGCCATCTGCGGCGGCGACTACTTCGTGACGCGGACGCCCGCGCGCGCCGTCATCTTCGCGATCGCGCTCATCCCGCTCGTCATTCTGCTCATCGCCATCGTTGCCCGCGTCATGGCGCCCGAGCCAAGCTGGCACTACAGCCGCGGAAGCGAATGAGATCGCCAGTCATCTCGCTCGCACTCGTCGCGCTGATCCGTCGCCGATTCGGTTACATGAGCGTGCTACGCTGAACATCCATGTCCGCGGAGCCCCTCGCCGACGATCCCACGCGCTCGCTCATCCGCGCCTGGCGTCAAGATCGCGGCGCGACCTACCAAACCTGGTTCTTGTGGGAAGACCGTCTCAAGAACTTCCGCTCCATCCGCCGCGGACTGCAGGCCGTCATCGCGGAGATCGGCGCCGGCCGCTTCGGCAACACCTATCGCGGCTCGTCGCTCGAGATCGTCGTCAAATCGATCGCCGAACAGCGGCAACTCTTCAAAGGCGCCGACCATGCGTTCCTCTGGAAGCCGAAGCTGCGCATTCCGGACATCTATGAAAACGAAGCGAACCAGCGCGCCTTCGGACAGTTCCTCGACGTCTGCCTCTGCTGCAACGGCGAAGAGGAGTCGCTGATCCAAGCGATTCATCGCCTCGACGCGCAGAAGATCAAAGGACTCGGACCGGCCGTCGCGAACCTGCTCTATTTCCTCCACCCCACGGTCGCGCCGCCGTTCAACACCGCCATCGTGAAGGGCTACAACGCCGTCACCGGCGCGAAAGTGAAGCTGGGGAGCTGGCCCGACTACCTGGCCATGCGCGCCGGGATGCTGCGTCTGAACGCGCGGTATCGCGATCTCCTCTCGAACGACCTCGGTGCGATCGCCGGTCTGCTCTTCGACGTCGGCAGCGGACGCTATGCCGCGCCGCCGCGCGACGGCGACGAGAGCGCGCGCGAGGCGTGGCAGCTCGATCTCGCGCGCGTGCGCAAGGAGGCGGAGACGACGGCCGCGCCCGAAGCCGACCGCACGCACACGGAGATCCAGGCGTGGCTGCGCGACCTCGGACGGGCCCTCGGCTTCGACGTCTTCGTCGCCGCGAACGACCGCCGCCGCATGCACGACGGCGTCGCTCTCGGCGAAGGCTGCTGCGAGGAGCTGCCGGCGGCGATCGCCTCGACGCCCGGCGCCGACGCCGTCCGCCTCATCGACGTGCTGTGGCTCGAGCGCGGCGGCGATCGCGTCGCCGCGGCCTTCGAAGTCGAGCACACCACCAGCATTTACTCCGGCATCGTCCGCCTGCTCGACCTCGCCCTCGGCGCGCCCGAGCAGACCGGCAGCCTCTTTCTCGTCGCTCCCGACGAACGCGAAGACGACGTGCGCGCGCAGCTCGCCCGCCCGGCCTTCAGCTCCGTGTCGCGGCTGCAGGTCCGCTATCTGCCGTACAGCGAGCTGGAGACGCACCGCGATTCCATCGCCCGCTTCGGCCAGGGACTGAAGCCGATCGAGGCGATCGCCCGCAGCGTCATGTGATGGCCAGCGCGCCCGGCGGGCATTCGCGAACGCATTGCATACAGCCGTCGCAGGCGCTCGGCCGAGCGAAGTACGGAAACGTTTCCAGTTCGATGAGCAGGTTCCCCTCCACTCCGCCGCCGCGGACCGTCCGCGCTTGGAGCGCGCCGGGTTTGCAGCAGTCGACGCAGATGCCGCAGCAGATGCATTCTCGGGCGGCCAGGCGGAACTTAAACACGGCCAGCCCGCGCGAGCGCAGCAACAGCCATGACGGCGAGAAGAGCGCAGGCGATGTAGAACGTCGCCGTCGACAGCTCGGGATTCGCATTCGACCGCAGCGATAGCATCGTCTTCCAAAAGATCGTGTTGGCGGCCTGATACTCTCGTCCCGGCGCTTCCATGACGACGGCGTAGCCGACCAGGTTCAGAGACGCGGCGCCGGTGACGAGCAGCAGAATGCGCCGCTCGGGGACGTCGCCGAAGACCTTCAACAGCAGCGTTACGCAGAGCAGCACCGTCGCCATCGGCACGAATGGAAGACCGATCTTGATGTCCGCCATCAGATCGAGGTTCAGCGTCCACAGCCCGAGAATGGCCGCGACGAAGAGCGATCCATCGCGAAGGGCCACGTACGTCAGCCACCACAGATCAGCGGCGACGCGCAACGTCAGACGGGAGAGGATGCGCTCGAAATACGGCCGGCCGATGTGAAGAAAACAGGAGACGAGGGAGAGCAGAATGCCGGCATTGCAGATGGTCTGCGCCGTCCACACCTCGAGTGTCTTGACCGCAGGCATGGCATGCCCTCCTCGGAATGGCCCGGGCGAGCGCACTCACCCGGGCCTGAGAACGACGCGGCGGATCAGAAGATCCAGATGAATCGGACTTGGAACGTGTTGTCGGTGCGGTCGCTCTTCGAGATCTGCTCGGTGGAGCGGTGCTGGTACTGCGCAATCCACTGCAGCCCATTATTGAGCGGCTTGTTCACTCCGAGGGTCAGCGCGCTCACCTTGTTGTTCGAAACCTGGTCCGAAGGATCGAAGTTGTCCCAGCGCGCGGCGACGGCAAGCTCACCCGTCGGGACGTAGTCGACCTCCGCGAAGTAGCCCTTGCTCTTCGTGTCGGGGCCGAAGCTGCCGTTCGCGAAACTCTCGTCCGTCCCCTGCTGGTATCCGCCGAGGAGCAGAACTTTCTTGATGACCGGATACGAGCCATAGAGGGCATAACGCGTGTAGGAATCCCTCCAGAACGTCCCGCCGCTGGGAAGGGCGATGCTGCCCTTGTACGCGTAGAGCGAGACGCCGCCGCCGTCGTCGCTCAGGATCTGATTGACGAAGAGCTGGTAGTCCTTGTCATTGAAACCGGGACGTCCGGCCGTCTTGCCGCCCTGTCCGGGCGTGGCATGCCCCTCCTCCTCTGAAAAATCGAGACCGTTGAAGACCGTGGCCCGGATCGCGGTGTTGCCGACCGTGTAGCCGCCCTCGACGCCCATCTCGTCGAAGCCCCACGGCGTGAACTGCGTCGACTGATTGAACTTCGCGGCCATGCGCTGGATGAACGGCCGGTCGATGAGGAGGGGGCGGTCGGAGGCGCCGAAGCCTTCGAAGGGATGGAAGACGCCGCCGCGCACGGAAAAGTGCGAGGTGCCTTCCTTCTTGGCCCCGGTCTGCCAGTTGCCGCGAACGTATGCGTTCTCGATCTCGAAGTTCTCCTCCGGCGCAAGGGAGAGCTCGAACAGCGAGCTGTAATTCTTGAAGAATGAACCGGAGGCCGGATACATCGTGAACTCGAAGAAACGGAGCTGACTGGTCGTCGACTTGCTGCCGGCATTGTCGACGCGGTTGTAGTCGTAGCGCGCCTGGAGCCGCGCCGAATCGACGTCGCCGAGATTGGAGATCTTCTTTTCCTCGACTCCGATCTCGGCGGGCATCCGGAATCCGGCCGCCCGGAACTTGAAGCCGGTCTCGTTCAGCCGCGGGATCACGGTGTGGCACACCACGCACGGCAGGTCATAACGGCGCGCGAAGTTCGGCATGGCCTGCGCGCCGGCCGGAATCAGAGAGACGATGACGATTGCAGCAAAGAGCAGTGTGATGAATCGTTTCATGCTGGGCCGCATTGGAGCCTCCTTATCTTTGGCGCCAAGCGTAGCGACCCGATCCTGTTGCGATGATGACGCGCGGATTACATCTCTGTCATGAAGCGCGAGCCCCGGAACCGCAGCGTCACGGCCGTGCCGCGGCCGGCCTCACTGGCGACGTGGATCGTCCCTCCATGCAGGTCCATGATCGACTTCACGATCGCCAATCCCAGGCCGCTGCCGGCGCCGCGCGGTTGCGATCCGCGGTAGAAGCGCTCCAGAACGTGAGGCAAATCGGCGGCGGAGATCCCGCTGCCATCGTCTTCGACGCGCACGACCGCCCCTCCTGCTTCCGTTTGGGCGATGGCGATGGTCACGTGGCCGCCCGCGCTCGGGTGCGCGAGCGAGTTGGCGACGAGGTTGGCCAAGGCGCGGCGAAGGAGGACGGGATCGGCCGCGACGGATGCATCGCCGGTCACGTCCAACGTCGCCCGCTTCTCCTCGGCGACGCCGTCGTAAAACTCGCAAACCGCGCGGGCCTGCTCCGCGAGCGAGAGGACGCTTCCCGCGAGCCTCGTCTCGTGGCTCTCCGCACGCGCCAGGAAGAGGAGACCGTCGACCATGTTGGAAAGCCGCTCGTATTCTTCGAGACTGGAGATCAACACCTCGCGATATTCGGCCGGGGTCCTCTCGCTCAACAATGCCACCTCGGCTTCACCACGAAGGTTGTTGAGCGGATTTCGCAGCTCGTGAGCGAGATTGGCTGAATATTGGGCGAGGCCGGCGAAGGCGTGCTCGAGCTGATCGAGCATTGTGTTGAACGCCTTGACGAGCCCGACGAGCTCGCGCGGTCGTCCGCCGGCCGGCAACCGTTGTTCGAGCTCCTCGGCGGAGATGTCGGCGACCTCCGCGGCGATCCGGCCGATCGGCCGCAGGCTGTAGCGCACCACCGCGGCTCCCGCGAGAGCGGCGGCAACGAGCGCGAGCAGGAGGATGACTCCCGCGGTCACGCGCAACTCACGCATGAGGAGCCGATCTCTGGTCACGTTCAGCGCGACCTGCACGACCGTCACGGGCCATCCCTCGCCGGGGACGCCGCTGTCGATCGTCGCCAACAGAAACGTTTCTCCCGTCGACGACGACCAGCGCCGCGCGCGCACGCGGCCGGACGGCAGCACGGTCGGCGTCGGACTGAATGCGTCGAGCGGAATCACCGACATGCCGCGGCTCTCCGCCAGGACCGCGCCGCGCTTGACGACACGCAGCGCGTACGGATCGGAGTACGAGGCAGACTCTTCGGCGGCAATGCTGCGGACCTGCTCGACGATGTCTTGCGATGCCGTCGACCGACTCAAGACGCGCACCATCTCGCCGAGGAGCTGCTCGTGCTCCTCCTCGAGATGCTTGGCGATGTGCTGATAGAGGATGGCCACGACGAGCAAGAGGAGCGTGGAGGCGGAGATCGTGAACAGCGCGATCAGGCGCGCCGTGATCGACCAGGTGCGCCCGTCAGTCGCCGCGCTCATCGAGAACATAGCCGACTCCTCGAACGGTGCGAATGAGCTTCGTTTCGAACGGCTCGTCGACCTTCTGCCGGAGGCGGCGGATGGCCACGTCCACCACGTTGCTGTCCGTGTCGAACGTCGCCTCCCACACTTGCTCGGCGATGAGCGTCCGCGACAGCACCTCCCCTGCAGACCGCGCCAGGAGCGAGAGCAGAGCGAACTCCTTCGCGCTCAGGTCGAGCTTCTGCCCGGCGCGCGCGGCGCGGCGGCGGACGAGATCGATCTCCAGGTCGGCGATGCGCACGATCTCGGAGCGCGTTCCCGGAGCTCGCCGCAGGACGGAACGGACGCGGGCCAGCAGCTCGGAAAAGGCGAACGGCTTGACCAGGTAGTCGTCGGCTCCGAGCTCGAGGCCGCGCACGCGATCGGCGACGGAGTCGCGCGCGGTCAGGCAGATCACCCGGATGTCGCGCCCGGCGCGCCGGAGCTCCGCGAGGACCGACCAGCCGTCGCGATCGGGCAGCATGATGTCGAGAACGACGAGGTCGTAATCGACGTTGAGCGCGAGGTGCAGGCCGTCTTCGCCGTTCGCGGCGGCGTCGACGATGAAGCCGCTCTCGGTCAGTCCCTTGCGAAGGAAGGCCGCAGTCTTCGCTTCGTCCTCCACGACGAGAACGTGCATCGCGGCGAGAAGTATACGGGCCGTGCCTCAGCGGCGACGCGGCAACTTCCTCCGCCACGACCGCGCGCAGCGTGGCCTCCTCGCGTACGGCACGGCCGTTCACGAAGAACGTCGGCGTTCTGGCGACGCCAGCACCGACGCCTTCGAGTAGTCGGCGGCGAGGACGCGCTCGTAAATCGCGTCCGCCGTCGTCCGCGTCTCCTTAAATGATCGAGTCCTGGCCGGGTTGGCTTTTTACGAGTTGACCTTGCGGGCCGGCAACGAAGCCATCGACCGTGATTTGCATTTGCAGCTTGAGTGTTCTCACGCCGCAACGATGCCGCATGAAAACGCCCGCCGTTGCCGGCGGGCGTTTTGCGGAAACCGATTCGTGAAACCTAGTGGCCGGTCGCGGCCAGCGCGCGGTCGGCGTTGATGCGGCCGTAGCCGTACGTCGTGTCGTAGCCGGCGGCGCCGAGGTCGTCGCAGTTGTTCTTCAGCGTCGTCTCGACCGAGTCCGCGGTCATGGTCGGATTCGCCGACCAGATCAGCGCGACGACCGCGGTCGTGTGCGGCGTGGCCATCGACGTGCCGTCGTAGTAATCCCAGTTGCTGGCCTTGTTGACCACCGTCGTGCTCGTGCCGATGCGGCCTTCCAGCGTGGCGCCGGCGGTGTCGCTCGTCGAGACAGCGGGAATCCAAGAGCCGGCCGCGCCGAGCGTGCCGGTGTAGTCGCCGGCGACGTTGTTGTAGATGATCGCCGCGGCGGCGCCCTGCGCCGTCGCGTTCGTGACCTTGTCGGCGAACGACAGCGTGCCGCGCTGAATCAGCGCCACGAAGCCGCTCTGGCCGCCGGTCTGGCACTCGCCGGGGTTGCCGAGGCCGCAGTGCACCATGTTCGCGGTGAGGCCGTTGGTCGCGCCGGCGAACTCCATCCCGAACGCGGTCGTCTCCGTGGCGTTGTTCGTCACCGAGGCCTCGTGGCCCGTGCCGATGGGAACCGAGGAGAGGACCAGCACGCCCGGCGGGGAGACGTCGATGCCTTTTCCGGTGTTCGAGAAGTCGGCGTGCACGTCGTTCTTGTCGACGGCGCCGACGGAGACGTTGACCGCGTAGCCGGCCGGGTACGAAATCGAGCGCGCGCTGTCGTTGCCGGTGGCGGCGCAGACGATGACGCCCTGCGAACGGATATTCTTGTAGAAGTTCTCCTCGGTGCGCGACTTCAGGCCGCCGCCGAGGGAGAGGTTGACCACCTTGGCGCCGTTGTTGGCCAGCCACTGCACGCCGCGCATGATGTCCGAGGTCGTGCCGCCGCCCGGCGCGAGCACGCGCGCGTGGAGAAGCTGCGCGTTGTACGCGGCGCCGTAGACGCCCTGCGTGTTGTAGACGCCGACGATCGTGCCGGAGACGTGCGTGGCGTGGGTCTCGCCGTCGTTCTGCCATCCGCTGCCGGAGCAGGGATTCGACGAAACGCAGTTGACGCTGGCGAGCAAGTTGCCGGCGATGTCGGGATGGCTGATGTCGAGCTGCGTGTCGGCCACGCCGACCTTGATGCCGCTGCCGGTGACGCCGCGCGCGTGCACGACCGTCGAGCGCGTCGTGACCAGGCCGTACAGGCCGTTCGTCGCCGTCGGCGTGAGCTGCTGCGTGGAGAGATCGCTCTTGTAGCGCATCGGCACTTCCTCGATGTACTCGACGCGCGGATTGTTGGCGATGGCCTGCAGTGCCACGGGGTTGTTCGTGCCGATCTCGATGACGTTGAGATCGGGGAACTCGCCGCGCGTCGCCGCGCCGTGCGACTTCAGCATGGCCCGATCGCTGGCGTTCACGCTGGCCTTGAATCCGACGTAGTACGCGCCGTCGAGTTTCTCCGGGCGCGCGGCGAAGGCTGAAACGGCCAACATAGCCGCACACACAATTGTGACGAGAGTCTGACCGGCCGCTGCGGAATGAAAAAGCCCCGCGGTCTCCCGCGGGGCTTTGGCGATCGGACGAAGAGCTTCGGTTACCGGCGGATATCGCGCTCGATGCCGGGGTGGCCGTCGTCGAGGGTCCACACGACGCGCGTCACAACGGAGGTGCCGTCGCCGCGGTCGAGGACGAAGACGTTGCCGCGGCCGGCGCCGTCGAAGCTGACCGCATTGCCCCAGCTCCAAGGCGCGCTGAGGTCGTCGTCGAATGCGGAGCCCGGCAGCGACAGCGTCGTCAGGTTGCCGCCGATGCCGTACGCCGAGTTGAAGCCGTCGAGGTGCGAATAGATGGTCACGAGCTCGTCGTAGTCATGCTGATTGGGGTGCTGGTTCGTGCTCGGATCGTTCGTGTAGTCCATGCACGTCCCGAGGTTGGCGTTGTTGAAGTTCTCGTCCTGGTGATCGAGGCCGAGGGTGTGGCCGACTTCCTGGCACGACACCATGTTGCGCCACGCCGTGGTGTTGTACGGCGCCGAGTTGTGGTAGCTGTCGTTCAGCTTCACGGTGCCCTGGGCGATATGGCCGCTGCTCAGCCAGATCTGCGCGACGCCGAGCCAGCCGGTGTAGCCGTAGGTCGAGTTGCAGACCTCATCGCGGCCGGCGGTCGGACGGCAGTTCTTCGGATTGGCCCCACCGGTCACGCGGACCAGATCGACCACGGTCGACTTGCTCCAGTCGGAGATGGTGGTGACGAGAATCGGATCCCACGTCGTGTTGACGTTGTCACCGACTTTCAGCGTGAACGGGTTCGCGGTGCGGGCCCAGTGGTAACCACCCCACGAGTGGTTCGCGAAAACGGGGAAAGCGAAGAGCGCGACAAGGACGAAGACGACGAGAGAGAGGCGTGACTTAGACATTCGATCCCTGCTCCTTTTTTAGTACTGCGTTTCCGAGGGTCCTGCGAGCTGCCCAGGCGGCCGCTCGCGATGCAGGTAGACGTTGCGAGTTGCCCGTGCCCAAGAGCAATCGATCTGCCACAGTTGCGTGTGATGTGCTGTCATGTTGCAGCGAAACCACTTAGTCGCGCAACCAGCAGTTTTGGAGTGGCCAAAGAATGGGGTTCAAACTATACCAGGTGGTCGCCTTTTGATCCGGCAAATGCTTTGTATTTGACCACTGCAGCATTTCGTCGCTGTCTCAGCCCGTTCTCGCTGCGCCGATCCGCGGCTCGATGTGGGTGAGGACGTGCGCGCGCGACAGGACCTCGCGGACTTCCCCTCGATCTCCTCGGCCAGATCGTGCCCGCGCTGCACCGACCAGGCGCCGCTTCGTCGTAGTACGATATCCCCCCGAGGGGGATACTCGGAGGCGCATGGAGCAACGGAACCAGGCTGCGCGAGATGGTCGCGCGTGAAGTGCCAGCCGGACATTGCGCCTGCGAAGGGAAGAACCCGAAGGGTGCTGGCTGCCTCGGCAATCTCGTTCCTACGGGCGGAAGCAACGAGTACGACCGCAGCGTCGTGCCGCGCGGTGTCGTGAGGAGGATGGAGTGGCAGCTCGGAAGAAAGCATCGCAGCCGAACGAATACCTTACGCCAGAGGCACAGAAGGGTCTCGCCGATCGCCTCGCGCATCGAGGGACACGTGCGCAGCATCCGGCAGATGGTTGTCGATCATCGCTGCGCGGATGAAGTTCTGATTCAGATCGCCGCCGTCAAAGCGGCTCTGAATCAGACGGCCGCTTCGCTCATCGATAGCGAGATGCGGTCATGCGTGAACACGTGTATGAGCGGCTCGACGGACGATCGCCTCGAGCGCGTGACAAAGGCATTGTCCGCGGTGTTGAAGTCGTCGTGACGGAAACGCGGCGATGAAGCACGCGGAGAAGATCACACCGATTGCGGCCGCGGCCAGCGCGCTCGCGACGCTGCTCTGTTGCCTGCCGCTCGGATTCGCGGCCGCCGCGGCCACGGTCAGCATGGCGATGGCGGTGGCAAAGCTGCGGCCGTGGCTCCTCGGCGCATCGGTGCTCCTCGTGGCCGTCGGCTTCGTGCAGGTCTACCGGAGGAAGGCGTGCGACCGGCGCAGCCGCACGAGCGTCGCAATCTTATGGGCCTGCGCAGGGATCGTTCTTCTCGTGACTCTCTTCCCTCAACTCTTCGCAACGGCGCTCGCCGATCTGACTCCGTCGAGGTAATCGTGACCAGACGCAAAAAGCTGCTCGTTTTCGCTGTTGCCGTCGCCGCGCTGCTCGGTGCCGGGTGGTATCAATTCGGCGGGCATCGAACGCCGAAGGGACAACCGCCGCTCGCCGACTTGAACGCGGCGTCGCTCGACCAGCTCCGCGCCGATTTCAACGCGGCGGCCGACGAGACGCGGATGATCTTGCTCCTCTCCCCTACGTGACCCGGTTGTCTGCGGGGGGCCTCCGCAGCCGAACGAATCCTGCAGCAGCATCCCGACACGAAGCTGCGTGTGTTCGTCGTTTGGGAACCGATCCTGGCGTCGGATTTCATGCCGCCGACGAGCGGCGTCATGGCGCGTATCCCCGACCTTCGCGCGCGCCACTATTGGGATGAGCATCACGTACTCGCGACGCGGATGACGAAGGACGCGCGCGCGCCGCAACCCGACCCGAGCTGCTGCGATCAGGACGGCGTGTTGTGGGACCTTGCCGCCGTATACCCGAAGGGTGCGCGATGGGATGCGGCGCTGCCGCCCGCGATCGTGTTCGATGGGCCGGTCGTGCGTGTAACGGAGAAGATCGAAGGGGCGTTCGGCAAATGAGGAGCACAGGGCGGCGATGGCGCAACGTTTCGCCTGAGCACCGTGAGCAGCGGCTTGATGGCTTTTAGCGCCCGCCGCGGAGCTCTACGTCCTGATGCGACACGGGATCTCACGCGGCTCGATGTGGGTGAAGACGTTCGCGCGCGGCAGGACCGTTCTAAAGGTTCTCTGATATTGCCGGCCAGCGGTTCGGCAGTTGCTCTTTCAGCAGGTCGACGACGAATAGCCATCGAGGGCAGGTCACGCGCGGCTCGCTTTGGACGCCGCAGTTGCGGACCCGGCGTGGCAGAAGAGCCAGCGTGAGCGCGTCGACGCCGGCAAATGTCGACAGGTCGAAGACGCGCTCACGCTGCACGAGAGAGGACGGCGCGCAGCCGGCAGCAACGACGGCGATGATCGCCGCGACGAGCGGTGCGCGCCTCCTCACCTAGTTCTTTTCCGGGATGCGCGGCGCGAGCGGTTTGCGCTCGCGCAACTCGATGCGGACGGGCGCTCCCGGCATGCCGAGGTTTTCGAGCACGATCACCAGGTGCTCGCGATCCGCGTAGTAGGCCGGCAGGAGCTCGAGAATGCGCTTGACGCCGCGCACAGTCTCCTCAGCGCCGTCGCCGCCGTTCTGAAGCGTGAGCGCCATCGCCTTCTCGTAATAGCGCTTCGTCGTCTCGTAGTCCTCGTGTTTCTCCGCTCCCTCGGCAAGCTCGAACCATGGCTCCGGATTGCGCGGGAGGTTTTCGGTGCGCGCGAGCAGGAGGCGCTTCGTATCGTCCCAGGTCTTCGCCTTCTCGATCTGCCGGCGTAGCGTCCAATCGCGAATCTCGGGTGTTTCGTCGCCGCGCACGACGATCATTGGCCCCGGCGTCGACTGCGTTAGGCCGTCGTACGACACGGTCAGGCGATACCGGCCGTGCGGCAGCGGCGGGAGGCGGAACTCGGCGGAGACGCCGTGCTGGACGAGATACTGCTCAATGCGCATCTTCTCATCCTCCTGCCGCACGAGCTCGGCGCGAACATCGCGCGACCGGATGGCGCCCTGATCGGTGATCGTAAAGTGCACGTCACGCACCCAGTCGGGCGGCCAGGCATGACTCGCGTTGCTCGTGCCGCTCTCCAGGTGGACGAGGACGATCACCGCCGCAGGCTCGAACAAGATGTGCTCGAACTTGCCGTCAATCCAGACCCCAGCGTCGGTGTCCGGAATCGCCGACAGCGTGCGGTAGATCGAATCGGCCGCAAGGACGGTCGAAGCGAAAAAAGAAAGAAGAACGAGCAGACGTTTCATTAATGTGTCCTCATGGCGCCGAGCTCGGCCGCCCTGTAATTGGTCGGATAGGGCAGGTTGTCGGGCATGAATCCTCCCAGGCCATACATCAGCTCACCGCAATTCGCGGTGTGATCGATCGTCAGATTATGGCCCGTTTCGTGCGCCGCGACGGCGCCCCATAGGAAAGCGTAATCGGATTGCGACACTTCGACGTAGTTCGTGGCGCCGCAGAACGGATGCGAAAGCTTGGAGTAGTAGTCACCAGGGTACGTCAGGCGCGAATGGAGGATGAACCGCTTCGCATTCAAATTGTTGTGCGGTAGCGCCTCGTACAGCACCGCGCCGATGTTGGTGAGGTAGCGATCGCACGGCGCCGCTCCAGGCGTGTTCGGGTCAAAACAGTCGGGAACCGCCTGGCCGGTGTCGTCGAGGTAAAGCGGCTGCGGACTCTGGTTTGGGCCACCGCCCATGTGCACGGTGCCGTTCGATTGCGTGCGCTCGAAGATCTCGACGAAACGGACCTTGTTCAGGGTGAGCGTCACATAGAACACGGCCTGAGAGGGGACGAACGGGTCGATGCTCATCTGATCCTGCCAGGTGATGCCGTAGATGCCGAACTGCCATACCGGGTAGGAGGCGCCGTAGTTCGGATCGAATTCGAGCGGGTAGTCTTTGGAGGTGTAGACGAGGCGAATGGCGCGCTGGCCGGCTGGCTGCGAGCCGGGGACCGTGGTCCCGACGCCGTTCGGATTCGGATCCTTGCGGTTCGGATCCATGACGGTTGAGGTGCGCGCGATGGTGGTCGTCCCACGCAGCAGATCGGTGCCGAGGCTGTCGCCCGCACCGACCGAGTGCAGACGGTACGGCAGATGCGCGTCGATGAAGGTGCGGTCGATGCCGCTGTCAGCGTCGATGAAGACGTCTCGCGTCTGCGGATCGAGCCGTTCGTACTGCCCATTGATAAAGAATCCGCGGTACTCCTCGTAGGCGCTGAAGCCGTCGCCGTTCTGCGTCGGACCGCTCGGCGTGGTGTCGAGGTCGTCGCTTGCGGTCATCCCGCTCGTGTTCACGTGGCCGAATGGCGTGTTCCACCCCGCGTCAGGCAGACCGTTGTTGTCGTCGTCGATCGGGATGCGGCGACGGGCGGTGAAGGTGGTTTTGCGGTACGGCATCGTCACTTCGACCGTGGCCGAGCCGGCGTAGTCGTGGATTTGCAGCGGCACCGAGTAGACCTTCGTGCCGCCGCCATGCGGGATCGGGACGTTGTTCTGATCGGTCGACCGGCCGCCGAAGTCGATGTCGGGATCCGTGTCGGGATTGGAGATCGGGTAGTTCATCGCGATGCCGGGATAGTGCGTCGGGTCGAGATGGATGTTGAACGTCCCCGAGCTTCCCTTCGGGATGATGATATTGAGTTGCACGACCTGCGGACCGCTGCGGAGATCGACGTTGTTGCCGCTCGCGTCCTGGCCGGGAACGAACTTCGGCAGATCGTCGGTCGGGTTCTTCGGATCGAAGCTCGTGCCGTAGGTCAGGTAGATCGTCTGCGCGTAGACGAAGACGGTCATGCTCGGAGTGGTGTACGTCTTGCCGCTCGGCAGCGTCGCCTTGATGGTGAACGTGTGGCTGCCGGTCGCCATCTTCGGCACCGGGACGCCGAGGCTCGTATGACCGTGGAGCTCCTTCGGCGCGAAGGCGATGTCCGGCGTCGACGTTGCGCCAGTATCCCAGGTGGCGACGTACGTGACCGAAGGCCCGGCTGGGTACAGGAGGTCGGCGCCGGTCGAGGTGACACCGTAGTGGAACACCGGCACGACCGGAACGCGGTCGGCGGTGTTGGCGATGAAGTAGCGCGATGCCACTTCTGTGCTGTTGGCCGGCCTCGGATCCTCCACGCCGGCCGACTGGAAGATCGTCATGTTGACCATCGCGTCACGGTTGACTTGCTGCAGGTAGATCGTGATCTGGTCGTCCTGCCCGCCGCCGTTGTTCGTGCGCAGCCTGATCGTCCCGGTGCCGGCCGCGAGGAAGCCCGGCAGGTTGTCGGTGGTCAAGTAGCTGAAGGCCTTCGTGCCGCCCCAATCAGCGCACATCGCCGTTCACCACGCGCTCGATACGCTCGCGGCCGTCGTAACTCACCACCACGACATCGCCACGCGTTTTCTTCCAGAGCGCAGCGTACAGGTTGCACTGAATCCGTTTGCCTAGCTCCGCCAGTCGCGGGTATCGGCTCCTCGCGAACTCCTTCACAGCATCGGCGCTCACCGCATCCGGGCATCCGATCACGTAGAACGTGCCGAAGTCGAAATGCCCCCGCTCAGTTTGCGTCCCGCCGAGCTCCAGCGATTCCGCAATCTGCCCGCCAGCGCGCCGCAGCAATGGATCCGTCTCCACGCCATCGCTCAGCAACGCAAGGCGCTTCGCCGCATCGGCGCGCTCCTCAGCCGTCATTTGCCGGCGCGAGATCGCACGCACGCCGCTGCTGCGGTCATCCGCAAATGCTGCGCCGGCGTAGTCGCCCTGGCTCGCGATCTGAGAAATGGTCGACTGAATCTCGCAGAACGTGAGCTGGCCCACGTCGGACATGCCGATGAATGGCTTCTTGTGCCGCCGTAGCCGCGAACCGCCGCTGCCGCCGCACTGGCAACCGCGCAGCGTTACAAACATCACCTCATCGCCTGCCACTCTGTCCTCGTCTTTCGCTCGCGATTATCGCCTCACCGCGTCCAGTTCTCCGCGAACGCGCCAAACAGTCGCCGCAGAGCACGAATTGACCTCACCACACCTGAATGCGACGCGCGAGCAGATTCGCTCCATCGAGGCGGAGTGGTGGTTGAATCGAGCATGGCAGCTCTTGAGTGGGCAGATGACGCCGCGCACACCGGAACGTACATCGCGCTGTCGTTCGTGCCCGTATAACGCACGTCGCGGTTGCCCGTTCCCGCGTGACGGTCGCGTGCCGACCATGCAAGAGATGACGAAGATCGCCGATCGCTTCGGTTCATGAGCAGGCGGCGTGTGCAGCGAGTGGTGGCGACCGTCGTCGGCGTATGCCGGCGTGTATTCGACGCTCGATGGCGTGAATTTGCTCGCGCGCCGCACCCATTTGTGCGCGCGGGTCAATTCGCCGTTCCAGGCGACCGCACTGGCGGTGCGGAGGCCAAGCACCGTTGTGTGGCGGCTGTGGCGCTGGTGGCGTGCGCGAGGCGCGAGGCAGTGCGGAGATGCGCCGCTGCGGCAGGATGCGGATCGTGCATGGCGGAGCCCGTTTCGAGGTAGCCGGCGCGCGGTGCTTTGACTCGTGAAACCGCGTGCGTGCGGTGAAGCGGAGCATATGCGAGCAGCCGGGGCGAGTGGGCGAGCGCCCGAGCGAACTGCAGGCGACGGCGCGTGGCGCGAATCTGCTCGTACGTCGCATTAATGATTCATGAAGGCGTTTTCGCGTTGCGGGCGAGCACTGAGGCACACGCGGTGATGTTCTGTTAGTCCCGATGCAGTGGCGGCGGGCCGGCGGGTAGCGGCTCTTCCAGGAGGTCGCGCACGAGCAGCCAGCGAGGGCAGATCACGCCGCCGGCGGATGTGACGCGCACGTCACCGCGCGCGCAGCGTTCGAGAGTGAACGGGCCGGCCTTGTCTTCGTAGACCCGATAGACCACGTCGCGGGTGCCGACAAACGCGGTCTCGGTTCCCGAGTCCATCGTCATTCCGCGGTAGCGCACGACGAACGGGTGACGCGCCGCGAGTGCTGCCGAAATACAGTCGGCCGCTGGCCAGGTGTGCGGCATCGACGGCCGGTGTGACGGCTCGCTTTGAACGCCGCAGCCGCGGACGCGGCGTGGCAGCAGAGTGAACGTGAGCGCGTCGACACCGGCGAAGGTCGGCCGGTCGAAGACGCGCTCACGCTGCACGAGAGAGGATGGCGCACAGCCGGCCGCGACGACGGCGACTGGTCGCCGCGACGAGCGGTGCGCGTGTCCCCACCTATAGTTTCTTACGCTGCGTTCGATCGATCAGCGAATGATGCGGACGACGCGGTCGCTGTCCCGCGTCTTAATGACATACGCTCCGGTAGTCGAATCTGTCGTGACATGCCACTCCGCACGATGCGCAAAGTATTCGGGAAGGGCACGCTGCAGCGCCCGGACCGCGGCAACGGATCTTTCAGCGAGAGGGGCCTGTTTCTGTGCGTCGGTGGGATTCAGCTTTGCCCACTCGCGCATGTTCTGCTCCATCGTTGTGGCCGCACGGCCGAGATAGCCGTTTGTTTCGTCAAGGGTGCCGGACTCGAGCGAGCGCTGAGCGAGTTCGAGCAATGCACCGGCCTTGGTTGGATCGAGGCGCAAGCGCTCGAGCTGGAGTTGCTTGAACTCATCCCAGTCGCGAGTCTTCTTGGCTTTCTCCTGAAGATAGATATCGCGAACCTCCGGCTCGCTGCCGGTGCGGACGTTCAGGGGGAATGTCCCGGATGCGATTCCGCGCACGGAGACCTGGACCTTGTAATCCCCGGGTGGAAGGTGCCCGATGTCGAACGTCGCCTCGTACGTGGTGCATGGAACAGCCGTACGGTCGGCTTCATTCGATGCGTCCGGTCCCCGGTCATGGACTGCGCTGTTCAGAAGGCGTGGCCGAACACGCTGCGCGAGGCCAGCGCTGTTGACAACGTCCCAATCTTCGTAGATCCGATGGACGATGTCGCGCCTGCCCACGAAGACGGTCTCGGTGCCTGAGACCATCGTCATTCCGCGGTAGCGCACGACGAATGGCTGACGCGCGGCGAGGGCTGCGGAAATGCAGCCGGTTGCCGGCCAAACACGCGGTATGAACGGGAGATCGCGCGGTTCGCCTTGAATGCCGCAGTCGCGGACACGGCATGGCAGAAGAGCCAGCGTGAGCGCGTCGACGCTGGCGAACG
>WNGF01008458.1_pt1 | contig 19594 bp, 21 predicted proteins | sample 5400641 | NCBI WGS metagenome assembly WNGF01 (sample SAMN13153371, study PRJNA577476) | soil metagenome | isolation source: 80 cm soil or saprolite under grassland replicate 2 | place: USA:California | collected 2016-06-15
TGCAATACGCAAGACTTCTTCCGGACGGTCATATTGATATGACCAACCTTGAAACGTTGCTGCGCGAAAGCAAGAGTGAATGCCTCGTCTCATTAATGCATGCGAACAATGAAACAGGCAACATGCTTGACATAGAAACCGCGGGAGAATTATGCAAATTATACGGCGCCATCTTTCACAGCGATGCGGTTCAGACGGTAGGACATTTTCCCTTGAATCTTTCCAAAACGAAAGTTGACATGCTTTCTGCCTCCGGTCATAAATTTCACGGGCCAAAAGGAGTGGGTGTGCTGTACGTCAGTGAGCAGATAAAGATAAAACCGCTGATCCACGGCGGTTCACAGGAAAGAAACATGCGTGCGGGGACAGAAAACGTTGCCGGCATCATCGGTTTTGCAAAAGCACTTGAACTTGCCACGGAGAACTATGATAAGGAGAGCCCCTATATAAGAAGCCTGAAGCTGCATTTGATGACACGATTAGCGCTTCAATTTCCCTGCGTCTGTTTCAACGGTGACGCCTGCGGAAGCAGTTTATACACTGTCTTAAGTGTAGGTTTTCCAAAAACAGAAAAAACCGAAATGCTGCTCTTTAATCTTGACATGAGTAATATTTGCGTCAGTAGTGGCAGCGCCTGCACGAGCGGGGCAAATGGAGGCAGCCACGTGATAAAAGCGATCCGGGGCAATAACGACCGGGTAACAGTGCGGTTTTCGTTTAGCAAGTATAATACAAAGGAAGAAATTGATTACGTTGTAGAGAAGCTGGGAGAGCTGATGTAAGGAATTTAATTTTCCATTTACCGGGAAAAAAATTGCTGTGGATCTTTTAATTGAAAAAATAACAGCATAGGCTGCAATGTTTAAATCAAAAGCAGAATATTCTAGCTGTAAGAGTTGCACAATAACCTAAGCGTGAACCAATTCTTCTGAATCAACCATTATCAATTTAATGCTAAGAGCTGCTTCGAGGATGGATATGGTTTCAAGCGTAAGATTTTCCTGCCCCTTTACGATCTTATTGATTTGTTGCGGCGATATGTTCATGCGTTCGGCCAAATCTTTTTGGGAGAGATTCTGTGTTCTCAATGCATCCAATACTTTAACAGCAATGGCTGCAGACTTATTGAGCCATTCACGGTTCTCGCGACGGTATTTTGCTTTTTCCCTCCATTGCGAAGGCTGGTCAGCAGTAATCTTTGCTAATTTTTCCTTTAAGTTGTTCATTCAAAAAGTATTTAGATCTTCCGGATAATCAATTCCATTATCCTTAAGAAACGTTTTTGTTTGTTCTAATTTTTTTAACTCTGTTTGTAAATGGTCTCCTTTCATATCCTGTGTTAACTTAATTGCCCCTCCTGTTACCAGGTAACAGTTTTCAGTAAGTCTTATGGCGTATAGCCTCAACCATCCGTTTCTAATCCGCGCTTTGCTTTTTTGATGTATCGTTATGGCGTACTCAAAATTATTCAGTGGTTTAAAAAGATGCTGTAAATTGTTATTCCCTTCTTTAAATCCTTCTTCAGCATAATCATACAAAACATCTTCCATTTGCTCTACCTCTTCCAAAGTCCTCAATACAGCTTCCCCAATTGTGATGCCCCTAAAAAAACCGCTTGAAAGGTCTTTGCTGTTTCTTTCAAAGAAAACATGCAGCCACTCGGGATCGTTCATTAAGTCAAAAAACTTGTCAAATTCATTTTGCGATTCATTTTCAAGATGAATTGACTATAACCCACTCTCCGAATCTTCCGAAACAAATATACGGACAAGTTTCATAAAATCAACTTATAGGTTAACTTTTTTTAAAACATTTGCTATTATTTGCACATAAAACACCTTCAACTCAACTTGTAGCTAAAAAAGCAAAGGAGAGGATATTTTATAAAATAAAAAAGGGCCTGAATAGAAATTCTGCCCCGTTCAAAATCCAATATCCTATGAAAAACCGTGTACAATAACTCAAGATGAGTGCCATAATCCTTTAGGGTTGTAAAACAACGTGTTGGGAAAATAAAATGTTTCAATGACTTCCACATTTTAGCAAACCTGTCCAAAAAGGAGAATGCAATTTACCATTCACCTTTGTCCATACCCCTCTCATCATTTTTTCTACGATAACTTCGTTTAAATTCTATTTTGTGTCATCTCATGTGCTATTAGTGGAAAACTTATAGTATAACGGGCTCCGTTTTTGCGGAGCTCTTGCTGTTATATAAACGATAAACGATCTGTTGGAATACTTAATCTTTCGTGTAATTAACGGATGGTTTCACTACACTCGGGAAGGCTTTGATGTACTTTTTAAAAATCATACAAAGTATAGCAGTTAATTTGCTTCCATATTCAAAAGAAGTTTTTTGTACCATTACTTTTTCATTAGGTTAGTTATGCTGTCAACAGGGTCTGTTTTTTACAGACTCTTTTTTCAAGCCCGCTCCGTTTATTACACATCCAAGGCGTTCGATCATTATCGCAACATCAGTAAAAGGAAAGCTATTATGAGACTGCCAAAATCTTTAATCCCGCAGAAATATATTTTTTTACATTGGCATCAACGCTGATGAGCATATAATCATTAGAGATAGCCTGCCAGATCAGCATACGATCAAAAGGGTCTTTGTGATGAACTGCTGTTAACCGATGATAAGTACTGCTATCATGAGCCGACAGGGTCTCCGTATCAAACCCCATTTGCTGACACAGATCAGGAATGTCTTCCGGCGAAAAACCAGTCACTTGTATTTTGTTTAATGAACTCTTGAGTGAGATTTCCCAAAAACTGATTGTACTTACGACAATCCGGTGATCGGGATTAACAATAATATCTTTAACTTTTTTTGATAGCTTTTTAGTATCAGTAATGGCCCAGATGAGATAATGCGTATCTAAAAGATATGTCATAAGCTCAGAAATTCTTCTTCCGTGATTTTAAATTTTTTGCCAAACCTCACTTTGCCCTTACCTTCTAAAATGCCAATCTTCCTTTTTGGTTTTTTAGCCTTTTCTTTAGGCACCAGCCTTGCAACAATATCTTTCCTTTTGCCATAAGAGATACCAATTTCTTCGCCCGCCAATACCCTTTTCAGCACTTCGGAAAAATGGGTCTTAAATTCCCCTACACTCATCGTTTCCATAGCATTACTTTTTATTCAAACAAAGATATTATTAATTTGACAAGTTGTCAAGAAAGATATGGTCTTTTTAAGATAACAAGATTGGCTACTTTAGGACAAAAATAACGGGCAATAATCCTTCCCTGTACACTGAAATCAAGCTTTCGTGTACGAATAAGGCAGTTTAGTGTAATTTATGAAACGCTTGGCGAAATATCATGGATGTTGTACGTAAAATCGTATCTGAAATGGCAGCGTTTAATTTAGCAACCATTGGAAAATTTAAAAATTTGAAAATGAGAAAACCGGCTATCATACTATTTTTCCTTGCGATGATTTTAACTGTTCAGGGGCAAACAACCAATCCCGTTGAATGGCAGTTCAGCGCGAAGAAAATTGCAGACAAGACTTTTGAAATCCATTTAACGGCTGAGGTAGCCACACCCTGGCATATTTACTCACAACATACACCGGAAGGGGGTCCTGTGCCGACACAGATCAGCTTTATAAAAAATCCTATGATTACTATGGATGGCGATGTAAAGGAAACGGGCAACCTTGTGAAAAAGCATGAAGATGTGTTTGATGTGGATGTGCATTACTACGACGGAAAAGTCGAGTTTATACAGGTCGTGCAGTTAAAGACAAATGTCAAAACAAACGTCAGTGGTTCGGTCAAATATATGGTGTGCAATGACCGCGAATGCCTGCCGCCGGTTCAGAAAACATTTACGGTTACGCTCGGAGGCAAATAGTTAAGGACTGAAAAAACAAACAGTATCCTCCAAAGCAATATAAAATGCAACCATCTTTTTTCATACGAACCGACAACCGTTACACCAAAATTATTTTTAAGGATATTCTCTATGCTGAATGCCGCAAAAATTATGTCCAGATCGTCATGGAGGGAGGCAAGTCTCATATGGTGCTGATTTCAATGAATCAGCTTGAAGGCACCCTCCCAAAACAATTTTTTTGCAGGGTGCACCGCTCATATCTTGTTTCGCTGAACCATGTCACTTCTTTTAACAACGATACGATCTACATTAAAGATCTCCCCATACCAATATGCGGGGAATATAAAGAGCTGCTGCACCGCAGTGTACATATCCTGGTCAGTGAAACAAGGTGCAAAAAACCGACAATTGTCAACAAAAATGGTGAGCTGGAACCCTGACGCAGGCATCTAAAAAGTTTCATCCGCCCGGCGCTAACTTTCGTGTACGGATCTGTGGCTTTGGTGTATTTCAGAACACTCGTTAGTTAATACAAATTAACTTACGCGTGCGTTAAAAATACAAATTTTCATAAGCTGAAGTTATGGTATGGGACCCATCGACTTCTTTTCGAGGGATTGTTTCTACTCTCCCTTTCTTTTGATTCAGAAAGCGTTCTCTTAAGTAGTACAATATTTTTTTCATAGGCAGAAGTTCCGCGGACGGGGGCGGACAAGCAGTATTAGCGCAAACACATTTTCGATCCCGTTTTAAAATCGAAAAACCAAGAGGGATTGTTTCTACAGTCCCTTTTTATAGAAGACATAAAAAATAAAATACTAACACTGATGAAAAACAAAATGTATATCCTTCCTCTGGAAAAAGCAGGCATTCATGACGTCCAACTGGTGGGGGGTAAAAACGCCTCCCTTGGTGAGATGCTCCAGCATCTTGCGCCGCTGGGGGTAAATATTCCCGGCGGCTTTGTGGTAACCGTAGATGCTTTCAAAGATTTTCTCGCCTTCAATGATCTTGATGCGGCTATTGCAGAAAGGGTTGCTGAGATCAACTATGATAGTGTTGAATCGCTTCGCAGAACAGGTCTGCAGATAAGAAGTATCATACGCAATGCAAAGTTACCTCCTGAATTGAGCAGGGACATCATCGCTGCGTATCTTGAATTATCCCTGTGCTACGGGCAACTTGCAACAGATGTGGCTGTCCGCTCTTCCGCCACTGCCGAAGACCTTCCCGATGCCTCTTTTGCAGGCCAGCAGGAGACTTACCTGAACGTAAGAGGACCTGCCGCTTTGATGGATGCCGTCCGTAACTGTTTTGCTTCCCTCTTCACAGATCGCGCTCTGAGTTACAGGAAAAATTTTGGTTACGAAAATTTCACCATCGGTCTTTCGGTCTGCGTTCAAAAGATGGTGCGCTCCGATCTGGGAAGCGCGGGTGTTGCCTTTTCACTCGATACGGAATCCGGATTCAAAGATGTGGTACTGATCAATGCCGCTTATGGTTTGGGTGAAATGGTGGTGCAGGGAAGCATTTCGCCTGACGAGTTCATTGTATTTAAGCCGGCACTTAAAGACGGTTATGTACCCATCATCGAAAAAAAACTGGGTGTAAAGGATAAAATGATGGTCTATGGCGATGACCCGGATGAAAGGGTGCGCGTCATACCAACGGAAAGATCCGCACAATACCGTTTTTGTTTGAGCGATGAGAACATTGTAAAACTTGCGCAATGGGTCATGCTGATAGAAACATACTATACAACCCTCAGACGGCAGTGGTGTCCCATGGATGTCGAGTGGGCGCTGGACGGATTAACGGATGAACTTTTTATCGTACAGGCAAGACCGGAAACCATTCATTCAAGAAAAAATCATGATACCGTAACTGAGTATGTGGTGAAACCGCACAGGGAAGAAGCGATTGTAAAAGGCATTGCGGTTGGTGATAAGATTGCAAGCGGCGAGGTAAACATTATGTATTCTCTTGACAAAAGAACCATAGACGGTCATGAGTTTAAAGAGGGTGAAGTGCTTGTAACGGATATGACCGATCCTGATTGGGAACCTGTTATGAAAAAAGCTTCGGCTATCATTACCAACAAAGGAGGGCGCACCTGCCATGCCGCTATTGTTGCAAGAGAAATGGGCTTGCCTGCCATTGTGGGGTGTGGTAATGCAACAGAATTATTAAAACCCGCTCAACTTATCACCGTATCCTGTGCTGAGGGGAACACCGGTATAGTTTACCTGGGAAAACTGGGTTATGAAATAACGGAAACAAACCTGCGTGAATTGCCCCCGATTGAAACATCGCTCATGCTCAATGTCGGTTCACCGGACCTGGCTTTCCGGTATGCATATCTTCCCCATAAAGGTGTTGGTCTTGCAAGGGAAGAATTTATTATCAACAACTACATACAGGTGCATCCCCTTGCACTTATTACCCACAGGGCTTTGAAAGATGAGCCGTTAAGTAAAGCAATCAAAGAAAAGATAAGGGGTTTTGAAAGTGAAGAAGAGTTCTTTATACAAAAACTATCTTTTGGTATTGCGAAGATAGCCGCTGCTTTTTATCCTGAAATGGTGATCGTTCGCTTCTCGGATTTTAAAAGCAATGAATATAAAAATTTACTGGGTGGAAAATATTTTGAACCCGACGAAGAAAACCCAATGATGGGCTGGCGTGGTGCTTCCCGCTATTATTCCACGGATTATAAAGCTGCCTTTGGTCTCGAATGCAAGGCGATCCAAAGGGTAAGAGAAACGATGGGGCTTATGAATGTCGCGGTAATGATTCCCTTTTGCAGAACGGAAGAGGAACTGATCAAAGTAAAGGCAACCATGGCCGAGTTTGGTTTATGGCAGGGCAAAGAGGAACTGCAACTGTACCTCATGGCAGAGCTTCCTTCCAACATCATCCTTGCAAAAGAATTTGCACAGCACATTGACGGATTTTCTATCGGTTCCAATGATCTTACACAATTAACACTTGGTCTTGACAGGGATTCTTCACTCGTCGCTGCGTTATATGATGAAAGAAATGAAGCGGTAAAAAGAATGATCTGCATGCTGATTGAAACGGCAAAGGAGTGTAACGTAAAGGTGGGGATCTGCGGGCAGGGGCCTTCAGATTATCCCGATTTTGCGGAGTTCCTGGTCGAGAAAGGAATTGACAGCATATCGGTAACACCTGATGCGGTTATTAAAACGATAAAGGCAATTCACAGGATTGAAAGTAAAATAAAAAGCAGGCAGGAAGCTGCGGTTTAAAAAACGGTTGCTCATGGAAAATAATTTTATCCTTTACGCAAAGACAAAGAAAGTAGAATCGCAGGATGCCTTAAGCAAACTGCTGACGAAGGAGAATATTCCCGTAGCTCTCTTTTGCCACCAGTCAATGAAAGAAAATAACGAAGTCTTCTACCATATTGAAGGCTTTTACCGTATACACACTTCCCGTTCTTATTTAACTACGCTGAAAAAAATGATTGATGCAGAAATTCAGTATGAGACGCTTGAGTTATTTGAATTTGCAAGCTGGTAAAAAAGTCTATTGAACCAATATAGTGCTAAGATAGATTTTTGCATACAAAGTTAACTTCCATGAGCGATGAAAGCATCCCCGTTGTTGCCATTATCGGCGGCGGGTTCTGCGGTATGGTGACCGCGGTAAATTTATTTCAGTCGCCCGTGCCGATAGAGATTGTGATCGTCAATGACGGTTATCCTTTTGGTAAGGGAGTTGCATACAGTGCCCACAGCGAAAAATATCTTTTGAATGTTCGTGCTGTCAACATGAGCGCTTACGCAGATATGCCGCAGCATTTTCTTGACTGGGTCTGTGCAGTGGACAAGTATAGAAACATTTCTAAAAATATCATGACCAATCAGGTAATACAAAACCTGCTGAACTCAAAATTGCAAATTCATCATTTACTGAAAGTAAAAAATATTTCAGCAATCCATGGACGAAGGAATGTGTAACAGATTTTGAAACAACAAAAGATATTTTGATCGTCGGCAACGGTCTTACCATGATTGACACAGTTTTGGGTTTGCTTGAAAACAGGTTTAAACATACGATATATACTATCTCTCCAAACGGTTTTTATTTGTTGCCGCATAAATACAATTTACTCGTCTATGATACCATTGCGGATGAGTTACCGCAGGCACACTCATTGCATCATATTTTAAGTTTAGTAAACAAACATGCAAAGAGACTTGCAGGCATCGGCATTGGCGAGCATCTTATTATTGATGGCCTGCGTCCCTTCTCTCAACAGATCTGGCAGTCATGGACGCTGAAAGAAAAGCGAACTTTCATAAAAAAATTAAGTCGCCCCTGGACTGCACTGCGCCATAGAATCCCCTTACACATTTTTGAATACATGCAGGAGCTGCGTTTAAAAAAACGTCTTGTGACTTACAAGGGAAAACTGACGGATGCAACCGAAACAGAGGAAGGTATAACCGTTTCTTTCTTTAATAAAGAAACAAAACAGAAGGAAACTATTTTGGTGGACAGGGTGATTAACTGCACGGGGCCGGATTCAAATATCTGCAGGTCTTCGAATGTGCTGCTGAAAAATCTTGCAACAAAAGGATCTATCGTACCCGATGCATTGCAACTGGGAATTGATGCGGATTAGATTACAGGCGCAGTAAAAAACGAAGATGGCGCAATAAACAAAACGATGTTTACCCTCGGCAGTAATTTAAGGGGAGTGCTTTGGGAAAGCAATGCCGTTCCTGAGTTGCGCGTGCAGGCACAGAATCTTGCGGGTACTATTGTAAGTGTAATAAAAGAGCATGCTGAAACAAATGGTGATCTTGTTGCTCCAAGTATATCAACATAAAACTAAGATGTTTCCGTAAGACGTGGTGCGGCAATTTGTTAGGCCTTCTGGATGGGTAACTGTTAACATGCCTGTATATCAGCCCTACCTTGTACTCCCTTCAATTTTTGCAGATAATGTTTTATAAATAAAACGATTTGACTATTTTTGTATCATTTATAATACATTATGAAAGAGAAGCCTTCTATTCTACCCAGGGGAAAAAATATACTCAAATCAGTCGGCGAAAATGTAAAGCTTGCGCGGCTGCGTCGTAAGCTAAGCACTGAGCAGGTTGCGGAGCGTGCAAATATCAGCCGTTCTTTATTATGGAGAATAGAGCAAGGCAACCCTTCCGTCTCAATGGGTGCATTATTCCAGGTATTAATGGTACTCGGGCTTGAAAAAGATTTTTTACAGTTAGCTGCGGATGATGTATTGGGTCGTAAACTTCAGGATGCAGGTTTAACCACAAAAGAAAGAGCACCTAAATTTAAAAAGAAGAGTAAGTAATGGCAGGTTCAACAGGCAATATAACAATATGGGTATATGCCCACTGGCAGGGTTTTGAGCAACCGGCTCTGATAGGTATATTATCTGCTACCCGAAGCAGGGGCAAAGAAATATTTTCATTTGAATACGACAGTGATTGGCTAAAGGTAAATTATGCAATTCAGTTAGATCCTGACCTGCAATTATTTTCAGGCAGACAGTACCTCTCCGATGAAAAACCAAACTTTGGAATATTTCTCGATTCATCACCCGACCGCTGGGGCAGAGTGCTAATGAAGCGAAGAGAAGCTATTCTTGCCCGCAAAGAGAAAAGAAAACCAAACTTATTATTTGAATCAGATTATTTATTAGGTGTGTTTGATGAAAACAGAATGGGAGCGCTGCGGTTCAAAACATCACCTGATGGTGAATTTATGAATCATGAAAAACAAACGGCGACGCCGCCTTTTGCTTCACTTCGCGATTTGGAATTTGCAAGCCTGCAACTGGAAGAAGATGACGAATCTCTAAATGACAAAGCTCTTCAATGGCTGAATATACTCATGGCTCCGGGTTCATCATTGGGAGGTGCAAGACCAAAAGCAAGTGTAGTTGATGCAAAGGGGCAATTATGGATGGCAAAGTTTCCAAGTAAAAATGATGACAGGGATATGGGCGCATGGGAAATGGCAGCTTGTGATCTGGCTGTGCAATCAGGGATCAATATGGCTCCTGCAATGCTTAAAAAGCTCAACAGCAAATATCATACGTTTCTTAACCAACGATTTGACCGAACAGCAAAAGGCGAAAGAATTCATTTCGCTTCTGCCATGACATTGCTGGGCTACAATGACGGCACTGATTACACTACGGGTGTAAGCTATCTGGAGCTTGCAGAATTTATTATGCGTAACGGCGCTAATGTGAAGGTTGACCTTGCAGAATTATGGCGCAGGATCGTTTTTAATATCAGCATAAAAAATACAGACGATCATTTACGCAATCACGGTTTTCTGCTCACAGCAAGAGGATGGACGTTATCTCCGGCATTTGACGTTAATCCTGTACCTGATGGAGTCGGACTTACTTTAAATATTTCAGAAGATGATAACAGCCTTGATGTATCTCTTGCACTGGAAGTAGCGGAATATTTCAGGCTTAGTGATAAAGAGGCAAAACAAATTTTGAAAAAAGTGCAACAGTCTGTAAGCAAATGGAGGGAAACAGCTACAAAATATAAAATTTCAAAAACTGAACAGAATATGATGGAAGGTGCTTTTGACTATGCCTGGTGAGAATCGTTTTTCCTGATTGATAGGCTAAAATAAAAACTGCTGCAGTTTTATATGGAGCAGATCTTTTCACGGGTTAGGGTAAAGCATAAAATAAAATTTACAATCTTGTTTAAGGAGCGTTATGAAGAAAGCAATCTAATCTTTAACTTTCAAATTATAAGTTCCCGTAATCAATAATCCAATTGCATCCACTATTCTGATATACTCTTTATCATCAGTTTTACAACAAGAGAATAGACTATTATCTTTTTCCGGGGTAAGGTACTTCATTGTTTAAGTATCTTTCCTGTTTTGTTTTTTGCTCCTGTTTTAATCGCCACGTGCATGTTTTCGCATTTGTTCGAAATAACTTATCATGCCTTTGATACCTATCGCCAATCTTAAATTTTAACGTAAGGTCTGACGAGGTTGATCGTAGCAGGGCCGATACCGGGAACATTGTCAAGATCGTCAATGGTTGCAAAATTACCGTGAGTAGTCCTGAAGTCTACAATGGCTCGCGCCCTTGTGGCGCCAATGCCCGGCAATGTCTCCAGTTCGGACACGGAAGCCGTATTGATATTAACGAAAGCAGGCACAATCGTGGTTTCTACTTTATGCCAGTGCCCCGCTGCATCTGCTTCAAGCACGACATTGCTATCCCATCCGGTTGCGTAGATCGCTTTGGAAACCGTGTAATCAACAAACGTTTTTGCCCCGTTACCTGCCTGCACATGAATAGTGGTACGGGTTGCCGTTAATTTATTCTGAAGCATGTCTAATATTCCCTTATTGGGATGTCCATATGCCCATGCCGTCCAAAGGAGCCTTCGGCTCGGATCACCGGCACCAATCAAAGCGATTTGTGGTGTAATTTTGTTTAGCAAATCCTGAGTAGTTCCATTTTTAGAACCATGATGTCCTACCACGTACACATCAGCATCAAGCACGGTGGTTCCACTATATTTAGACAATAAACTGCGTTGCGCTTCTTCTTCAAGATCACCCGTGATAAGCAATGATGAAGTTCCATATTCGATCTTTATCACCAATGAATGATTATTTGCGTTATTAAATGCTGTACTGCTCCATCCGGGATTAGTAGGTGATGTGCCCCATAGAATTTTTATAACCGGATTTGTTCCATCACAATTTACAGGATCAATCACCGAATTGGTTAAGCCTTCACTTCCGATCTCATCCGTCGTCACTGGTTCAAAACCGATATCATCAGCAGAATCAGGCGTAGCTTCCGTCTTGCACCACCCTGTGTAATTTTATTTGTCCTGTCTTTCCTGAACCTTCTTCCAAGCCATCAGTAACGGCATTTTTTATCAAATAAGGCGGTTGTAGTATAACAGGGACTCCCAGCGTATGATCTTTATGAGGATGTGTAAGATAAACGCACTGCAATGTGTGATTAAGATCATTTCTCCTGTCGAAGAAATCATCCAAATAGGTTTTCAAAGAATCGGATGAATTTAAGAGCGGGTTATCCTCACCACCGGCATCAACAAGAATGGCAGCGCACGGAAACTCAATTAATGTTGCGCATCCTTGTCCGACATTAATAAGATGAACGCGGATCTGGGCGCTGACATTAAGTACAGATATAAGCAGCGTGAGAATAAACGTAAAAGTAATTTTCATTTTCATTTTCAATTTATTATTGTTATTCTGTGTTACAAAGAATGAAAACCATAATCCCGCAATTACTGACATACCGGTTCAGCTAGTTTTGAAATTCTAACTACAGGGACTCAATGGCAGAAGTTATTTGTTGACTTACTAATAATGGTGAAAGCATTCATAGATTTAGGCTGCATTCGTAATATTACTATTCCTTTTTGATATTTGCAAGGCGTGGAAAATAATTAGCGGCAAATTTTTCGAATGGCATAAACAATTTGGAAGGGCTGCTGCTGAATGTGTCATAGCTGTTGAAATTGATCTTGCGCAATCGCTTGAAGGGTGGTTGTTATGGCAAAATAATCGCTGCTGTTTCGGCGGGAGACGCACAAAGCCACGTATAAATACACGTAATCCGCATAAATACCTAAAATAATAGTTGCGTAGTTTCTCTCTTGAAAAGGTTATGGGCACAATGGAAGAATAGAAGAGTTTTATTGAGGTCAACAATACCGGGTGCAGGAAAAGGGCTCTTCACTCAAAAATTTATTCCCAAAGGAACACGCATCGTTGCATACAAGGGAAAAATTTCTGCATGAAAAAATGTAAAACACAACAACGGTTTAACCAGTAATTGCCTTTCCAGTAATGCCATGAATAAAATAATTTCTTATTATATAAAAATGTGCACCTGTGATTTATTCATAAACAAAATAGTCTAAACAATAGAAGAAGACAGTTTTTAAAAAACGACGCAATTATCCGGCGTTTATCTCTTTTATACAAAATCGTACACTTAACTGTTCGTTTCCGCACACTTTCCTTTTTTACCTAAAATGAAAACCCTTACCCATAAAGCCTTTCATCATTGGCACAACGGTTGAAACCTGATTTTGTCCGAGCCCTACGTGTGCCTGAAAATTTCAAATATAAAATCAATATTCTTATATGTTCAAAAATTATTTCAAAACAGCCCTACGCAATTTGTTGCGGCATAAATTATTTTCTGGACTGAATATTTTTGGTCTTGCCACTGGAATGGCATGCAGTATTCTTATCTTTCTTTGGGTGCAGGATGAATTAAGCTTTGATAAATTCAACCAGGGCACAGACCGCATTTTCAGGCTTACTGCAAAAATATCTGATGTAGAAGCTGCTGTGGTGCCGCCATCACTGGCTTACGCCGTTAAAACACAAATACCAGCTATAAAAAATGCTACGAGAATTGCGGCATTACAAAGAATGATTACGGTTGGCACAAAGAAATTTGATGAGAAAAGAATTTACTATGCAGATAGTAATTTCTTACAAATATTCAACTATCCCTTGCTGAAAGGAAACCCTGCTGCTGTTCTTTCTTCACCCAACAATGTTGTTATTACCGAAGCAACTGCAATAAAATATTTTGGCAATGCTGATAAGGCAATTGGTAAAACAATTTATATAGATAATGATATAAAAGGTACAAACCTTACGGTAAGCGGTGTTTTAAAAAACATTCCTCCCAACTCACACCTGCAATTCGATATTCTTTTACCGATAGATTTATATGATAAAGTAAATAACCCTGCAGGAAACTGGAACAATTTTGATGTGTATGTTTATTTTCAATTGAAAGACGCTGTTGCATCAACTTCAGCCAACCTGGATAACATTCAAAAGCAGATAAATAATATACTGAAGAAAAATAATAAAGAAACACAGGCATCATTGTTTGTGCAACCGCTTACTGATATTCATCTTCACTCACATTATATGCTGGATGTAAGCGGGCAAGGCAGCAGCCAGTATGTAAATATATTTGCATTGATCACAATATTCATCATCATTATTGCCTGCATTAATTTTATGAACCTTGCAACTGCTGTTTCTGGTCAGCGGGCAAAAGAAGTAGGCTTGAGAAAAACGGTTGGCGCATTGAGACCACAATTAATTGCACAATTTATCGGTGAGTCATTATTACTGTCTTTTATTTCGCTGCTGCTGGCAATATTAATTGTTTACCTGATGTTACAATTGTTTAACCAGCTTGCAAACAAGTCTATATCTTTTAACCCGCTTGATATAAAAATACTTCTCAGCCTTTTAGGCATTGCAATAACTACAGGGCTTCTTTCGGGAAGTTACCCCGCATTCTTTTTATCATCATTTAATCCTGTGAAAGTATTAAAAGGCGTAAAAATATTGCACGGTCAAAAATCATTTTTGCGCAATGGTTTGGTTGTACTTCAGTTCTCTATTTCAGTCATCTTAATTATAAGCACACTCGTTATTTATAACCAGCTTCAATACATACAAAACAGGAACATTGGTTTCAACAAAGAAAACCTCTTGTATATGAAAATGCCTGAAGTAGGCGATCTGAAGAATAACAAAGATGCCATGAAGGCAACGCTTGCCCAATATCCTGACATCAGCAATTACACATTTACAGATGAATTGCCTACTAATCTTACTTCTGGTTCACAACTTACATGGCGCGGTATGAACCCGCAAACCCGGGCGATAGCATACAGGCTAAGAGTTGATGAAAATTTTGTCAATACGTTTGGTATGCAGATAGCGGCGGGACGTTTCTTTTCAAAAGATTTCGGTGGTGATGACAACGGTTATGTTGTAAATGAAACGGCGCTTAAAGCCATGAAGCTAGACTTATCCGATGCCATCGGTAAAGTGATTAGTATAGGATTAGAAGATAAAGAAGCACCGATAATAGGAGTGGTAAAAGATTTCAACTTTAAGCCGGTTCAACAACCGATAGAGCCATTGGTAATGAAAAGCAATTTTGTGGGTGGCTATGTTGTAATGAGAACAACACCCGCCAATATTCAAAAAGTGATTAGCACGCTGCAAAAAAGTTTTCACAATGTTTATGGCGATTATCCTTTTTCTTATGGTTTTGTAAATGATGATCTTTCCAAATTATATGTAACAGAACAAAGAATGGGAAAGCTCTTCAATGTATTTTCAGTTTTATCTATTGTTATCTCTTGTCTTGGGTTATTTGGATTGGCAACATTCGCCACACAAAGACGTATTAAAGAAATCGGTGTCCGCAAGGTATTAGGCGCCAGTGAAGCCGGTATTGTGGCTTTGCTTTCAAAAGATTTTATACAACTGGTTGCCGTTTCTTTAATTATCGCATTTCCCGTAGCATATTGGACAATGAGCAAATGGCTGCAAAGTTTCGCATACAGAATAAGTATTAGTTGGTGGGTTTTTGCAGTTGCAGGTATTACAGCAATTCTGATAGCTTTAATAACGGTAAGCTTCCAGGCAATAAAGGCAGCGATTGCAAACCCTGTGAAGAGTTTGAGAACGGAATGAGAACGTGAATGGTGAATGGTCAATAGTGAAAATAACTCGTAAACTTGTGAACTTGTGAACTCGTAAACGTAGAATTTAATGCTTAAAAACTATTTCAAAACCGCATGGCGGAATTTGATGAAGAATAAGATATTTTCTTTCATCAATATTTTTGGTTTAACTATTGGCATAACAAGTTTTCTGTTGATTGCACTTTATATTTTTGATGAATTGACTTTCGATCGGTTTCATAAAAACGCAGATAACATATATCGTGTTGTGGAAGAAAAAACAACGCAGGAAGGAAAAACAGCAAAGATTGCCGGCGCCGGCTATCTGGTTTCTCAAAAAGCAAAAACTGATTTTCCTGAAGTAAAAGATGCGGCTCGTTTTGTGACCTTTGGAAGAACCAATGTTTCTGCCCTTGAAAATACAAATGTTTTTTATGAGGATTTCACAATAGGCAATCAAGGCTTTCTAACAATTTTTGATTATAAATTGTTACAAGGTGATCGTAACACTGCTTTAACTGCGCCTCATTCTGTAATTGTTACAGAAGAAACAGCAAAAAGATTGTTTAACACCATTAATGTTATGGGCAAGGCAATAAAGGTTGACAGGGATAGCCTTCCCTTTAAGATCACTGGTGTGTTAAAAAACTTTCCGGCTAATTCTCACCTCTCCTTTAATCTTCTTTTCTCTGAATCAAGTATGACCAATGATGATTTTAAAAAATTTATCAACTCAGATTGGAATTCTGATGATTTTACAACCTATTTATTACTGAATAATAAAACAGATATACATAAGATTGAATCAACAATGAATCAACTTGTTGCAGCCAATAGAAACAATACTACCAAAGGCAGAAGCAATTTTATTCTGCAGCCATTAAAAGACATTCATTTCTATTCTGATAATATCGAAGGCGTTTCTGGCAAAAAAGGAAATATTACTTACATCTATGTTTTTTCCATTTTAGCATTGTTTGTTCTCTTTATCGCATGTATAAACTATATGAATTTAACTACTGCACGTTTTGTAAACAGGACAAAAGAAATTGCCGTTCGCAAAGTAGCAGGTGCATCACGAAAAAATCTAACGAGCCAGTTTCTTTCAGAAGCTTTTTTAATGACTATGATTGCATTGTTTTTTGCATTGGTCCTTACAAAAATTTTATTATCTCCTTTTAATGCATTTACTGAAAAGCAATTAACGCTTGGACCAGAAACAGATTATCGCATCTGGCTGGGAATTGTTTTGATCATTATTGTTGTTGGTTTATTATCCGGCATATATCCGGCATTGTTTCAATCGGGTTTAAAACCTCTGCTGTTACTTAAGAATAAAATTCATATAGTTAAAGGAAATATTTCTCTGCGCCGTTCTTTGGTTGTGTTTCAGTTTACACTTTCTATCGTTATGATTATAGCTACCATGATTGTTTACATGCAAATGAAATATGTAAACACCAAAGACATGGGCTTTAAAAAAGACCAGTTGCTTGTAGTGGATATTAATAGCGGAAAAGTTCGCCGGGGTGCAGAAACGATAAAGAATGAATTTTCAAAACTGCCGCAAATAAAAAATGTATCAGTAAGCTCAAGAGTGCCGGGCGAATGGAAAAATTTACCCAAAGTAAAAGTGAAAAATGCAAGTGCGACTGCGTCGCAGGGAAACGATATGTTTTTTCTTGGAGTGGATAACGAGTTTTTAAAAACATACCAGGTCTCATTGGTTAAAGGAAGAAATTTTGCAACCGGTCTCGCTGATTCTTTTTCTGTAATGATAAATGAAACTGCTGCAAAGGCATTGGGTATTACTGAACCAGCGGAACAAATCATTGAAATCCCTTCTGCTGATTATGACGGAAGTTTTTCTCCGCTCGATGAGCCTTTTGTTGCAAGAGTAATAGGGATTGTAAAGGATTTCAATTTTCAATCATTGCATGAGCCACTTGCACCGATGGTACTTGGCTTTCAAAAAAATCCCATTCATAGTATTGATTATTTTACTGCGAGAGTTACAGGCAATGATATGAGCACAACGATGAAAAAAATGGATGCAATTCTCCACAGCATTGATCAAAACCATTTGTTTGAATATCACTTTCTCGACAAACAATGGGAGTTGTTTTACCGTGAAGATCAGGTAAGACAAACCATCTTTTTTATTGTAGCGATGCTCACCATAATAATTGCATGCCTGGGCTTATTTGGACTTGCCACTTATGCAGCAGAGCAAAGAATAAAAGAGATCGGCATTCGAAAAGTACTTGGTGCCAGCGTGAGCAGTATTGTTGCTATGTTGTCAAAAGATTTTCTGAAGCTCGTCATCATAGCTGCGGTGATTGCTTTTCCAGTTGCATGGTGGGCTATGGATAAATGGTTACAGGATTTTGCTTATCGTATATCTATAAGTGGCTGGGTATTTGTTTTAGCGGCTGCGCTGGCTGTGGTCATTGCTTTATTCACCATTAGTTTCCAGGCAATAAAAGCAGCGGTTGCTAATCCTGTGAAGAGTTTAAGAACGGAATAAAGATTTAAATATTAAAGTAAAAACAGTATTACTAACGTAGACTATTAAACGAAATTATCATGTTTAAAAATTATTTCAAAACTGCATGGCGGAATATCTTTAAAAACAAAACATTCAGTCTGATCAATATTATCGGATTGGCGGCAAGCATGTCTGTTTGTTTTTTAATCATTGCCATTATTGCCGACCAAAAAAGTTATGACCAATTTCATGCAAACAAAAACCGCATTTACCGTATAGAGACTGTTGTTAAAAATGGCAACGGAATGAGAGGAACCGCCTCATCTGCTTTGCCATTGGCTGATGTGCTGCGAAGGGATTATACAGGCATCGAAGCCAGTGCTGCGTTGGTAAGAAATATAGGAGGCGATATTTTATACAAAGATAAAATTGCATCGGGCGGCGGTTATTTTGCAGACGGCAATTTGTTTAAGGTAATGGATTTTAAACTGAAGCAGGGCGATGCGCAAACTGCATTGGAAAATCCTTTCTCCATGGTAATATCTGAGGAGCTTGCTTCGCAATTATTTCCTAACGATAACCCTGTTGGCAAAACAATAAAATTCAATGATACCGGTATTAATCCTAGCGGTCCTGAAACAGGCAATAAAGAAACTACGTATGGACAGTTTATCATTACCGGTGTATTAGCACCAAATCCCGGCAAAACAAGTTTGCCTTTTAAGCTCCTGGCTTCATTAAGCACTTTAAACAGTCTTACAAAAGAATTCTATTCTAAATTATCCGGCAAACAATTGGAATAATGTATGGAGCAATTATACTTATGTGTTAATGCAAAAGGGAAAAACAAAATCTGATTTACAAAATATATTGGATAAAATTTCCGACAAACAATATCCTAAAGGTAACAGCAACCAGTTTGCATTTAAAGCAAGGGCAATAACAGATATTTCAGGCGAATTATTAGGCAACCCCACAAATATATTTGTACCTAAAATAGTGCTGCTTGTGCTGAGTATTCTGTGTTTAATTGTTATGTTATCGGCATGTTTAAATTATACCAATCTTTCCATAGCACGATTATTAACAAGAGCAAAAGAAGTTGGCGTAAGAAAAGTGGCAGGCGCCACACGCAAACAGATATTTGCACAGTTTATTACAGAAGCCATTGTTGTTTCACTGGTATCTCTTGCTTTTTCATTAGCTATTTTATTGTTCATGCAACAATTGTTTTCCGCCTTATGGCTCAACCAATATCTCAACATTACATTTAACTACACACCAAAGCTTTTTTTCATCTTTATCGGTTTCAGCATATTGGTTGGTAGTATTGCAGGGCTGTTGCCTTCTATTTATATTTCACTATTTAAGCCTGTTGATATATTCAAAAATCTTAACAGCATTAAGCTTTTCAAACGCCTTACTTTGCGCAAAGTGCTGTTGGTAATACAGTTTTGCGTTTCCCTTATTTTCATCATAAGCACAAGCCTTATCTATTTACAAGGCAAGCATATTTTGAATTTTGATTATGGTTTTAATAAAGACAATGTTGTAAACATCAAACTGTTTAAGACAGAAAATTATCACCGGTTTGCACAGGCTGCTTCATCCAATAAAAACATCATCGCTGTTTCTGCCTGTGCATTTTTGCCGTCAACCGGTACCCAGAATGGAAGTGTTGTCCATAAAAGCGAAAACAATAAAG
>WNGF01003969.1_pt1 | contig 19593 bp, 23 predicted proteins | sample 5400641 | NCBI WGS metagenome assembly WNGF01 (sample SAMN13153371, study PRJNA577476) | soil metagenome | isolation source: 80 cm soil or saprolite under grassland replicate 2 | place: USA:California | collected 2016-06-15
CCCAACGCATCATACAGCCAGCCGCCGACGACGGGGCCGAGCGCCATGGCCAGCGTGGAGGTGAGGGCGACGGCGCCGAAGGTCGTGCCCATGATCCGCTGACCGAAATACTCGCGCACGAGGATGGCGTACAGCGGCATCACGCCGCCGTACGCGAAGCCGAACACGACCGCGACGCCGTAGAAGCCCGCGAGCTCGCGCGTGACCAGATAGAGGCTCACCGCGACCGCCTGGAGCGCCAGCCCACCGAGGAGCACGCGCTTGGCGCCGACGCGGTCGGCGACCAGCCCGCAGACGATCTTGCCGCCGAGCGAGGCCAGCCCCGCCACGCTGAGCACGGTGGCGGCGGCCATCGCGGGGATGCCCTGGTCCATCGCGTGCGTGACCATGTGGAAGATCGGACCGGCATGCGTGGCGCAGCACGCGAAGTAGGTGAGGGCGATCGCGGCGAACTGCGGCGTGCGCAAGGCCTGGGCCACGGTGAAGTCGGGACCCGCGTCCGCCGCCGACCCCGCGCCGCCGGCGGACGGCGAGGCCGGCGGATTCCGCACGAGGAAGGCGACGGGAACGATCACGACCCACACGACGTCTCCGATCACGAGCATGGCCGTGCGCCAGTCGTAGGTGCTGATCATCCAGCGCGCGAACGGGGCCATGACCGTCGAGCCGACGCTCAATCCCGCCGACACCAGCGCGACGGCCAGGCTGCGGTGCCGGGTGAACCAGCGGGCGGTCGCCGCCGTCATCGGCGCATAGAAGCTGCCCGACGCCACACCGACGAGCACGCCGAACAGGAGCTGGAACTGGCCGAGCGTGGTCGCCCGGCTGGCCGTCACCAGGCCGAGGCCGAGGAGCAGACCGCCGGCGAGCACGACCACGCGCGTGCCGAACCGATCGGACAGGGCGCCCCACGCGAACGCGCCGGCGCCCATGCACAGGAAGTTCAGCAGCGCGGCCGTGGCGATCCCCGTGCGGGACCAGCCCATCGCCTGCGCCATGGGCTGCAGGAACACGCTGAGCGACACCATGGCGCCGAATCCGACGCACGTCACGACGATCCCCACGCCGACGATGACCCAGCCGTAGAACAGCTTGCCCGGCGCGCTCAACTCGGCGCCCCTTCCCTCACCGGCCGGACTTCCACGGTGCCCACGCGCGCCACCGGGCCGCGCGCGGCGATCGCGATCGCCGCGTCGAGGTTGTCGACGTCGATGAGCATGTAGCCGCCGAGCTGCTCGCGCGTCTCCGCGAACGGCCCGTCGGTCAAGAGCCGCTTGCCGTCCCGGACGCGAACGCTGGTCGCGGTCGACGGGGGGTGGAGCGGGTGGCCGCCCAGATACTGCCCGGCGGCCGTGAGCTGGTCGGCGACCTGCGTCTGGCCACGGTAGATCTCCTGACGCTCGGTCAGGGGCAGCTTGTCCCAGGCGTCGTCGAAATAGATCAGCAGCAAGTATTTCATGCAGCCCTCCATCGATAGGTCGAACGGCGAGGGGCCGGATCGACACCCGGGGTAGATTATCTATCCTGATGCACGCTCTGCACGCCAGGGACGCGGTCGACGCGGTGTATCGGGCGGACTGGGGCCGGATCGTGGCCAGCCTCATCCGGCTCGTTCGCGACTTCGACGTCGCGGAAGACGCCGCCCAGGAAGCCTTTGCCGCGGCGGTGGACCAGTGGCCGGCCTCCGGCGTCCCCGAGATCCCCCGGGCGTGGATCATCCGGACGGCCCGGAACAAGGCCATCGACCGCCTCCGGCGCCGGACGCGGCTCGAGGAAAAGCTCGAGACGTACACCGATCCGGGCCCGATCGCCGGGGAGCCGGACTACGATCCCTATGAGATTGCCGACGATCGGCTCCGGCTGATCTTCACGTGCTGTCACCCGGCGCTGGCGGTCGAGGCCCGGGTCGCGCTCACCCTGCGTACGCTGGGCGGCCTGGAGACGGACGAGATCGCCCGGGCCTTTCTGGTCCCGACCCCGACGATGGCGCAGCGGCTCGTGCGCGCCAAGGGCAAGATCCGCGACGCGGGCATCCCGTACGCGGTGCCCGACACGAGCGACATGCCGGGCCGGCTCGACTCCGTGCTGACGGTGATCTACCTGATCTTCACCGAGGGCTACGCCGCCACGCGGGGGGAGGCGCTCGTGAGGACGGATCTGTGCGGTGAGGCCATCCGGCTGGCGCGCGTGGTGCGGGCGTTGATGGCGCCGCCTCCGCCCGAGGCGACGGCCCTCCTCGCCCTGATGCTGCTGCACGACTCACGGCGCGACGCCCGTCTCGACGAGACCGGTGAGCTCGCGGTCCTCGAGGAGCAGGATCGCCGTCGCTGGAACCACGAGCAGATCGCCGAAGCGTTGCCGCTCGTCGAGGAGGCGCTTCGCGGCGGCGCCGGGCCGTATGCGCTCCAGGCGGCGATCGCGGCCCTGCACTGCCAGGCGGCGCGGCCGGACGAGACGGACTGGCCTCAGATCGTCGGGCTCTACGACCTCCTCGAGCGCCGGCAGCCCTCCCCCATCGTGTCCCTGAACCGAGCGGCGGCGGTCGCGATGGTAGAAGGCCCGCGGGCCGGGCTCGCGCTGATCGACGCGGTCGCCTCCGCCGGCGAGCTCGACCGCTATCACCTGCTGCACTCCGCGCGCGCCGATCTGCTGCGACGCCTGGGATCCGCGGCCGAGGCGGCCCGGAGCTATGCGCGCGCGCTCACGCTGGTCACCAACGACGCCGAGCGGCGATTCCTGGAGCGGCGGCTGCGTGAGGTCCAGCGCGCGGCCGCGGCCCGAGGATCGTGTTAGATGGCCCGCGCCGAAGCGCTGGCGTGCGTGCGATGCGGCGAGCGCTACCCCCTCACGGCGTGGGCCGAGGATTGCGCGCGCTGTCGCGGCGAGGCGCCCGCGAATCTCACCGTGCGCTACGCCACCGAGCCGCCGCCGCTCTCACGCGAGGCGATCGCGAGCGGACCGCGGACACTCTGGCGGTGGGCCGAGGCGCTGCCTGTCGAGGCCGCCGACGCGGTCTCGCTCGGCGAGGGGTCGACGCCGCTCGTGCAGACGCCGCGCCTGGCCCACGAGCTCGGCGTCCGGCATCTCTACGTGAAGGACGAGTCGCGCAACCCGACGTGGTCGTTCAAGGACCGCCTGGCGACGGTCGCCGTCTCGAGCGCGCGTCGTCTCGGCGCGCGGGTCATCGCCTCGTCGTCGTCCGGCAACGCCGGCGCCGCGGTCGCGGCATACGCCGCGCGCGCGGGGCTGCCGTGCGTGGTCTTCACGTTCACCGGCGCCGCCGGACCCATGGTCACCCAGATGCGCGCCTATGGCGCGATGGTGCTCGCCGTGCGCGACAAGGCCGACCGCTGGAAGCTCCTCGAGGCCGGCGTGCGTCGCCTCGGCTGGTTCCCGACGTCCCCGTTCTTCTCTCCCGCCGTCGGCAGCAACCCGTTCGGCGTGGAGGGCTACAAGACGCTTGCCTACGAGGTCGCCGAGGCGCTCGGCTGGCAGGTTCCCGACTGGTGCGTGCTGCCCGTCTGCTACGGCGACGCGCTCTACGGGATGTGGAAGGGCTTCGAGGAGCTGCGCAGTCTCGGGTGGATCGACCGCACGCCGCGTCTGCTCGCCGCCGAGGTGTACGGCTCGCTGGGCGCCGCCCTCGCCGCCGGGGGCGACGCCGTGCCCGACATGCCGAGCACCCACGCCACGCTCGCCGGCTCCATCGGCGCGACGCGCAGCACGTTCCAGGCGCTCACCGCGCTGCGCGCCTCGGGCGGGGCCGCGCGGAGCGTGGGCGACGACGCGCTGCTCGGTTGGCAGCGTGCGCTCGCTCGTGAGGGCGTGTACGCGGAGCCGTCGTCGGTCGCGGCGCTCGAGGCCGTCCGCCAGCTACGGGCCGAGGGCCGGATCGCCGGCGGCGATACCGTGGTCGTCGTGGCGACGGCCGGAGGCCTCAAGGATCCCGGCGTCACCGCCCGCGCGTTCGGCGAGGTGCCCGTCGTCGCGGCCAGCCTCGAGGCCGTGGGCGAGACGCTCAGCCGAGCGTACGGATTCTCGATCGCCTGAGGAAAGGGATGGGACTACCGGAGCTGCCGGAACCGCCGGACGCGCGCGCGCTGCAGTCGCTTGCGTGCCTCCAGGAAACCCGGGCGCCGCTCCGGGGGACGCTGCTCGTGCGTTCGGAGGAGGCGCGTCACCGTCAAATCGATCTGCCGCAGCGTCGAATCGGTTAAGCCGTTCAACCTTCGCCTCCCTCGTCTCGGTACGACTCGTCCCCGGCGTTGCCGGGACCGTCATGGCTCACCTTGATCAGCTCACCGTCGATCTCGATCAGGACGAGCGCTTGGCGCTGGCGGGCGCGGGCGATCCAGATCGCCGAGGCGACCGAGCCCGTGATCCGGTTCACGCCCTGCCACAAGCCGCCCGCCGGCTGGAGATCACGCCGGCTCGTCGTGACCTCACGCTTGCATTGCGCGAACCCGTCGCGGGTGAGCGCTTCCACGACCTCGTCAGGCACCGCCACCCAGCCATGCTCCCGCTCGGTCCACGTCAACCGGCCACGGGCGTGGAGCTCGCCGAGCGCCGTCACCGTCGGAGGGGATCCCTTCACGCGCTCATCCTGTCGTCTTCCTCCGGGACGCGCTATTGGACCAATGTCCAATGGCGCTCCGGCGCCGTGGAGCGGCGATATCCGGGTCCGTGTCCGCACTGTACTACTATCATAGTACACTAGGTCAATGTGGATCGGTCGGCTCGTGCCGTCCCGGGCGGCGCGGCGGCGGACGAGGACGGAGCTGGACGAGCGCCTGCGCTTCGAGACGCTCCTGTCCGACGTGTCGGCGGGATTGATCAACGTGGCCGCCAGTCGCATCGACGGGGCCCTCGAGGACGGGCTCCGGCAAGTCGTCACGTTCCTCGGCGTGGATCGCGGCAACCTGGACGAGTATGTCGACGGCGGGCCCGGAGTCCGCATCCGATGGGCCGCGCGGGACATCGACGAGCTACCCCGGCTCATGGAAGACGGCCGATTCCCGTGGACCGCCGAGCAGCTGCGCCACGGCGACATCGTCCGGTTCTGCCGCCCGGAAGAGCTTCCGGACACGGCGGCCGTCGACCGCGCCAGCTACCGGCGGATCGGCACGGCCTCCCACGTGTCGCTGCCGCTGCGCGCCGGTGGGCGCCTGTCGGGCGTGCTCTCCTTCGACGCCGTGCGCGGGGAACACCCCTGGCCGGATGAGCTCCTCGCGCGGCTCCCCCGCCTCGGCGAGGCCTTCGCCAATGCCCTCGAGCGAAAGCGGATGGAGCTGGCCCTCGCCGATCGCCTGCGGTTCGAGGGCTTGCTGTCGTCCCTGTCGGGGACGTTCAGCGGGCTGCCGGCCTTCGACTTCGACGGCGAGGTCCCGCGGTCGCTACGGCGGATCGTCGATTTTTTCGGCGTCGAGCGCGGGACGTTGCTGGCGTTCTCCCCGCACGGCGACGAGGCGCGGTCATGGGCCGTGGACGACGCCATCGAGGTGAACGACTTCCCGTGGCTGATGGCCCGGCTGCGCCGGGGGGACGTCGTCAGCTTCTCGCGGCCCGAGAACCTTCCCGAAGACGCCGACGTGGATCGGCGCAGCTGGCTGCGGCTCGCCGTCGCGTCGCAGGTCGCGGTGCCGCTGCTGGTGGGCGGCCGCGTCGTCGGCGGGCTCGTGCTCGGCACCACCGACGCGGAACGCGCGTGGCGGCCGGAGGCATTGCTCCAGCAGCTCCACCTCTTCGGCGAGGTCTTCGCGAATGCCCTGTCGCGCCGCCAGGCCGAGCTCGAGGTGCAGCGTCTGCGCCAGGATCTGGCGCACGTCGGCCGGGTGTCGGCGATGGGCGAGCTCACCGCATCGCTGGCCCACGAGCTGAATCAGCCGTTGACCGCGATCCTCAACAACGCCCAGGCGGCCCAGCGCTTCCTGGCCGCCGACGTCGTCAATCTCGACGAGCTGCGCGAGATCGTCAGCGACATCGTCGCCGACGACAAGCGAGCGGCCGAGCTCATCCGCCAGACGCGGCGGCTGCTCGGCAAGGGTGGCCTCGAGCACACCGCGCTCGCGTTGAACGAGACCGTGGCGGACGTGGCCAGGATCGTCAGGGGCGACGCCATCATGCGCAACGTGTCGATCCGCCTCGATCTGGCCGCGGCGCTGCCGCCCGTGCGCGGCGACCGGCTTCAGCTCCAGCAGGTCGTGCTGAACCTGGTCCTCAACGGCCTCGACGCCATGCAGGAGGCCGGCCCCGGCGATCGCGTGCTCGTCATCACGACGGCGAGCGACGGCCCGGCCGTGAGAGTCTCGGTCCGGGATTCCGGCGTCGGCATCGACGGCCAGAACGTGGACCGGATGTTCCAGCCCCTGTACACGACCAAGGCCGAGGGGCTCGGCATGGGGCTGGCCATCGCCAACAGCATCGTCATCGCCCACGGCGGCCGGCTGGGCGCGTGTAACAACCCGGACGGCGGGGCGACGTTTCATTTCACGTTGCCCGACGGATCGCCGGAGGCGCGATGACCGCGCCCGCCCCGACCATCTTCGTCGTCGACGACGACACGTCGGTGCGCAAGAGCCTCGGGCGGTTGCTGGCGTCCGCGGGCTACGCCGTCGAGAGCTTCGCGTCGGCGCGCGAGTTCCTGGCGTCCGGGCGGCGGCCCCGCCCCGGCTGTCTCGTGCTCGACGTGCGGATGCCCGACCTCACCGGCCTCGAGCTACAGCGCATTCTCGCCAGCGCGCCGCACCAGGTGCCCATCGTCTTCATCACCGGACACGGCGATATCCCGATGAGCGTGCGGGCCATGAAGGACGGCGCCGTCGATTTCCTGCCCAAGCCCTTCGACGATCGGGACCTCCTGAACGCCATCGGCCGGGCGGTGGCGAAGGACGTGGGCGATCTCGGCCGCGAGGCCGGCATCACGGAGATCCAGAAGCGCGTCGGGCTGCTGACGCCGCGCGAGACCGAGGTCTTCGCCCTCGTGGTGACGGGGATGCTGAACAAGCAGATCGCGGGCGCGCTCGGCATCGGCGAGAAGACCGTCAAGGTGCATCGGGCGCGGGTCATGGAGAAGATGCGGGCGGGATCGGTGGCCGAGCTCGTCCGGCTGGCCGACGCCGTGGGCCTCAGCGCGCCCACGGCCTGACGCCGGCGAGCCCGGCTATTGGACCAAGGGCCAATATCACGGCCACGCGTCGTCGCCTACAGTGATCGCGAGGTGACCATCCCGTGAAACTGCTGCTGGTTCGCCACGCCGCCGCGGTGCCGAGAGGAACGTCCGGGGTGTCCGACGACGAGCGGCCCCTGACGCCCGAGGGAAAGACCAAGTTCCTGGCCGCCGCCCGGGGGCTCGCGCGGATCGCGCGACGCCCGGACGTGCTGTTGACGAGCCCCCTGCCCCGTGCGCGGGTGACCGCCGAGATCGCCGCGGGCGCCTTCACGAACCTCGATCTCACGATCGAGCCCGCGCTGGCGCGCGGCGGCGTCGACGCCATCGTCGCCGCGCTCGAGAATCAGCCGGAGGGAGCGACGGTCGCCCTGGTCGGCCACGAGCCGCTGCTCGGCGCGCTGCTCGCGCGGCTGCTCGGCGCCAAGCCGGACACCGGGCTGGCGTTCAAGAAGGGCGGCGCCGCGCTCGTGGACCTGCCCGAGGGCCTCGGCGGCGCGGGACGGCTGGTCTGGTTCGTCGAGCCGCGGATTCTACGGACCCTCGCGGGGCGGGCCGCGTGACCGACGCGGCCGCCATCGCCATCGTCGACGACGATCTGTCCGTTCGTCGCTCCCTCCATCGCTTGCTCCGGTCGGCGGGCTATCCGGTCGAGGCCTTCGCGTCCGCGCGGGAATTCCTCGAGTGGCTTCCCACGCACGAGGCGGCCTGCCTCGTCCTCGACGTCCACATGCGGGAGATGACCGGCTTCGAGCTCCAGGAGCGCCTGGCCGTGCCGATCATCTTCATCACCTCGCACGACGACGGCCCCACCCGCACCCGCATCGAGAGGTCCGGCGTGGCCGGCCACCTCTGGAAGCCGTTCGACGAGCGGGCGGTCGTCGAGGCCATCGGTCGAGTGGTCGCCACCAAACCTCCGCTACGAGCAGGGTGAGGATCCAGCCGATGACCGCTGAATGGGGCTACGCCGTGAGAGATCTGGCCGCGAATCAGGACTTCGACGACGAGGTCAAGCGCGCGACCGCCGCCCACGCGGTCGACCGCTGCTCGAATCCCCACTGCCGGGCGCTCACGAGCGGTGTCATGAACGACCGCAGGAAGAGCTTGACCGTCGGCGTCACCGCCCCGATCTCGGCCGTGCTGCCGGCGGGGCCCCGCTACGACGCGACCCTGTCGGAGGCCGAGCGCCGCGATCAGGGCAACGCCATCTGGCTCTGCTATACCTGCGCGCGCAAGGTGAACAGCGACGTCGCGCGGTACCCGGCCGATCTGTTGCGCTCGTGGAAGAAGGCGGGCACGTCGGACTCCTCATGACGTTTGAATGGCGGAGAGCATCCAGAAGTTCAGCCCGGCCGGGCGAGTGAACGTCCAGAATTCCTCCACGCCTCGAGGGGTCGTCCGCGAGCCATCCACCACCCCGCCGTTCACGTCGTCGACGGTGTAGTCGACCATCGCGCCCGAGATGTACGCCGTCACGTAGTCCCGGCCGCTCTCCTGCCATGCCTCCGTGATCTCGGCACGGACCTCGATCTCGTCGACACGGTTCGATCGGCCGCTCGCGCGCAATCGCTCGCACTGCATGCCCAGCTCGGTGTGGATCTCGGGCGTGACCCGGGGACGGAGGGGGGCGATGTCCCCGCTCATCCACGCGGCCTGCACGTCACGGAACGTCATGGCCGTGTAGCCGGACAACCGGATGGGGTCGAACCCGGGATCCCGTCGGCGGATGTCCCGGACGCCTCGCTCGAGATCGGCGTCACCGCCCGGGTCCATCGCCTCCGTCGCGGCCACGGGCGGCCGCTCCGCCTCGCGGGGAACGGGCCCGGCGGCGCGCCTCGGCGGCGCCGGTGCGCCTCGGCTGCGGCGAACGACCACGAGCGTGAGAACCAGCCCGAACAGCACGAGGTCCATCACGCGCACGCCACCGTCCTCACCACCGTGACCGACGGCGCCGAGCACGAGGCTGCCGATCAGCCACCCGGCGGCGATCCCGACGAACGGGCTCATCCAGGGGCCTGCCCCGGAGCGGGTGGGCACGGGCGGCCGCGCCGTGACCGGGGCCGGCGCGGGGTCACGAGGGGCCGGGCCGGGACGGACAGGCGCCGAACGAGAGCGCGCCCCCCGACTGCCGTCGATCGCCGTGAGCGCGGAGGACGGCGTCAGCGTTTACGGCGCCGGCGCGCGGCCCGACGACCGGGCGCGCGCTTACTGCGTCCAAATTTCAGCAGGCAGGCGTCGCCACAGTAGCGCTCGGCCGCCGCGGGCAGCTCCTTCTTGCAGGTGAGACAGCGTCGCGTCGCGACCGCCGGGCTCGACGCGCGAGCGGTATGACGGTTTCGCCCGATGCTCGCGCCGGAGACGGTACCCACGCCGAGTGGGGTGGTCATCCTCAGGCGGGCTTGCTCGCCGTCAGCATCTTGACGCACTCATCGGCGACCTTGCTGCTGGGTTCCTGCTCGCCGGGCATGGTGGCCCAGCCCTGCTTCTTCACGTACTCGGCTTTCTCCCACGCGCTCAACGCCGTCAGCTCCGTGAGCTTCGCGGCCTTCTTCGGATCCGCGTTGAAGCGGACGACACACATCGGGGCGAGCCGCTTGGCGACGGCGTCCTCGCCGAAGGCCTCGGCCATCCTGACGGCCGTTCCCCCGGTCACCCAGCCGCCCCACGTGAAGCCGACGATCATGGTGGCGACCATCGACGCCAGGCACGCCCAGAACACGATCGTCTTCGTCGGCCGGGCATCGCTCCACTTCTCTCCAAGACTCTTCGTTCGGCTGTCTACCATGGGTTGCTCCTCCATTTCGCACCGCGGGCGATTGAGAGGTATTGGACACCGGCTCCCCCGCGGCCGGTATTGGACCTTGGTCCAACCCCGGTGCGTTAAGATCGAGCGACCACGCGGAGCCTTCGCGCCGCCGACGAGGAGACACCGATGGACACGACGACCGAAGCGCTCTGCCGTCACGTCACCGCGCTGCGATATGACGACCTCGGCCCGCGGGCCGTCCACGAGGCCACCCGCCATCTCATCGACTCGCTCGGCTGCGCCATCGGCGGGTACGAGAGTGAGCCGGCCGTGATCGCCCGGCGGGTGGCGCCGGCCTGGAGCGGCGTCCCGTCGGCACGGCTGCTGGGCGACGGTCGGTCGACGACGCCGGAAGCCGCGGCCTTCGCGAACTCCGTCATGGTCCGATTTCTCGATGCCAACGACACGTACATCACGCGTGGCTCCGGCCACCCCAGCGACATGCTGGGTGCGCTCCTGGCCGCCGCCGAGTCGCGCGACGCGTCGGGGAAGGATCTGATCGTGGCCACGGTCGCCGGGTACGAGGTGTTCGGGGCGCTCGCCGACCAGGTGGCCTTGCGTGATCGTGGCTGGGACCAGGGCGTGCTCATCGCGCCGGCCTCGGCGGCCGGCGCCGGGGTCCTGCTCGGTCTGTCGCGCGCGCAGATGGCCAACGCGGTGGCCATCGCGGCGACCGCCAACGTCCCCACCCGCCAGACGCGAGCCGGTGAGCTCGCCATGTGGAAGGGTTGCGCGACGGCGGTCGCCGCCAAGGCCGGCCTCTTCGCCGCGCAGCTCGCCGGGGAAGGGATGACCGGGCCCACGGCCGCCTTCGAGGGTCGCCATGGGCTGTGGGAGCAAGTGACGGGGCCCTTCGAGCTCGGCGCGCTGGGCGGGCGCGACACGCCCTTCGCCATCGAGCGCACGAACTTCAAGTTCGTCGCCACGGAGTACCACGCGCAAGCGCCCATCGCGATCGCGCTCCGGCTGCGAGCGAAGGTGAGCGTCGAGGAGATCGAGGCGATCGACGTGCGGATCTACGCGATGGCCCACAGCGAGATCGGCAGCGAGCCGGCCAAGTGGGACCCGCGGACCCGGGAGACGGCCGACCACAGCCTGCCGTACATGCTCGCCGTCGCGCTGCGCGACGGCCGTGTCACGCCCGCCAGCTTCGAGCCCGCGCGCTATCTGGATCCGAGCTTGCGACCGCTCATGAACCGGATCCGCGTCGCGGAGCACCCGGAGTTCACGCGGCGATTCCCGCAGGAGCTGGTCTCGGAGATCGAGGTGATCACCCGCTCCGGTCAGCGGCTCACGGAGCGGGCCGAGTATCCGAAGGGCCACGTCCGGAATCCCATGACGGACGACGACCTCGACGCCAAGTTCCGGGACCTCTCGGCCCACCTCCTCGGCCCCGCGCAGACGGAGGCCGCGCTCCGCGCGCTCCGGCGCCTGGAGGAGGCGGATCGCATCGGATCGGTGCTGGACCTCGTCACGCTCAAGCGGTAGCCTCGCTGCCGTGCACGACCCTCGATCGCCCGGCAGGCTGTCGCGGCGCGCGTTGCTACGAGCGGGCGCCTCCGCCGCCGCGGGCGGCCTGGTCCTGGGCCGGTGGCCGGGCGCGATGGCCGCCGAGACGCGCCGGCTCGTGAGCTTCCCCGAGAAGACGGATCTGATCCTGCTGGCCACGCGTCCGCCCGAGCTCGAGACGCCGATGACGTATTTCGATCGCGCCATCACGCCCAACGAGGCCTTCTTCGTCCGCTACCACGTCTTCCCGATCCCCACCTCCGTCGACCTGGATCGATGGCGCCTCGAGATCAAGGGCGAGGTCGGCCGGCCGCTCAAGCTGTCGATGGCGGAGCTCGCGGGGAACTTTCCGAAGGTCTCGGTGACGGCCGTCAACCAGTGCTCGGGCAACAGCCGCGGCCGCTTCGCGCCGCGCGTGCTCGGTCTGCAGTGGGGCGACGGCGCGATGGGCAATGCGGTGTGGACGGGCACCCGCCTCTCCGATCTGCTCAAGGCCGCGAGCGTCAAGGCGTCGGGCGTCGACGTGACGTTCAACGGCCTCGACGCCCCCGCCTTCCCGACGGTCCCCGACTTCGTGAAGGCGCTCGGCGTCTCCCGCATCATGAACGACCCCGATGTCATCGTGGCCTACGAGATGAACGGCCAGCGGCTGCCGATGCTCAACGGCTTTCCGCTCCGGCTCATCGTGCCCGGCTGGTACGGCGTCTACTGGGTGAAGCACCTGTTCGAGATCACCGTCCTGCGCGCGCCCTTCGACAACTACTGGACGAAGGCGGCCTACCGGGTCCCCGATACCCCGTGCGGATGCGTGGAGCCGGGCACGACGCCCAGGGCGACGGTGCCGATCACGCGCATGACGGTCCGGTCCTTCATCGCGTCTCCGGTGAGCGGCACGCGCGTCGCCGTGGGCCAGGCCGTGACGCTCCGGGGCATCGCCTTCGACGGCGGCTACGGGATCCGCGAGGTCCTCGTCTCCGAGGACGGCGGCGAGGTCTGGCGACGCGCGACGCTCGGCGCGGACCTCGGCCGGTACTCGTTCCGCGAGTGGTCGACGACGTGGACGCCCGACCGCCCCGGGCCGGCGCGGCTGATGGTGCGCGCCGTCAACGGCATGGGCGAGTCCCAGGGCATCCAGCCGCTCTGGAACCCGACCGGCTACCTCCGCAACGTCGTCGAGCACGTCGACCTCGTGGTGGGCTGAGAGCACCGTCATGCGTCGCATGCTCCTGGCGGTCTTGCTCGCGGCCGGGACCGCCGCGTCGGCCGCGGCGGAGACGATCTCGATCACCCTGCCGCAGGACAGGTTCACGCTGGCGCCGGGCCCGGGCGCCGACGTCACCCAGACGCAGTGCGCGTTCTGCCACTCGCTGGAATACATCATCATGCAGCCGAAGGGCCCCGCGGCGCAGTGGCAGGGCGTGGTGATGAAGATGATCAAGATGTTCGGCGCGCCGATCAGCGAGGCGAACGCCAAGGTCATCACCGAGTACCTCGCCACGCACTACGCGCCCTGATCCGTTGGGCGAGACCCTCTGATGCTCGAGAACATCGTACGGACCGACCGCCACACGACCTTCTACCTGGCCAGCGGCGCCCAGGACGCGCCCCTCATCGTGTTCGTGCACGGCTGGCCCGAGCTGTCGATCAGCTGGCGACACCAGCTGCCCTGTCTGGCCGGGCTCGGGTTTCGAGCCGTCGCGCCGGACATGCGAGGCTACGGCCGATCGAGCGTGTACTCACGCCACGAGGATTACGCGCTGGAGCACGCCGTGGCCGACATGCTCGAGCTGCTCGACGCGATGGGCCGCGAGAAAGCCGTGTGGGTCGGCCACGACTGGGGCAGCCCGGTGGTCTGGAGCCTGGCCAGCCATCATCCCGAGCGATGCTTCGGCGTCGCCAACCTGTGCGTGCCCTATCTCAGGACCGGGTTCACTCCGCGCACCCTCCTGCCTCTCATCGACCGCTCCGTCTATCCGGAAGCGCAATGTCCGGCCGGGCAATGGGACTATCAGCTGTTCTACGAGGAGAGCTTCGACACGGCGCGCGCGGCCTTCGAGGCCGACGTCCGCAGCACGGTCAAGGCGCTGTTCAGAAAGGGCAACCCCGCGGGCCGGGGCAAGCCGTCCCGCACCGCGCACGTGCGTCGCGATGGCGGATGGTTCGGAGGCGCGGGGCGCGCGCCCGATGTTCCACTGGACACCGACGTGCTGACCGAGGCGGACCTTCACATGTACGTGGCCGCGCTCGAAGGCAACGGGTTCTTCGGGCCCGATTCCTGGTACATGAATCAGTCGCGCAACCTCGAGTTCGCGAGCCGAGCCGTGAACGGCGGCATGCTCACCCTGCCCGTCCTCTTTCTGCACGGCGAATACGACTTCGTCTGCGAGACGGTCACCTCACGGCTGGCGGACCCCATGCGGCAAGACTGCGCGAACCTGACGGAGGTGCGGGTGCCGTCCGGCCACTGGATGGCGCAGGAACGACCCGAGGCCGTGAACGCGGCCCTCGCCAGATGGCTGGCCGCTCAGCTCCCGGAGCTGTGGATCGTCTGACTCAGGCGGCGGCGGCGGCGATCTCGTCGGTCCACACGGTGAACTGGGTGAGTGTCGCCGCGCCGAACGACGTCGTCAGCGCGACGTCGACGGCGTCGCGGCCGCGCGCCATCACCACGCGGCCGATGCGCGCCCGATTGTGCCGGGCGTCGATCGTATACCACGCGCCGTCCAGGTAGGCCTCGGCCCAGGCCGAGAAGTCCATCGGGCCGGAGACCGGCACGCCGATATCTCCGAGAAAGCCGGCCGTGTAGCGCGCGGGGATGTTGAGCGCGCGCAGGAACGTGATGGCGAGGTGCTGGAAGTCGCGGCACACGCCCTGGCGGTCGAGGTAGACGTCGTACGCCGACTTGGTCGGGCTCGCGAACTCGTAGCCGAAGGTGACGTTCGCGTTCACCCACTCCACCACCGCCTGCACCCGCTCCGACGACTCCGGCGTGCTCCCGAAGAGGTCCCACGCGATCTGGCTCATGCGGTCCACCTCGCAATACCGGCTCGCGAGGAGGAACCGCCAGCACTCCGGGGGCGTCTCGTGCACGGGTGTCAGCCGCAAGCCCTCGAACGGCACGTCCGGGCGGCCGGGGTCGTCGATCACGTTGTCGTACCGGATCCGGACCAAGCCCGCGGGCGCCAGGATGCGCGCGGCGCGGTTCCCGAACCCGTCCGTGAAGTCCTCCACGGGGATCGTGGGTTCCACGACGATCTTCTCGGGATGTCGCAGAGCGCCTGCCTGTTCGGGATGCACGTAGAGCATGAGCTGCATCGGGGTGGGCCGGGGCACCTCGAAGACGAGCTCGTAGCCGATCCGGATCTGCATGATTTTCACGGTACCACGGCGTTTTCGCGGCCTCTGTTACCATGGCCGGGTGACATATTGCGTCGGCATCTGGACCCGCCAAGGGCTCGTGATGGCCTCCGACTCACGCACGAACGCGGGTCACGATCAGGTCAACGTCGCGTGCAAGATGCATGTGTTCGCCCAGCCGGGCGAGCGCGTCTTCATCCTGCTCAGCAGCGGCAGCCTCTCCTGCACGCAGTCGATCATCACACAGCTGCGGCGGGATTTCGACGACGGCAAGGGCCTGGCGCAGGCGCCGTCGCTCTACGACGCCGCGCGCGTCATCGGCGAGGAAGTGCGGCGTGTGTCGGACCTGGACCGCGCGGCGCTGGAGCGCGACGAGTTCAAGTTCAACGTCAACCTCATCCTCGGCGGCCAGGTGCGCGGCGAGTCACCGGGTCTCTTCATCATCTATCCGCAGGGCAATCCGCTCCAGGCCAGCGAGGACTCGCCGTACTTACAGATCGGCGAGACGAAGTACGGCCGCCCCATCCTGGACCGCGGTATCCGGTTCGAGAAGACGACGCTCGAGGAGGCCGCGAAGTACGCGCTGCTCTCGCTGGACTCGACGATGCGCTCGAACGTCACCGTCGGGCCGCCCATCGACCTGCTCGCCTACGGCGTCGACGAGCTGGAGATCACCCGGCAACGCCGCTTCGCGGCGACGGATCCCGACCTCGTGAAGATCGGCGTCCGCTGGCAACAGGCGCTCCGCCAGGCCGTCGCGCGCTTGCCCCAGATCCGCTTCCGGGTCAGCCGCCAGACGGGCCCGCAATCGGCCGACGACGAAAGCATTCTGCTCGTCGAGCCGAACCCGTCCGATCCTTCCGCCGTCCAGGCCAGCCAGCGCCCGTCGCCCTGACGTCCGCCAGCGAGCGACTCGACCGCGCGCGAGTTGCCCGCGTTCCGGCTCATGTGGACACCTCGCCTCCCCAACCATCAATGGTGAAGGTGTACCTATCCGTCAACGAAGGGGAACGAAGTCCCACTCCTTGCAAAGCCGGCGTGAGCGCCGCCAGCGGCCGCTCCCGGTCGACCTGAGTTCGCTGGCAGGGAAGTTCTGGGGAGGGATAGGGCCTTCCCCTCGCCGGTTCACGTTGACCCTTGCCGGCTCCCGGCCGTACTCTCTCGACATGGATTACCGGGGGCGCATCACCATCGAGCCGGGAAAGCGCGGAGGTAGACCGTGCGTCCGAGGGCTCCGGATCACCGTCTATGACGTGCTCGAATACCTCGCCTCCGGGATGTCGGAAACCGAGATCCTGCACGACTTCCCCGATCTCACCCAGGAGGACATCCGCGCATGCCTAGCCTTCGCGGCTGACCGGGAGCGTAAACTCGTCTCGATTCCTCCAGCGTGAGGCTGCTCTTCGACCAGAACCTCTCGCCCCGCCTCGTGGGCGTCCTCGCCGACCTGTTCAGCGGGTCCACCCACGTCAGAAACGAAGGACTGCAGACTGCGGACGATGACACGCTCTGGAACTACGCCGCCCGGCGCGGCTTCGTCATCGTGTCGAAAGACGCGGACTTCCACCAGCGGAGTTTCGTGTTCGGTCATCCTCCGAAGGTGATCTGGATCCAGCGCGGAAACTGCTCGACGGACGAGATCGCGGCCATGCTCCGTCGATACCATACTGATCTGCTGGCGTTCGAGCGGGATGAGGTCGCTTCGTTCCTGGCACTGAGCTAAAGGCTATCAATACTTTCCAAAGTCATGGCGCTTTGACAAGACAGGCTTGGGAGGCTCTCCAAGCAAAGGCGGATGAGTGTCTCGTTTGCCGCACGGAGCCTGACTTCGACATTACTTCGCAGACGCCGAGCCGTCCCCCCTGGCCTGAGTACCCGGGGCGGATTCTCTTGGTGTCGGAGGCTCCGCCTGTGACCGGTGGGTTCTGGCGAACGAACGGGGACGACGACCTGCGTAGTCAACTGGTCTTCATCCTTCGGAGATTGGGGGGTTGTCTTGACGAATCCAGCGGCGACGTGATGACGAACTTCTTGGCGGCGGGCCTCTTCCTCCTGCAAGCTCTCAAGTGGCCGCTCGCCAAGCGGGACCGGAAGAAGCGCCCGAGTTTCGGCCAGCTCGGGTCAGCTCAGAGGACCCGACTCATCTCGCATGCAAATGAATCGCACCTGCTGCCCGAGTTGATGCTTCTTCGCCCCCGGGCGATCCTCGCGATGGGCAATGCCGCGTGGCAGGCGTGCGTAGAGTTCATACCGGGAGATGGGGCAAGGCTGCGGAAGCTTGGTATCAGGGACGTCCGAGGGCAATGCTTCGAGGCGCGTCTTGGCAGTACTAGTGTCCCACTCGGCGCCACTCTGCTTCCCGTCGATCAGAACATGAGAATCGGGACAAACGCATCCCTGATTCGCCAAGATGTTGAGGCGTTCTTGACGCCATACAGAAACAACATCCCCTTGCTCGCGCAGGAGCGGCCGAGTGGACCATGAACACGGGCCGATCGGCGGAAATGTATCCGATGAGCGCATCAAAGAGCTCATCGGACCGATGTTGCGCCGAGTCCCGACTCGCAAGAATCAGGGATACATCGATCGGCTGCGCCGGGCGCGGTCCTGGATGGTTGCCGGGGATCTTCATCGCGATGATCTCGACATCCGCTTTGCGTGCTATTGGATCGCCTTGAACGCTATGTATGGGGGATTTGGGACACCGGCGAAGTCGACTTCCCCCAAGGAGCACCCGCTGGACTTTGTGGAATCCGACCTGCGGCAGTTTGCTGGAAAGATCTGCGGGCTCGATCGGAAGAAGTTGATCGACACTCAGATCCGGGGCGTCAGGGACGACGTGGCGTTTGTGCTCCGCGATAAGTGGCATTTCCCGCTCTACTGGAGCAGTGGCACGACACCGCGGCTGGAAAGCGCTCTTCGGAGAATCGCATCTGAAGCAAGTTCAGCCCTGAAGGCAGGGAGGACGACAGATTACCTGGCCCTGGTGATGGGCCGAGTTCAGGACATCCGTAATCATGTCTTCCACGGCTCGGCGACCTATCGGTTCAGCAAGAATCGAGGGTCGGTTCAGGCAGCAACCGCGATCCTAACGGCGTTGGTTCCCACCTTCGTTCAGATCCTCGAAAGTCCGTGGGCCGAGTCCGACGTTAAATGGCCCTCGACGATCAATCCGGGGAAGTGGACACCTCAGAATCCCGATTCTCAGGGATGAGAGGGCATAGGTGACCGGCTGTACCACCGCTGCCGTTGGCCCGGGGCGGTGACCGATCGGCGGTTCGGCTCGGTGTTGATCGCCTCGCCGACGGCGACCAGCAGTCCGCGCGGCGCAGGGGCGCAGGCGCTCAGTGCATCACCGTCCCGCCGTCGACGTTCCACGCTTGCCCCGTGATGTGATCGCTCTGGTCGGACGCGAAGAACAGCGCGAGCCGTGCGATGTCGTCGGGACGCCCGACGCGGCCGGTGGGCGGAAGGCCGAGGACGGCGGCCTTGGGGTCGCGCTCGGCCAGCGCGCGCTCGCGCCGGGAGGTGGATTCGCGCCGGCTCGTGTCGACGCTGCCCGGGCAGATCGCGTTCACGGTGATGCCGTGCCCCGCCAGCTCCTGGGCCATGCTCTGCGTGAGGCCGATCACGCCGAACTTCGACGCCGTATAGGCCCCGCGGCGCGGGGTGCCGCGCTTGCCCGACACCGACGCCATGTTGATGATCCGCCCGCCGCCGCGCGCGAGCATGTGCGGGATCACGGCGCGGCTCATCAGGAACGTGCCCTTGAGATTGACGTCGATGACGAGGTCCCAGGCCTCCTCCGGCACCTCCCACAGGAGACGACGATCGGCCCCGTGGGGGGCGGCCGCGTTGTTGACGAGCACGTCGATGCGGCCGAACCGCGCCAGCGCCTCCGCGACGAAGCGCTCCGCGTCGGCGGCCCGGCTCACGTCGCCGACGACCGTGAGGACGCGACGCCCGATGGCCTCGATCTCCCCGGCCAGGCTCTCGAGCCCCTTCCACCCCAGGCGGATCTCCTCGAGCCCCTCCTCGTTCTCGTTCCGCGTTCCCCCGGGCGCCACGTCCGTCGCGACGACGTCCGCGCCCGCGCGGGCGAACGCGACCGAGATCGCGCGCCCCATCCCCCGCGCCCGCCCACAGCCGGTGACCAGCACGATCTTGCCGTCGAATTCGCTCACGGGCAGGACCTCCTGCGCTGCATTCTACCGGACGGCGACGGACGAGCAGCTCCGCCAGATCTACGACATCATGAAGCAGGGGCCCACGAGCGCCAACACGTGCCCCGCGCGCATCCTCTTCCTGAGGACGCCGGAAGCCAAGGCGCGCCTGCTCCCCGCCCTCGCCTCCGGCAACGTCGACAAGACGAAGGCCGCGCCCGTCACCGCGATCATCGGGTACGACACGCGCTTCTTCGAGCTCATGCCGCCGAAGCTCTTCGCCCACCGCCCGGAGATGGCGGACAACGACGCGAAGAATCCCGTAGTGTCTCAGTTCGAAACTGTGGCGACCCAATCGCCGCCGATCCACCGGGCGGGTGGGGCCTTGGGAAACCCGATCGGACTATCTGGCCCACCGCCCGCCTGTCGGTGGCCGGTACGCCTGTCCCGACGTACGACGACGGGTTTCCCAAGGCCCCACCCACCCCGCCCGCCCTCTCCGCGGTGCTCAAGGTCGGATCGAGGACTCGAGGGGCGAGGCTCTCGTGTGCGGCCGGAAGAGATTGCGGGCCCCCAACCTTCCTACGACACGC
>WNGF01025491.1_pt1 | contig 19589 bp, 17 predicted proteins | sample 5400641 | NCBI WGS metagenome assembly WNGF01 (sample SAMN13153371, study PRJNA577476) | soil metagenome | isolation source: 80 cm soil or saprolite under grassland replicate 2 | place: USA:California | collected 2016-06-15
GCGCTCGCTCCGTCGATGAGTACTGCGTCCACCGCGATCCTCTCGCCCGGCCGGACGACGACGATGTCGCCCGAATGAACTGACTCGAGAGGGATCTCGACGGTCTCGCCGTTGCGCTCGATGCGCGCGACCGACGGCCGCAGCGATCCGAGCGCTTTGATCGCCTCGGAAGTTTTCCTGGTCGCGCGTGCCTCGAGCGCGCGGCCGAGCAGGACGAGCGCGAGTATGACGACGACCGCTTCATAGTAGAGATCGGGCGCGACTCCGTTCCGCGTGAAGAGATCGGGAGAAACAGTCGCAACCAGCGAGTAGGCGAACGCAGCGGTGCTGCCGAGCGCGACCAGCGTGTTCATGTCCGCCGATCCGTGGCGCAGAATCGTGAGCGCGGGACGGAAGAAATCATTCCAGGTCAGTGCGATTACGCCCGCGGTGAGGATGGTAAGTCCCCAGGTGAGCGCCGGCGTCGGAATCGAATAGAGCCACGGCGCCAGCGTGCTCACTGTCGGCGCAATGTGACGCGCGACCCAGGACATGAAGGGATCGGCAGTCATGCGTCGCGCCACATGCGCAGCCGACGACATCAGCGGAAGCGAGAACACCATCGCCAGGACGGCAGCGACGAGCGCGATCGCCGCCCGGCGTCCGACTTGGGACGCCTCTTCGTGGTGCATGTGGCCGGCGTGCTCGTCATGGCCGGGCGTGACCGTCGATGCCTTGTAGCCCGTTCCATTGACGGCGGTGACAAGCTGCTCAGGCGTCATGACCTTCGGATCGTACGCGACGGCGGCAGTCTTCGTCAGCAGGTTGACCGAAGCGTCGCTTACGCCTGCCTGGCGCGAGAGCGCCTTCTGCACGGTCGCCTGACAGGATGCGCAGTGCATCCCTTCGATTGCGAGAGTGACTTTGGACGGCGGCTCGCCGCCATGAACATGATGAGGGGCTGTCATGCCCTGAACTATATACCCCCCTCCCCTATCTCGCAAGAAGGCAGCCCCTGTCGGCGTTAACTCAGCGGATCACGCGGTCGAACCGGACGGGATTCGGCACCTGATAGGTGAAGTGCCACCACTCCTGGTCGTAGTTCGCGAAACCCTCGGGCGCCATCGCGTTGTTTAGAAGCGTTCGGTTCGCGGCGGCAATGCCCGTCGCGTTCGCCGTGTGCGCCGCCTCGGAGAAGGTGTCGAATGGAGTTCCCATCTCGAGCTCCGTGCTGTCCGCGAGGCGTACGAGCGTGAGGTCGATCGCCAATCCGAGATTGTGGCGGCTCCGGCTGGCGATGTAACCGTTGGTGAGCAGATCCTCGCGGTGAACGCGCTTCGTCCAGTCCACCATCGCGAGCGTGGCGCGCACCGGACGGTACGCGTCGAAGATCTTGAGACCGAGCCCCCGTGGCGCGAGCTCGCTTTCCACGCGAGCGAGCGCGGCGGCCGCTTCGCGCCGAAGGTAGGCGTGATTCCCCTCGTATCCGGGAATCGGTGCACCGGTGAAATTGTTCGGCGTCGCATAGCGAAGCTCGACCACGATTCCCGGCGCAAGCGAGCGCACATCCGTGAGCAGCGAATCGGCGACGCGGTCGGAGACAATCGGCAGCTCGGCCGTGTTGACCGCGGGTGAAGCCGCGGCGGCCGGCGTTGTGATCGCGGCTGGCGGCGGCGCAGCGACCGTCGCGCAGCCTGCGATCACAACGATTATCGCAGACGCCATCAGCATCCGTCTCATGCTGACAAAATAGCTCGCCGCCCTTGCCGACGGATCGGACTGGCAGGGCGTGTCCCTGCGCCGGATATTCCGCGCATGTCAAAAGCGGGTTCCGGCCATCGCGCGGCGATCACGGCAAGCTTCCTCGGCTGGACGCTCGACGCCTTCGATTTCTTCATCGTCGTCTTCACGCTCACGGCGATCGCGAAGGAATTTCACAAGACGGACGCGCAGATCGCGCTCGCGATCACTATCACGCTGGCCTTCAGGCCGGTCGGCGCGTTCATCTTCGGATTGATGGCGGACCGCTACGGCCGACGTCTCCCGCTGATGATCGACCTGGTGTTTTTCTCGATTGTCGAAGTGGCGTCGGGACTCGCACCGAGCTACATAAGCTTCCTCGTGCTGCGCGCGCTCTTCGGAATCGGCATGGGGGGTGAATGGGGCGTCGGCGCATCACTGGCGATGGAGAAAGCGCCGAGCGGACGGCGCGGTCTTCTCTCCGGACTTCTGCAGGAAGGCTACGCACTCGGCTATCTGCTCGCGGCAATTGCATTCTTCGTCGTGTTTCCGCGTTGGGGATGGCGGCCGATGTTCTTCATCGGCGGACTGCCGGCGCTCCTCGCCGTTTTCGTCCGAATGCGCGTTCAGGAGTCGGAAGTCTGGAAGGCAACCCGTCGGACGAATTGGACGGGAATGGGCCGCGAGATTCTCTCGAACTGGAAGCTGTTCCTCTATCTCACTGTGCTGATGGCGGGAATGAACCTGGCGTCGCATGGAACGCAGGACATGTATCCGACCTTCGTCCAGCGCGAGTGGGGCTTCACGCCGCGCGGGCGTGCGATACTGGTTGGATTCTCGATGATTGGCGCGATAATCGGCGGACTTACGTTCGGACACATCTCCGATCGCATCGGCAGGCGAAAGGCGATTGTCATCGCGCTCGGTCTTGCGATCACGATCATTCCGCTCTGGGCGTTCTCTCCCTCACTTGCCGGGCTGATTGCCGGAGCGTTCGCGATGCAGTTCATGGTGCAGGGCGCGTGGGGCGTTATCCCGGCGCACATCAACGAGCTCGCGCCGGACAACGTCCGCGGGTTCGTTCCGGGTTTTGCGTATCAATGCGGCGTCCTGATCGCCAGCTCGGTCGTGTACATCGAGGCCCTTTTCGCCGCACATACGAGCTATGCGCATTCGATGGCTCTCACCGCGGTAACCGTCTTCTCGATCGCCGCCATCGTCGCGTGGCTCGGACGGGAGAAGCACGGAATTGTTTTCGGCGCACCCGCGGCACCGGTCGCGGCCGTGCCGGAAATTCCCGGAATGGGCGGCTAGCCGGCGAGGCGCTTCGCTTCTTCAGCGAGTCCGTCGAGAAGAGCGCGCAGATGCTCTTCGTCCGTTCGCGGATTCATGATCGTCACCCGCAGAACCGCCTTCCCCTCGAGAACCGTAGAAGTGATCCAGCCCGAGCGGTTTTTGTTGAATGCCGGACGCAGCGCGCGGTTCAGATCGCTGATTTTTTTCTCGGTCGCAGCATCGTGCGCGTGCGTTGCCGATGCTTTCTGGCGCGTGAGCGCTCCGGTGTAGCGGAAGCAGAGAATGTTGGATTCAGGCTCGTGGATTGTCTCGAAGTCGGCTCGCTCTCCGATCATCCGATACAGCGAACGAGCGGTGCCGCACAGATGATCGTACAGCGCGCCGATTCCGTTCGCGCCGTAGCGTTGGAGCGCGACCCAGAGCTTGAATACGTCTGCGCGGCGCGAGCACTGAAAGCTGCGGATCCCCTGATCCACGTTTCGCTCTGATTCTGTTTCTTTGAATAGATACGGCGCCTGCTGCGCGAAGGCGCCCTCGAGGTCCCGTTCGCTGCGAACGAGCACCATTCCCGCGGACAGCGGAAGCAGCATTCCCTTGTGCGGATCCCACGCAAGCGAGCGGGCGCGCTTCAAGAACTGGAGCACGCGCGGGGGCCTCGCGGACAGGAGCGCACTCGCGCCATGCGCCGCGTCCACATGCAGCCACACACCATGCTCGTCGCACAATTGCGCGATGGTCTCGAGATCATCGAAGGATCCGGTGGCGGTAGACCCAGCGGTCGCGACGACAGCCAGAATTTCCTTTCCTTCGGTTCTCAGCCTTTCCATCGTAGCGCGCAGCTCGGCGACATCCATCCGGAAATTCTTCGGGCGAACCGGGACGCCGCGTTTCCCGCCAAGTCCGATCTGGCCGATCGCCCGCGTTACGGCGTAGTGAGCGTGCTCGCCGTAGAGCACGAATGGAGGATCGGCGCCCACTCCGTCCTGCCATGCGTCCGGCATCGCGGCGTTGCGGGCGGCGAGAAGAGCGGTGAACGTCGCTTCGGTTCCGCCCGACGTCAGTGTTCCGCCGGATCCGGCGCCGTACCCGACGAGGTCGCACATCCAGCGGATGACCTGGTGCTCCACCATCGTTCCCGTCGGCGACATCTCGAAAATCGCGATCGACTGGTTGAGCGCCCCGATTACGCTCTCCATCCAGACGGCCGCCGGCAGGGGGGCGCACACCTGATGGCCCATATACATCGGGTGGAAAAACTTGTTGGCGTCGGGGAGAATCTCGCGCTCGATGCGCTCCATGATTTCACGGAGCGGTCGACCGTCGCGCGGAATCGGCTCGGCGAAGCGGAGAGCTATCTCGTCCGGCGAAAGAGGCGTCGAAACGGGCCCTTCTGCCGTTCGCGTTCGCGCGAAGTAACGGGCCGCCAGCTCAACGAATGGTAAGCCCGCTTCTACGGAAGCGTCTTTCTCGAGCTGATCGAGAATCGAATTTCCCATTGGCGAAATGTAGCCTTTCGGAGTTTTCGATTCCCGTATGGCGAGTCCGGACGGTTCACGCGCCCCGTCCGGATTTCACGATGAAAACGGCCGTCAGCTCCCCACGCGCTGGTAAACGAGGACGAATCCTTCGACCGTGACCGTAAACTTTCCGCCGTCCAGTGTGCCGGTAATCTTGTAGGTGGGGTCAACCGAATCGGTCAGCGTGATGGAGGATCCAGATCTTGTATAGGTACCGCTGGAGTTCTCGCTGTTAACGGTCACGGTGCCGCTTTGGGTCTCGCGAAATTGAGTGGTTCCCGAATACGTGCCATCGTCCCGGATCTGGTAGCTGTCGGAAAGGATCTCGAGCTTGTAGTCCGTGATGGCGATGACCGTGAATGGCAGCGGCGCCGAATTCACGGTTTGAAGCGCGTACGTGCCGGCGATACTAGCCGCCGGAGCTGTCGAATCGCCGCCGCACGCGCCGGCGGCAAGCGAGACAGCGACCATTGAAGCGATGAACAGTTTTCGCATCGATCCCCCGTTTATGTGAATGGCTGCGGTGCCTCTCCGCACGCAGGAGGATCGGATTTCCTTCGATAATCCCACATACGTACTGTGACGTATGCGGACCGGAATTTCAATGGATGAGCCGCTTGAGACCCCTAAGCATCGATCAATCCGTTCTCACGGACGAAGTCGGCGAGCTCGCCGCGCGACTCGACGCTGAGCTTGAGAAAAATATTGGAGAGATGGGTGCTGACGGTGCGGGCTGAGATCTTCAGCGCCCCGCCGATCTCCTTGTTGGACTTCCTCCGCGCGACCATGCGCGCGATCTCCATTTCGCGCCCGGTGAGGCCGGCCGCGCCTGCAACGGCGCTCCGCGACGGCGGCCTTACGCCGACATTGCGCAAACTTTCGCGCGTCGCGTCGAGCTCGGCGGTCGCTTTCAATCTTACGAATGTGTCGTGCGCGTGGCGCAGCTCGCGCATTGCCTCCTCGCGATTCCCGCTGTCGAAGAGAGCTTCGCCGAGCCTTCTACGAATTCGCGCGGATTGGCTCGGAAATGGAATCGCTTCGAGCTTCTCGGCGGCCGATCTGAGAAGCGGCACGGCTTTCTCCGGCTGACTGTCACGGTAGAGAACGAGAAGCGCGTCACACGCATCGGAAAAAGCGAGACCGAGCCTGTGCTGAAGGCGCGTCGCGTCATCGCGCATGCGCTTCGATTGTTTTTCGGAGCGGCAGAAGCCACTGTAATCCCCAGACGGCGTGCCCCGTCCGGTCGGCGATGGCGAGTCCCGCCTCACCGATGCGGGCCGCTTCGAGAAAATTGCCGGTGGCGAGATGATACGCTGCCAGTCCGAGATGCGCCGGCACGACGGAGTTGACGTCGAGCGGACGCTCGACGCCCTTGTCCGCCTCGGACAGGGTCCACGCGAGATCGAAGTACGTCTTCGCGCGCCCAACCTGACCGCGCGGAACGAGCATCATGCCCGCCCATACATATAGTCGCGGCAGCAGCATGCGCTGCCCGAGGTTCTTCGCCTGCGCGATCGTTCGATCGGCGATATCGAGTGCTGCGTCCCATTCGCCGAGGCTCGAGAGATACTGGACCGTGACTTCGGCGGACCAGAGCGGCAGCAGCGGCGATTTTATCTGTTCACCCAGTCGCTCGCATTCGGCGATATGTCGCGCGAGCCCTGCTCCCTCGCCGCTGAAACCTTCGAGCAAGGCCAGCCCCCAATGCACATTCCACTGAAGCATGAGCTGCCCGGTGGCCTCGGCGTGACGCAGGGCATCCTCGCCGTGCTCGCGCGCGAGATCGAGCGGCGCCGTCCACGCATACAGGAGAAGCAGGGATCGATGCGCGCGCGCAAGGAGCGCCTGACCGACGCCCTCGGCAAGAGCGGACGCAAGCGCGGTCTCGAGATCGGCTTTCGCTTCCTCAACTCGCCCCAGCTCCTGAAGGCAGATTCCGCGAGCGAGCCGCAGCCGGAGAGCGGACGCGGTTTCTTCGCTCCCGCCCGATGCCGCGAGCCCCGCGTCGTAATGCTCGAGCGCGCCGGTGTGCCGCCCGCTCCAGTAACAGGCGAGCCCCATCCGGTATTCGATCTCGGCGACCGCCGGCGCATCGCCGCGCTTCGCCGCTTCGGCGAGCGCACTGCGCCACAATTCGAGGGACTTCTCGTAGTCACCGAGACGCTGCCGGGCGCGGGCGAGGGAAGTGAGAATCTCCTGCCGCGACGCATTGACGCCGGCATCCGCGGCATCGGCGCGGGGACGATCGAGTGAGTCCAGTGCCGCCGACAGATACGTCGCCGCTTCGCGATTGGCGTATTTCGCGAGCGCGGTCTCCCCTGCGGCCACCAGATATTTCAACGCCTTCCCGCCGAGCGTTCCCGCGCGGGCGAAGTGAAATGCGAGCTCGTCCGAATGCTCTATCGCCTTTCCGCCGTATCTCGCTTCCAGTGCTTCGGCGATGCCGCCGTGAAGCTGCCGCGCACGGGCGTGACCGATCTCTGAATAGAGAACCTGCTGAACGAGCGGATGCGTGAAATCGTACGCGACGCTCTCTTCGCTTCGCTGCTCCTCGAGCACTCGCTGCGCGCAGAGCTCTTCGACGGCGGAAACGAACGCCGCCTCGTCCATTCCCGAAACGGCAGCAAGCGTGTCGTGCGACGCCCGTGCGCCAAGCACCGCCGCGATGTTCGCCAGCGACCGGGCCGGTGGCGACAGACGGTCGATGCGCGCCGTTACAGCGTCTTTGACGGTGAGCGGCAGCTCGAATGTCTGGAGATCCCATCCGGTCCACCGGCCGTCGGTTTCGCGAAGGCGTCCGGCATCGATGAGTGTCTTGAGAGTTTCTTCGATGAAGAACGGATTCCCTCTCGTCCAGCCGTAAAGAAGCGAGACGAACGGACGTACCGTCTGCGCGTCGGCATTGAATTTCTTCTGAACCAGCTCGGCGACGTTCGGCTCGGCGAGCGGCTGGAGACGAAGAACGGTGAGCAGTCCAAGACGATGGAGCGAATGCTCGGTCGTTTTGAGGACCTGATTCGTGTCGCGCTCGGATTCGTTGTAGGTGCAGAGGAGAACGATCTTCTGGGATTCGATCTGCCGGGCGACGAAATGCAGCAGCTCGAGCGACGATGCGTCAGCCCACTGAAGATTGTCGAGAACGATGAGCAGCGGCTGCTTCGCCGCGAGCCGTCCGAGGAACTGCGTGAAATTCCATAGGAGTCGCGCCTTGAATTCGGCGGCGTCGGCTGTCGCGTCGATTCTGCCGCGCGAGCTTCCGTCGCCCAACGCCGGAAAGAGATAAGCGAGCTCGGCGGTTCCCCCTCGGCTCAATACGGAGAGCGTGGAAGGATCGAGCTTTCGAATGACGGGAATCAGCGCGTCGGCGAAAAGCGCGTAAGGAACGCCGGTTTCAACCGGATACGCGCGGCCGACGGCGACGTTCCATCCGCGCCTGGCGGCTGCGTCGGCCGCGGCCATCGCGAGGCGTGTCTTGCCGATCCCGCCTTCGCCGGTAATGAACGTGACCTTGCCCTTCCCTTGCGCGGCGGCCTCGACCATCGAGGCGAGAAGAGCAAGCTCGTCCTTGCGGCCCACAAGATGATCGGCGTGTGACGTCATCGGCACGAGGAAAAACTACCACGTCGGCGGCGCCCCCGGCGATTGGTGCAATACCTGCGGGATGGATAGAGCATGAGCGCGGACCAGCTGGCGCGAATCGCAGTCGACCTCGAATCAGCCGCGGACGACTATTCCACCGCCCTTCATCTGATCGGCGACGCGTCATTCGTCCTGATCGGGGAAGCGTCGCACGGGACGCACGATTTTTATCTCACCCGGGCCGAGTTGACGAAGCGCCTCATCACCGAGAAGGGATTCGCCGCGGTTGCGGTCGAGGCCGATTGGCCGGACGCCTATCGCGTGAACCGCTACGTCCGCGGTGAAGGCGATGACGGAGACGCGGACACCGCACTCTCCGGCTTCGAGAGGTTCCCGACATGGATGTGGCGCAACACGGTCGTCCTCGAGTTCGTCGAGTGGCTGCGTCAGCACAATCGGCACCGCGCCGCATCCGAGCGCACCGGCTTTTACGGTCTCGATCTATACAGTCTGTTCCGCTCGATGGAAGCGGTGGTCGAATACCTCGAGACAGTCGATCCCGAAGCGGCACGCCGCGCCCGCTACCGCTACGGATGCTTCGAGCATTTCGGCGAGGACAGTCAGGCGTACGGGTACGCCGCCAGCATCGACCTCACGCAATCATGCGAGGATGAAGCGGTGCGCCAGCTGCGCGAGCTCCAGCAGCGCGGATTCGGACTCCTCGGGTCCGGCGGCGCTGATGACTATTTCGCGGCTGAGCAGAACGCGCGTCTCGTGAAAAACGCGGAGCAATACTATCGCTCGATGTTCAGAGGTCGCGTCTCGTCGTGGAATCTGCGCGACACGCACATGGCCGAAACCACCGACGCGCTGGTTGCGCACCAGAAGACGACGGGACGCTCTTCCAAGATTGTGATCTGGGCGCACAACTCGCACCTCGGCGACGCGCGCGCGACGGAGATGGGACGTCGCGGCGAGCTGAATCTCGGACAGCTGGTCCGCCAGCGTTACCCGCGCGACACCATACTGCTGGGCTTCACGACTTACACCGGCACCGTCACCGCCGCGTCGGACTGGGATGCGCCCGGCGAGCGAAAACGCGTCAGACCGGGTCTGCCACAGAGCTACGAAAACCTATTTCACGAAGTGGATGTCCAGCGGTTCTTCCTTCCGCTCGGCGAAGCGGTGCGTCGAAGCAGGATCGTGCCGCGCGATCTTCTGGAACGGGCGATCGGTGTCATCTATCGCCCGGAAACGGAGCGCCTAAGCCACTACTTCTCCAGCGACATCGCCGCGCAGTTCGACGCGATCTTCCACTTCGACGAAACCCGCGCGCTCGAGCCGCTGGAGAAGCATGCGCACTGGGACCTGGGTGAAGAAGTGCCGGAGACCTACCCCACCGGCATCTAGCGCGCGCGGAGCTCGCTCGTGCAGAAAGCGCAGCGAGCGGCGAAGTCCGGGCTACGGGGCGTATTCTATCTCCACTTCCATAACTCGCGACACCCGCCGGCGCAAACGCCGCAGCTTGCGGATTGCGATTATCCCCGCCGCGGGACCCACGGCCAGAATCGCAAACACCCACCGCCAGCTGCTGCGCTCGGCGGCGGCGGGAAGAATTTGCATCGGCAGCATCGTCAGCAGAAAACCGAGGGACGTCTGAAGGGTGAGCGCGGTTCCGACGGCGTGCGAGGGAACCGACTCCGTAACGAGCGTGCTGAACTGTGCGCTGTCGGCGATGACGAAAAAGCCCCACACGAGACTCAGCACAATCACCACCCAGAAGGGCGCGACGAATGCCAGTCCGCTGAGCAGACAGCACGCTCCGCTCGCAAGCAGCGAGACCGTGACGAGACGTTCCCTTCCCTTCCGATCGGCGAAGAGTCCGCCCCATACGCAGCCGGCCCCGCCGACCGCGATTGTGGCGAATGCGACTAGTGATACAATGCTGGTCGATCTGAATCCGTGGACCGCGAGACTCGCGGCAAGGAAGGCCGGAATCCACGTCCAGAATGCAAGGCCCCACGAAAACTCTCTCGGCGCGAAGCGGTAGGGTCCATCGCGATAAAACGAAGCGACGAGCAAGGCAGCGAGTATCGCGCCCGTCGATGAGACTAGCAGTACAGGCTTTGCTCCCGCGGAAGGAAATGCATGAATGAGATACGGCGTCGCCTTCCCGACCGTGAGCGCGCCGACGACCGTGCCGATCGCAAGGCCGCGCTGCGCCTGAAACCAGGTCGCGACCATTTTCATCGCCGGCGGATACACACCGGCAAGGGCGAAGCCGGTCAGAAATCTCAGGACGAGCGCAGCCTGAAAGCCCGGCGCAGCGAGAACCGAGGCATTAACGACGGCGCCGAGTGCTGCGGCCAGCGCGAAGAGAAGTCGCGCCGGCATTACGTCGGCGAGATTGAACAGCGCCGCCGTCGCCGTGCCGACGACGAAGCCGAGCTGAACGATCGTCGTGAGCCAACCCGCCTGCGCAGCGCTCAGTCCCCACTGCGCGCTGAGCTGTGGAGCAACCGCACTGGCCGCGAACCAGAGCGACATTCCCAGCAGCTCGCTGACGGCGAGCAGCGCGAGAAAGCGCCAGCGGTCGGCGTGCGTGTCGGTCATCGCCGGCAAAGCGTCGATTCTATTCGGGCGCCCCCCTCTACTTCGGCCAGAACGCTACGAAGATGTACGCAGTGACGATCGCATAGATCAGCCCGTCGACGCTTGCTTTGATCGTCGTGCTCCACTGGCGGTGATACCAGATCGACATCTGCCATAGCGCGACCGAGTAGCCGATGAATGCCGTGAACATCGCGAAATGAAAAACACGGTGATCCTCGGCACCCGGTCCGACCGCGGCCATTGCCGAGAGACCGGCGAGCCAGCTCACGATCAGCGAGTAAATGAACCAGCCGATGAGGGCGTTCGACATCCCCCGCGGACCGTTCGGGAGAACGGTTACGATGAGGTTCGGCCCTTTGGCCACCTTTCCCTTGTATTCGGCGGACGTCATGTCCGCCCTCGATGCGGGGCGCGGAACGAGATAATCACCCGCGGGGGTTCCAAAAGGACGAAGCGCGTCCATCACTCTGTCCTGGTCGGGTATCGCCTTGTAGTCGTTCTTGTGCCAGGGCGAGAACATGTGGATGAGCGAGCTCAACAAGAAGACGGTTACCGCCGACAGGAAAATGGGGAGCCAAAGCGCGGCAGATGAGGCAATTGATGCCATTCGTACCTCCGAGTTTGGAAGGCGTCATGAAGCGCGCCTAAATTAGGCGCGCCAGGCTTTCGGGGAAAGAAGATTCATTCCGGCTGACATCCACGCGGCGGCACGGAATAGGCAGGCACCGTGTTTCCACGCCGACCGCCCGGCTTTTAAGCGGTGGCTGAAGAACCGAAAATCGTTTGTACCGACGCCGGGTATCACCATTAAATCAACCGGAGCACCATGAAACTCATTCTTCTCGCCGGCGCGATCGCGCTATCCGCGCTGAGTCTTCCGGCACACGCCCAATCAGCAGCAAAAAAGCCGGGCGCCCACAAGACCAAAAAAATCGAAACTCAGGCCGAACTGATGAAGGAAGCGAAAATCTCGATGCGTTCCGCGAAGGCGATCGCGCTCGCGAAGGTCCCCGGCGCAACTCTCGAATCCGGCGAGATAGAGCGGGAGAATGGCCGTCTGATATATAGCTTCGACCTGAAAACGCCCGGCCGCGCGGGCATTGACGAAGTGAACGTCGACGCAATCACAGGCAAGCTCGTTGGCAGAACGCAGCACGAGACGCCGAAGACTGAACGGAAGGAGACGAAACAGGAGGCCAAGGAGAAGGCGAAAAAATAGAATTCGCGGCGCGCGTCTCAGCCGCGCGCGCGACGCCGCGCGATTGCCACCGCGATCCCGGCTGCCACAGCCACCGCTGCGACGATTCCGGCCTCACGGGCGTACTGCTCGAGCAGCGGCAGGTTCCGACCGAAGATGTAGCCGAGAACGGAAAAGACGGTGGTCCACGCGACGCAGCCGGCGGCATTGAAGGCGAGGAAGCGCGGATAGGGCATGTGCAGCACGCCGGCGAGCATCGCCGCCCAGCTGCGCAGAATCGCGACGAATCTCCCGAAGAGAACAGTCTTCCATCCGTGACGCTCGAAGAATCCGCGTGCGCGGTCGAGTTTCTCCCTGCTGAGCCCGACGCGGTGTCCGTGGCGCTCGACGAGCGCGAGTCCGCCCTCACGGCCTATCCAATACGCCGTGTTGTCGCCCGCGATCGCGGCGGCCACCGCGACGGACCAAACCGCAATGATTTCCAGCCGGCCCTGCGCGGCGAACGCCGCGGTGGTAATGAGCGCCGTCTCTCCCGGCAGCGGAATACCGAGACTCTCGATCGCGACGAGAAGAAAGAGTATCCAGTAGCCGTAGCTCTGGATGAGATGAAGGATGGTCGCCTGAATTAGCGCGATCTCTCGATCGAAAGTTCCGCTTCCAGATTCTGCCGGTCGCGATTCAGCGTCGCCATCGCCAGCAATTTCCCTTGCTGAAGGAACGACACCGCGGCGTCGTGCGTCCGGAGATCACCGTCGACTTTGATCTCGTCCCACTTCTCGGCGTGGCCGGTGTAGTGAATGCCGAGCTCACCGAAGTGCATGCTCCAGAAGTAGGGAACGTCGGCGAAGCGCTCACGCTTGCCGAGCATGTTGCGCGCCGCCGACTGCCCGTGCCGCTCCGCTACGACCCAGTGCTCGACGCGAATTTTCCCGGGCGAATAGGCGTCCGGCCAGCGAGCGACGTCACCAATCGCAACTATGTCAGCATAGCTCGTCTCGAAGAACTCGTTCACGAGAATTCCCTTGTCCATCGCAAGGCCCGCCTTCTCAGCGAGCGCGACGTTCGGTCTCACTCCGACGCCGGCGATGACGATGTCGGCGGAAAGAGTCGTTCCATCGTCGGCGGTCGCCTCGCCATCGCGCAAAGATGCGATCGACCGCCCGAGCATGAACTTCACTCCCTTGCTCTCGTGAAAGGATTTCACCAGCTCGCCGAGCTGCGGACCCATCACTTTCTCGAGCGGAAGCTTTTCCGGGGCGACAACGGTTACGTCGAGCCCTCGCGCGCGAAGCGAGGCGCCGACCTCGAGACCGATGAAGCTCGCCCCGATGACGACGGCCTTGGTTGCGCCCTCCGCTTTTTTCTGAATCGCCTTGCAGTCGACGAGACTCCGCAGGTAAAGAATTCGCTCGCCGCCCGGAATGTCGAGGCGTATCGGACTCGCTCCGGTAGCCAGGACGAGCTTTCCGTAACTGCGCGAATTGCCGTCGCTCAGCTTCACGCTGTGCGCCACCGGATCGATGGCCACCACTTCAGCGCCGAGCACGAGCTCGATCTTCTGGTCTGCGTAAAAGGACGGCGGATGAAGAGGGAGCCATTCCTCAGGTGCGCTTCCGGCAAGATAGTCCTTCGAGATGTTCGGCCGGTCGTATGGCGCGTCGCGATCCGGATCGATGATCGCAAGGGGTCCGTCGTAGCCTTCACGTCGCAGCATCTCCGCGCAGGCATTTCCCGCCGCGCCGCCGCCGACTATCAGCACCGATGCGGGACCGCTCGCCGGTTTGGTGACCGACGATACCGCCGCCCGCGCCAGCGGCACGCCGGCCGCTATGGCAGTTTTCTCGACGTCTTCCGCCGGCCGCTTTCGCGTGATGCGCACCGTATCGCCCTTGGCTTCGACGTCGAAAACCGGAAGATCGAGCAGCGCCGGCGCGCACGCTGCCGCACCGGTTCGCAAATCGAAACACGCATGATGCCATGGGCAGCGCACTCTGTCTCCGACCAGCAAACCGTTCGACAGCGAAGCGCCGTAGTGTGTGCACTTTCCCCCGACGGCAAGCCACCCGCTGGAAGTATGCGCGAGCAGCACCAGCTCCCCGAAAGCATGGCCGCCAATCATCTCGCCGACGGGAAGGCCCTTCGCCATGAAGGGCTGCGTGAGATCGGGTCCTTTCAGCTCCTCCTGATCATTTCCCAAGCCGGTCCTCCGATATGTCGGAGTGTGCACCACTGCTCAACGCTTCGTCCGCTTCGCACGTCTCGCACCAAAACAGCAAAACAAATGAGAACGACGCGGCCACCCGCTCCGAGAGGGACCCCTATTCTCTTCCCACACCGCTAAGCGGACAGTTTGGCTGGCCCGGCTCGACGGCCTTAACATCCCGCCTCCCGCCTCGTCCAATCCGTTCGGAAGCGGCCAAATTTGTGACCCCGTCGCCGGCGCTCAGACATTATGAAGGCGCACCCCGGGGCCTGAGGCCAAAAGAGCGAAACCTTATCGGAGCCGAATGTTATGAAAAAAAGTCCCCTTGTCGTCGCAGCGACGCTGCTGTTCGGTCTTGCCGCTTGCGACAGTGCCACTGCGCCAACGGGCATCGATCAGATCGACGTCAATGAGCTGGCGTCAAACGTAGATGCCCTCACGGTCCTTACCCTTGGCGATGCCGGGGCGACCGCAATCGCGCCGAGATACTCACTGTCGCCGTCGGACGCGACACCGCTCGCAAGCGCCTCCACCGTAAGCCGCACGTTCACCAACACGCGTGCCTGCCCGGTAAGCGGATCCATCACCATCTCCGGCACTGTCTCGGGAACCTCGGATCCAGTCGCGCAGAATCTCAGCATCACGGCGACGGCAACCAAGACGGACGCCGCCTGCGCGTTCAACACCAGGCATGGAGTCGTCACCATCAACGGCAATCCGAATGTGACGATCACCAACACGGTGAACATCGTCGCCGGCAAGCCATCCGGGCCGCAGGCGACGATGCACAAGGGCAGCTACACCTGGACCCGCGGGACGAACAGCGGGACGTGCAACGTCGACGTGACCTCGGTATTCGATCCGACGGCCGGAACGTTCACGATTACCGGAACGATGTGTGGCCGCACGGTCAACGTGACCCGCACCGGGGCAAAGCTCGGCTAGCGGTTTTCGCAGCACGGTTGTAAAGTGCGCCATGCAATTCTGCCGCAGCTACTACGCCTCGTATTACTACGCGACCCGCAACACGGGCCGTGCAGCGGGGCGTACGCGTGACTGAGGCAGCGATTTAAAAGCACTCACAGCGAACACTTCGACGGCCCGTGGAATCCACGGGCCGTTTTTTATTGCGGCTCCATTCATCTCCGGACAAATCATGATCATCATCACCCGTTCGAGCATTACCGAATCCGAGCTCGACCACATTCGCGAGCGCGTCGAGGCGGCCGGCTTGCGCACGCATCTTTCGCGCGGCGAGAGCAGAACGATCGTCGGCTGCATCGGTGACGAGTCCCTGCTCGCCGAGATACCTCTCCGCTCGCTCCCCGGCGTCGAGTCGGTCACCCCGGTTCTCAAACCGTACAAGCTCGCGTCCCTCGAATTCGCGGCCCAGAACACGATCGTCAACGCCGGACTCGGCGCCACGTTCGGTGGCGACGCGCTCGCCGTGATCGCCGGGCCCTGCTCGGTCGAGAGTCGCGAGATGCTTCGCGATACCGCGGTCTGCGTTCGCGATGCCGGCGCCTGCATGCTTCGCGGCGGTGCATTCAAGCCGCGCACATCTCCGTACAGCTTCCAGGGACTGGGCAAGGCGGCGCTGGAGCTGCTTGCGGAAATCCGACTCGAGACGGGGCTTCCGGTAATTACCGAGATTCTTGACACCAGGCACGTCGAGCTCGTCGCCGAGCACGCCGACATGCTTCAGGTCGGCGCGCGCAACATGCAGAATTTCGCGCTGCTCGCGGAGCTCGGAAACATTCAGCGGCCCATTCTGCTGAAGCGCGGTCTGTCGGCGACGATCACGGAGCTGCTGATGGCCGCCGAGTACATCATGGCGCACGGAAACGGACAGGTCGTGCTCTGCGAGCGCGGTATCAGGACATTCGAAACCGCGACACGGAATACACTCGACGTTGCCGCGATTCCCGTTCTCAAGCGCGAGACACATCTGCCTGTGATCGTGGATCCCAGTCATGCAGGAGGGGACGCAGATCTCGTCGCACCGCTTGCGTTCGCCGCGGTTGCCGCTGGCGCGGACGGATTGATCATCGAGGTTCATCCCGATCCGGAGCACGCGCTCTCCGACGGCGATCAGTCGCTCGGGTTCACGCAATTCAGGACGCTGATGCCACGGCTCCGCGCATTTGCCGAAGCCGCGGGACGGACGATGCAGCAGCAAACCCCCGAAACACCGGCGCTCAAAATTCGTGAGGCCGTGCCGGCATGAAGCCGACTGATGCCGACTCGGCGGCGGTTCCCGAGCTGAATCAGTCCCGCGAAGAGATCGCGGTGATAGACAGCGAAATCGTGCGGCTTCTCCTCAAGCGCGTAGAGATCGCGCGGCGAACCGGAATGCTGAAACGCGCGAACGGCCTGCCCATTCTCGATCCACAGCGCGAAGCGCAGGTCATTCGTTCGGCGGTGGCGCGAGCGCGTGAGCTCGGTCTCGACGAGGAGCCGATCCGCGGAATTTTCTGGCACATCCTCGGAATGTCGCGCAAAGCCCAGCAGGCGGAGGAGAAATGAAGGGACTCGACACCGTCGGCATTGTTGGACTGGGTCTGGTCGGAGGATCGCTGGCCCGCGCACTGTCGTCGTTTCGCACGCGGATCGTCGCCTACGACTGCGATCGCGGCTCGCTCAGAGCGGCGAAGCGGGCGGGAATCGTCGATGTCGTCGCGGGTGAAGATCTCCGAGAATTCGACTCGGCCGACGTCATCGTCATCGCGGTGCCGGTGGATGCAGCGTGTGACGTTATGCGGCGCATCGAGCGACATGCGTCGAACGCGCGCCTCGTGACCGACGTCGGGAGCACAAAGTGCGGCATCGTCGCAGCGGCGGCGAAATCGTCGCTGGCAGAAAAGTTCGTCGGCTCTCATCCGATGGCCGGCGATCACCGCAGCGGATGGAGCGCATCGCGGCCGGATCTCTTTCTCGACGCGCCCGTCTACCTCTGTCCAACGGATCGCGCTTCGGCGGACGCGCTCGATGCGGCACAGTGGCTGTGGAGTGCAGTGGGCGCGGCGACGAAGACGATCGATGCCCGGGAGCATGACGCGCGCGTCGCCTGGACGAGTCACATGCCTCATTTCATTTCGACGGCGATCGCGGTTGCTCTGGACGGTGCCGGAATCGGCGGCGATGAACTCGGACCGGGCGGCAGGAGCATGACGCGGCTCGCCGCCGGCCCGGCTGCCATATGGAGCGCCATTGGAAAAGAGAACGCGGAAAGCATCGGCCATGCTCTTGCTGCGGTTGAAGCGGAAATCGAAGGTCTGCGCGAGGACTTGCGAACGGCGACCAAAGACGAACTCGAGACCGTCATCTCACGCGGCACACGATGGGCGCGGCGCGAGAGAGAAAATGGATGACCCTGGCGCAGTGGACCCTATCCAGGGGCGCACCGTACGTCAGCCGCAAAAAACGAATGATTCACGTTCATTGACTAGTCAATATTTACGGGGAACGGTTTTTGCCCTTTCAGCGTGCCGGATCTTAGCCGGGGTTAGCGCGATGAGAAGTTTCCCTGACCGATGGAATCGTGAAGCAGTTCCCTTCACGCTTCTGAGCCGAGCGCTGTGACTCCCGCGCGGGTCGTTTGTCTCCCGGTTTTGGCGCTCGCTCTTCTCGGCGCCGCGATGGTTCCGGTCCGACGAGCACCCGCGGCCGGAGACAGGATTCCTCCATCTGACACGGCCCGCGCCGACAGTATAACGCAAGTCCAGATGCGCAACGTCGACTTCTACGTCGATCCCGCCGTCGCGCTCCGGATACACAGTCTTCGCGGGACAATGCGCAGCATCCACGGCGGGCCCGTTGTTTTCGATGACAAGAGATCCTTCACGCTGCATCTCGATACGGCGGAGGTCGGTCTCAAATCGAGCGATCTGACGGCGCTGATGAACAAGTACGTGTTCAACTACCGCGGCTCCCCGCTCACGAACCTTCGGGTGACGATGTCCGGAAGCCAGATCGTGCAGAAGGGCACGCTTCACAAGGCACTCGACGTTCCGTTCGAGATAACGGCATCGCTGTCGGTGACGCCCGACGGCCGGATTCGCATCCATCCGACGAAGACGGTGATCCTCGGATTGCACGTGGATCATCTGATGAAGGCGCTCGGACTCTCCCTCGACAAGATCATCAGCCTGTCCGGCGCAAAAGGCGCGACGGTGCGTGGCAACGACATCCTGCTCGACGCGACGGCCATTCTTCCGCCACCCGTGATCGAAGGGCGGATTGCGGCGATCAGGGTTGAAGGCGACGAGGTAGTCCAGACCTTTACCCCGGACAGCCGAACTCTCTCCGTCGAGCTTCCCCTGCCTGTTGCCGGCGCGTCGAACTACATGTACTACAAGCGGGGAATCCTGAGATTCGGCAAGCTGCTCATGCTCGATGCTGAAATGCTGATCACCGATCTCGATCCGCAGGATCCGTTCAAGTTCAGCCTCGACCGCTACAACGAGCAGCTGGTCGCCGGCTACTCGCGCACGCTGCCGGATCTCGGGCTGGAAGTCTACATGCGCGATCTGGACAAGCTCAAGCAGTCGCGAATCAGCGTCGCCAGCGTCCCGATACAGTAAGCATCCGCCGCGAGAGGTAGCGAGCGCGCGCTACTCTCCACATTTTCCCCGGCATGACTGTCCGCGCCGAGGAAGCTTCAGCGACAGATACGGCGCCGCGCAAACCGCGCGACGATGAGATCGACGTGTATGGTCTCACGCATCCGGGGAAAGTCAGGAAGACGAATCAGGATCACTTTCTCGTCGGCTCTCTCAAGAAGCGCCTCGACATTCAGATGGGCAGCCTGCCCGACATCGAGCTGCCCCTCGGTGAAGAGCGCGTAGCATTCCTGGCCATGGTCGCCGATGGCGTAGGCGGCGGGCAAAAAGGTGAAGAGGCGAGCCGCCTCGCGCTCGAGGGTATTACCCAGTACATCACCGAAAGCGCGAAGTGCTTTTACACCTCCGACGCGGATGAAATCGATTTTGTCGGCTCGCTCAAGGAAGCCGCCGAGCGATGTCACAGGCGGGTGGTTGAGCGCGCGGCTTCCGATCCCGACTCGAGCGGAATGGCGACGACACTCACCCTGTTCATCGGAGTCTGGCCGTGGGCCGACCTGCTCCAGGTCGGTGACTCGCGCTACTACGTGTACAGGAACGGTGATCTCAAGCAGATCTCGCGCGATCAGACAATGGCGCAGGAGCTGGCGGACCAGGGCGTGATGGCGAGAGCCGCCGCTTTCTCCTCGCGGTGGGCGAACGTGCTGTCGAGCTCGATCGGCGGGCCGCAGACGGCACCGGTTGTGACGAGACTCGAGGCAGCGTGGGACAACATCCACCTTTTCTGCAGTGATGGTCTGACGAAGCACGTGCCCGACGCGAAGATCGCCGAGCGGCTCGGCGGCATGCAGTCGGCGCGGCAGGCGTGCGAAGCGCTGCTGCAGGACGCGCTCGACGGCGGA
>WNGF01003971.1_pt1 | contig 19587 bp, 15 predicted proteins | sample 5400641 | NCBI WGS metagenome assembly WNGF01 (sample SAMN13153371, study PRJNA577476) | soil metagenome | isolation source: 80 cm soil or saprolite under grassland replicate 2 | place: USA:California | collected 2016-06-15
GGGTTGCGGCACTTCATGGCGACGCAGCTCGGCGCCGTCGCGGAGGCCGGCACGGTGCGGGAGCGGATGGGGCACGGCAGCCTTGCGGTGACGAGCGGTTACATGCACCGAGTCAGCGACGCTGACCGCGCGGCGGCCGAGTATATGGGCGCATTGCTTGATCGGGACAGATGAGGTCACCCGCCAGTCAGGACCGCACGGGCCGGCGACGCTGGCTTAGCTGGACGCTGGCCGGCGTTGTCGGCGCCGCGCTGCTGGCCGTCGCGCTGTGGCTATGCGTCTGGGTGCTTCCCCAACGCTGGTATCCGCCCCTGTCGAACGCCGACCTGGTCGGGCTGTCCCCTGCTGACCAGGCTGCACGCCGCGAAGGCCGCGACAAGCTCCACAACGATGCCCGCAGCACCCTGCTCCAGGGCCTCGCGGGCGTGCTCGTCCTCGTCGGCGCCGGGTTCGGCGGGACGGTGGCCCTGCGGCAGGTCCGCATCGGCCTCGAGCAGCTCGAGCAGGCCCGCCGGCAGGCGCAGCGCAGCGACAAGCGTGCCCGTCAACAACTCAAGCTCGCTCGCAAGCAGGCACAGCGCAGCGATGAGCGTCTGCGCGAGCAGATCACCCTCGCCCAGGAAGGCCAGATCACTGAGCGGTTCACACGAGCCATTGACCAGCTCGGCCAGCCCGGCCCTGACCGGCTCGACGTCCGCTTGGGCGGGATCTACGCCCTGGAACGCATCGCGCACGACTCTCCGACCCACCGGCTGGCTGTGTTCGAGATCTTCACTGCGTTCATCCGCAGCCACGCCCCCTTACCGCCACCCTTGCCCGGCGAACACAACGCCAATGCGCATACTAACCAGGTGCCATTGCTCCAGAGTCGCGCGCCCGACATCCAGGCCGCCCTTACGATCATCGGCCGCCGCCCAACCCACAAGAACGACCCACCCCTCGACCTTAGGCAGACCGACCTCCGAGAGGCAAACCTCGGCGGCGCGAACCTGACCAGGGCACGGCTCAGCGGGGCGGACCTAACACAGGCGCAGCTCGGCGGGGCGGACCTGACCGGGACGCAATTCGACGGGGCGAACCTGACCGGGACGCACCTCGCCGGGGCGAACCTGACCAGGGCGCAGCTCGGCGGGGCGGACCTCACTGGGGCGGACCTCACTGCGGCGGACCTGACGGAGGCGTGGCTCGACGAGGCGGACCTCACTGGGGCGGACCTGATTGGAGCAGACCTAACGGAGGCGTGGCTCGACGGGGCGGACCTGACCGGAGCGCAGCTCGGCCGGGTGAACCTGACCGGGACGCACCTCGCCGGGGCGAACCTGACCAGGGCGCAGCTCGGCGGGGCGGACCTGACCGGAGCGCAGCTCGGCGGAGCGGACCTGACCGGAGCGAAGCTCGGCTGGGCGAACCTGACGGAGGCGTGGCTCGACGAGGCGGACCTGACTGGGGCGTGGCTGGACGGGGCGAACCTAACCGGGGCACAGCTCGGCGGAGCGGACCTGACGGAGGCGTGGCTCGGCGGAGCGGACCTGACCGGGGCGCAGCTCGGCGGAGCGGACCTGACCGGAGCGCAGCTGGGCGGGGCACTGGCGAACTGCGAGACCGTTTGGCCTGACGGGTGGGATCGGACGCAGCGCGCGGCCGCCAGGGTCGATGAGCCCGACAAGGAGGCACCCCCCAGCAGCGTCCCCACCAACGTAGTCGCCCAAGTCATCGCTGGGTCACTCCGTAGGCGTCTACGGCGGGTTGGGCGGCCGGACCCGTGGTGATGGCGCTGGAGCCTCGATCCGTCAGCCAACCGGTAGAGAGAGAGAGAGAGAGAGTGTACGCGCGAAGCCCGCTCAGGATTAAGGGCAGCAAATAGGCATCATTAAGCAACGCTCGGCAGCCTTGGCGTGTTCTTGATTCCATGGCTATTCACCTACTGGACTGCTAGTCACAATACGACTTCCAGCTCTAATACCGCCTCCCAGCAGCACAAACACCGCTCGCTGCATCTCGACTAGCCCCTCACCTCACGACAGCGGCAACCCTCCCAATTCCGCGCTACTGTTCTCCCATCGCGCTACACTTAGCACCACATCCTTTCGAGCACGACAGATATGCATCGGGGATGCTGCAAAGCCCGCGATGCGCACCGGGAGGCGAAGCATCTTGGCAGCCACTACCCGCGATCCCGAGGCACCAGCGACGGCGATCGTGACCGGCTCGGAGCTGGTGACGATTGATCGGTGGCAGGCCCGCGCCTGGGAGCAGGCGATCACCGCGGCCTACCACCCGGACGACCCGCCCCCGCTGCATGGCTGGAACCCGACCGGCCAGCATGGCGCCCCGGTTGGCTACGACCTGGTCTTGGCGACCCCGCGGACGCTGAGCGCGGTGGGCTGGTGCTTCTTCAGCACCGACCGCGGCGTGTCGGATGACATCATGCGCGCCAACCACCAGGCAGCCCAGGAGGTGGCGGTCGAGTTGTCCGTGGCGATCCGGTCGGAGACCCCGGTCATGGTCAGCCACCTGTTCGACTCGGCCGGGCAGCCGTGGCTGCACGTGCATGTAGTCTTGGGCGCGCTGGCCCGCCCGGAGCGGCCAGGATGGTCAGGACCGCAGCGCCAGGAGGAGGTGTGGCGACCGCTCGACCCCGCGACCGTGGCGCGGATGGCGCAGCGGCTGATCTTCGGCTACCACCTACTCGTGCGGCGCGCCGTGACGGGCCTGATCCGCGAGCTTGGGCTGAACTGGCAGCGGCTCGCGGAGGACGGCTCCTGTGAGGTGTGGGGGCTGACGGCGCCGATGCTGGAGTGCATCAGCCTGCCGGCCCGGCCGCTTGGCGAAATCCACGCCTGCCAGGTCGAATAGGGAGCGAGCGTGGCGGCGGATCTGCACAAGCTCGCGGCCGGGCGCCAGCACTACTACACCCGCGAGATCGCCAAGAACCGCGAGGAGTACCTGTCCGGCCACGGCGAGTCACCAGGCGAGTTCCACGGCGGCAGCGCCCGCGCGCTCGGCCTCCAGGGCGAATGCTCGGCCGAGGCGTTCCAGCGGCTGTTCGCCTGGCAAGACCCCAGGACCGGCGAGCAGCTCGGCCGCGCGCCCCGGCAGGACGCGATGCCGGCGTGGGACTTGGTGTTGCGGCCACACAAGGACGTGTCGGTGCTGTATGCCCTCGGGGATGAGGCCACCGGCCGGCATGTCGCCGAGGCGCATCAGGCGGGCGTCCGTGCCGCCGTCGCCTACCTCGACGAGCAGGTCGGAACCCGCACGGGCCGCCATGGTGCGGAGCATGTGCGGGGTGAGGGGCTGTTGGCGGTTGGGTTCACCCACCGCACCAGCCGGGCCGGCGATCCGCTGCTGCACACCCACCTGATCATCACCAACCGCACCCAAGGGCCGGATGGGCAGTGGCGGACGTTGGACTCCCGTGACCTGCTCAACCACCGGGCCACCGCCGACACCATGTACCGCGCCGCCTACCAGGCCGAGCTGACTCGCACCCTCGGTGTCCGGTGGGAGGAACCTGACCGGTGGGGCAACCGCGCCATGGTCGGGATGCCGGAGGAGGTGCGGCGGGGGTTCTCCAAGCGCCATGAGCAGATCACCGCCGAGCTCCAGCGCCAGGAGGCGCAGGGCAAGCACCGCACCGCCAAGCTGGTGCAGACGGTGGTGCATTCCACCCGGCCGCCGAAGTCCCACGAGACCCCCGAGACCCTGTATGGGCGCTGGCAGCAGGAGGCCCGCGCGCTCGGCTACGAGCCCGACCGTCTCGTGCGGGAGGTCACCGGACGGGAGCGGCCCCGCGAGCGGGACCCGGCAGGACAGCCGGGCGGGACAGCGGGACACCCGGAGCGCTCGGGCGGGACGCCGGCAGGACTGGCCGAGGTGCTCATGACAACGGCGGGACTGCCCGAGCGGACCATCAGCGGGATGTTCGATCGGCTCGCCAACCCCGAGGGGCTCACCTCGCAGGCGTCCACGTTCACCCGCCCACAGGTGCTGTGCGCCGTGGGCAGGGAGCTGCCCGCCGAGGTGGCCGGCACGGTCGGCCCGGCCGAGCTGGAGGCCCTGGCCGATCGCTTCCTCGCAGAGCGCGCGGTCAGCGTGATGGGCGAGCACGCCATCGGAGAGCGCCACTACGCCACCCCGGAGCTGCTGGCGGTCGAGCAACGGCTGATCGACGCCGCGGTCAGCCGCACCAGCGAGCAGACGGGCACATGCTCCCACGACACCCTCCGGGACACGCTGGCGGCCCACCCGACCATCGGGCCGGACCAGGTCGCGATGGTGCGGGACATCACCCAGGGCGGGCAGGGGGTCTCGGCGGTGGTGGGCAAGGCCGGCACCGGCAAGACCTACGCCCTTGGGGTGGCCCGCCACGCTTGGCAGCTCGACGGCTACCGCGTCCTCGGCGCGGCACCGACCGGGATTGCCACGGTCTGTCTGGACGCTGAGGGGTTCGAGCACTCCCGCACGGTGGACTCGCTGCTTGGCGAGCTGGACCAGGAGCGCGCCGGCCGCGGGCGACGCCGATCGCCCGGGCGACAACCAAATTTGACACGTAAGCGTCAACCGTCCGGGCGGGATCGTGCGCAGGGCGGCCAGGACGAGCGCGTGTTGGACGCCAGGTCCGTGCTGGTGGTGGACGAGGCGGGGATGCTCGGCTCGCGCAAGCTCGCCCGTCTGCTCGACTACGCCCAGGACGCCGGCAGCAAGGTCGTGCTTGTGGGCGATGACAAGCAGCTCGCCTCGATCGAGGCAGGCGGCGGCTTCCGTGGGCTGCGTCTGCGGCTTGGCGCCAGCAGCCTCACCGAGAACCGCCGGCAGGCCGAGCCGTGGGAGCGCGAGGCGGTCGAGCACCTGCGCGAGGGAGACATCGACGCCGCCCTTGGGGCCTACCGGGAGCATGACCGGCTGGTCGCCACCGAGACGCCAGGCCAGCTCAAGGAGACGATGCTCGGGGATTGGTGGCACTCGTTCCAGCAGGGCAACCGCGTGGTGATCCTGGCCTACCGCCGCGACGAGGTGGACCAGTTCAACACCGCCTGCCAGCAGCTCCGCGACGCCCGCGGCCAGCTCGGACCCGAGCGGCTCCAGGTCCGCGATCGCAGCTTCGCCGTGGGCGATCAGGTCGTGTGCGGCAAGAACGCGCTCCAGGCCCTCGGACTCGCCAACGCCAGCCGCGGCCAGGTCGTCGCGGTCGACCTGGAGCAGCGCTCCATGACGCTCAAGCTCGAGGACGGCCGCGACGTGACCCTGCCAAGGGAGTACCTGGACCAGCGGCCCGCCCAGTGGCTGCGCGGCAACCCCGAGCGGCGCACCGTGGACCTCGCGTACGCGAGCACCGGCCACAAGTCGCAGGGCATGACCCGCGATGAGGCGCTGGTGCGTGTCACCAGCAGCGAGGACCGCCAATGGCTGCACGTCGCCGGCAGCCGCGGGATCGGCAAGACCACCTTCTACAGCGTGGTCAGCCCCGAGCCCGCCATCCGCGACCACGACCCGGAGCGGGAGGCCCTGGACGTGCCGGCCGCCGACCGCACCCCCAAGGACCAGGCCGACCAGCTCGCCACAGTGGCACGGCGAGACCGCAGCAAGCGGCTCGCCGCCGACACCACCGCACCCGTAGACGGGCGAAGCATGAGTAAGCACGATCTGCGCGCCGAACTCACCCGACTCGCCCGCATGATCGACGCCGCACCGCGCGACCAGTCGCGGTTGCTGGACTTTGCGACCAAGCAGCGAGAGCAGGACGAGCATCGGCTTGTGGAGGCGACCGGCCGCCGGCAGCAGGCACGTGATCTGGTCGCCAGCCTGGAGCGTGGCCCGGCGCGGTTCCTGTGGCGAGGCGATCTCGCCCATGGACGGGAGCAGGCCGAGCAGGCGGAGGAGGTCTACCAGGTCGCCCGGCAGCAGGCCGACCGTGCCGCCGACCGCGAACGCCAGGCCCGCCAAGCCCAGCAGCAGCACCAGGCGCACCAGGAGGCCAACCCTGACCTGCTCGACCGGCAGCGCGAACTGCTGCGCGTGCAGGGATGGCGCAACCGCGCCGAGGCCCGCGCGGTCGAGCTGGAGCAGCCCAGATGGTCCCGCGACCTCGGCCAACGGCCAGCCACGGTCAAGGGTGGCCGGGCCTGGGACCGGGCGGTTGAGCAGACGGTTGAGTACCGGCAGCGCTGGAAGGTCGATGATGCTGAGCGGGCGCTCGGCCCGGAGCCGCACGGCAAGAACGTGGCGCTGGAGCAGCGCCACGCCTGGCGGCATGCCGAGCGCGCAATTGGTCGCACCCGCGACCTGACCGCCGACCACACCGAACGACCCGACCGCACGGACGCGACTGGTCGCCACCACAGCGACCCTCGGAGCGAACGCGGGCGACCAGACCACAGCGACCGCGACCGCGAGCGCGCCATGTAGGTGGTGGTCGCGCGTCCACCGACCGCGACCACCACGACCACAAGAGCGACCATCCAGCAGTTCGCGAGCGGCCAGACCACAGCGACCATGACCGCGCCATCGGCAGGGGCCCGGATCACGCCGCTATGGCCCGTTGGCTGCGGTGTCCTCCCCAGCAACGGTGATGCCGGCCGCGCGCCAGTCGAACTCCTCAGGCCAGACGGTACGTTCGTCAGCCAACGCCCCCTCCAGGTGCGCGCCGCGAAGCTCCGCCCCCTCCAGGGACGCTCCCTCCAGGTGCGCGTCGAGGAGGTTCGCCTCCTCCAGGTGCGCGTAGCCGAGGTTCGCCTCCTCCAGGTGCACGTCGCCGAGGGTCGCCCCCTCCAGGTGCGCGTCGAGGAGGGTCGCCCCCTCCAGGTGCGCGTCGGGGAGGGTCGCCCCCTCCAGGTGCGCGCCGGGGAGGAACGCCCCCTCCAGGTGCACGTCGCCGAGGTACGCCCCCTCCAGGTGCGCGTCCCAGAGGCTCGCCCGCTCCAGGTGCGCGCGGACGAGGTTCGCGTGCCGCAGATCGACCGCATGCAGGTCGAGTCGGTCGCGCTGGTCCTGCGCAGCCCGCGCGAAGCCGCCACGGCCAAGCACCGTCAGGCACGCCTGCACGTCCGCGGCTCGGACCTGCAACTCGGGCACCTCGTCGATTGGCGCGGCGCCGACGTACTGGCCGGGCAGGCGCGGCGGCCACGGGGCGTGGCTGCGGACGAACGCGGTCAGCACCTCCCCGATCGTGGCGCGGTCGGCGGAGGAGTCACGGGCGATCCGCTCCAGCGCGTAGATCCCGCCGAGCCGCACGTCGAGCTGGGTGTGGCCGAGTTGGTCGATCGCGCGGGTGAACCGCTCGGTGATCTGCCCCTGCTGGGCGATCTGGAGCTGCTCGCGGACGCGCTCATCGCTGCGCTGAGCCTGTTGGCGGGCGAGTTCGAGCTGCTCGAGGCCGATGCGGACCTGCCGGTAGGTGAAGTACGCACCCACCAGCAAGACGACGCCACCAAGCCCTTGCAGCAGGGTCGTGCGGACCGCGTTTTGCGCCTTCAACCCCTCAAGTGACCGGTCATGCACGAACCAGGGTGGTGCCGCCACCAGCACCACCCACAGCACGCCAAGGACTCCAGCGACCCCCGCGACGACTGGCAGCAAACCAGCACGCCACACGGCTGCCCATGCACGCCTCATGGGCGAATCGTCGCACCTGCACAGACCACAACCAACCCGGCAGGCTCAACAGTCCACGAGTCAATCTCAAGTGGCTCCAAGGACGAGGGGACGCCGCCCGCAGCGGCCGGGTAGCCTGGTGTCCCGAGTGTCGAACCCGAGGAGCCCAGCAGGTGCGGCGGCTTGGCCCCAACGCCTACGGCGAGCAGCTCCAGCCCGGCCGGGTCAGCGATTGCTACCTCGGCATCCTGCTGGAGCAGCCGCTCGCCGAGATCGCCCCCGAGCCGGGCCGCGTGCTCGTGGTCGCCCCGGCCGCCCTGCTGCACGAGCAGATCCCGCAACCGGACGGCCAGGTGCTGTACGACCTGCTGACCGGCCATCCCGACCGGGCGCCGCGGGACCTGGTGTTCCTGGCCGACCTCACCGCCGAGCTGCGCGCCTGGCCACAGCAGACCTGGACCGCAGTCGGGATCAGCCCCGAGGTGGCCCTGCTGGCGGTGGTGGACTGTTGGCGCGCCGGCCGGATCAAGGGGCTGGAGGTTGGCGGGTTGAGCGTCGAGGAGGCCCGCGCGCTCGGCCGGCCCGCGATGACCTACGTCCGCGAGCAACTCCGCGGCCGGCTCGCTCGTGAGGTCAGCCGACAGTACCTGCGCTGGCTGCACCCGACCAGCCGCCGGCCCGGCGAGAGCTTCCTGTAGCCGACGACCTTCACTGCCGGAGGCCGAGACAGCAGACAGGCCCCGACACGAGAGGCCGGGGCCTGCCAGGAGTCAAGGATGCTCAGCGTTCGTCGCGGTAGGGATGGTGGGGGCGGCTGGACCGCTCCGCCCGCTCGGTGCGAGCACGGGCCTGCCGCTCGGTACGCTCGGTCTGTTGCTGTGCCGGACGGCTGGCCCGCTCGGCAACCAGCTGCTGGGCGCGTTCGGCACGGCGTTGCACGGTGCGGTGGCGGACGCTGGCGCAGTGGGCGCGGCTTTCGCGGTTCATGTCGGCCACGACCCCGAAGCCGAGGGTCTCGATCTCCTCGGCGCGGCGCAGCCGCACCGCTGGAGTGCCGGTGTGCCCGCGGGCTTGTGGCACGGTACCGGGGTTGAGCTGGGCGAACACCGGGTCCAGTTCCGGCGCGGTAGGCCGCTGGCCGCCACGCCGTGCGAGCTGGACGGTGCTTTTTCGCTGGTTGACCACGGCGGGGTTGGGGGTGGGCGTGCCGAGCTGGTGGCGCTGGAACGCCTTGCGCAGCGACGGCCAGGTGGTGCCGAGCTGGGCTGCGGCGGCGTTGATGCTGCCCAGTTCCTCCACGAGGCGAAAGGCGCGCTCGGCCTGGTCGCGGTCGGCCAGGAACCGGCTCGGTGGGTTTGTCGGCTTGCGCTCGGGTTGAGGCAGGTTCCAGTGCGCCCATGCGTTCTTTAGGGTGTCGCGGCTGACGCCCAGCTCCTGGGCGGCTTTGCGCAGTCCGACTCGGCTTGCCAGCTCGTGCGCACGCTCGGCCACCTCGCGGTGCTGCCGGTAGGCGCTGGGCTCGGGGAACCGGGTGGGCCGCAGATGGCCACGCTCGGTCGGGATGGTGCCGCCGAAGATGCCGTGGTCGGTGTCTTGGGAGTCGGCACCACGCACGGCCAGCTCCCGGCAGGGGTCTTGGACCTGGCAGGTGGCGCAGATCGCCTTGGCCTCGCTGGCCTTGCGGCCCTCCCCGGTTTCGGGGAAGAACCGGTCGGTTGGCATGCCCTTGCAGGCGGCCTCGTCCATCCAGCCCAGCCGGCCCTCGCTCGGGACCAGCAGCACCCGCTGTTCCTGGGTGGGCTGCTGGTCGGCGGCTTGGCGCTGCTGGGTGCGCAGCGGTCCCAGCACCTGGCGGACACGCCCCTCGCGGACCCCAAGCATCCGGGCGACCGCCGGGGCCTCCAGATGCTGGCCGCCCTCGTGCTCGACCACCCGCCAGAGCTGGGTAATGCGCTCGGTGTTGGTCAGCTCCCCGCCCCGCAGCGCCGCCAGGGTCTGCGCGGCGTAGGCGCGGCCGACGCCGACCTCGCGGGCAACCTTGGCCGGATCGAGGTGCTCGCCGTGGCCCACCTCGCGGGTCCGCCACACCTGCTCAATGCGCTCCAGGTGCCCGCCCATCGGCTGAGCGGCCGGCTCGGCGTCCGGACGGCCACCGCCGGCGAAGGCGGCCTGCAACTCCGCGAGCTGGTCCGGGGTTGGCTGGCCGTGGCTGGCCGGCTTGGTGCGCAGCGCAGCAAGCCGCGGATCGCCCGACCGGGCGGCCCGCAGGGTGTGCAGCCACTGCCGCGCGGTCCGGGTGGTGGTGCCGACCTCGTAGGCGACTGCGGCCGGGTCCAGCGGCGTGCCGCCGCGTAGCTCGCCGACCAGGTAGGCGTCGGTGATCCGGTCGCGGACCAGCCGCCCGCGCAGCTCCGACAGCCCAGGATCGCGCTGGCGCTGGGCGCGCAGCACGCGGACCAGGTCAGTGGCCAGCCGGGGGGTGACGCTGACCTCGGCGGCCAGCGCGGCGGGGTCCACCTGGTGGCCGCCGTCGACCTCACGCGCCAGCCAGGTGTAGGCCACGCGCTCCCACGCCGGCCGCGGGTCGGTGGACGGCGTGTTCTCGGTGCTGCCTGGCTGCGAGGCGACCGGCTGGCCGGATGCGGCGGGTCGGTGGGTCATCGCCGGTTCGCCTCCTTCCGCACGGCCCGTGGCCGACCACGACCGGCAAGCCAGTAGTTGAGCCGCTCGGTCCGTGATGGCTGCGGGGTTCGTGCCTGCTCGGCGCGCTGGCGGGCACGCATGGTGGCGTGTTCGCGGCGCTGCTCGGCACGGTCCAGCTGCCGCTCGGCCTTGTCTTCCAGCCGCTGACGCCGTCTGCGCTCGCCAGGGGTGTAGAACGGCCGCAGCCGCACGGGGGTTGGGCGCAGGTGCCCGTACAGCAGCACGCCCTCACCCGGCCGCAACCGGCGCAGGTCCTCGACCGGCAGCAGCGGCCGGTACAGGCTGGACTCGTTCAGCGACTGGCGGCCGTCGGAGCCCATCGAGCGGGACTGCTCGACCTGCTGGCGATCGCCGATCAGCCGCGAGCCCAACTCCAACGCGGACAGGTCCGCCAGGCCAGACAGGAACACCTTGGCGCGGTGGTTGTTGAGGATGGTCGAGGCTTTGGCGCCGTAGCGGGCCTCCAGCTGGCTCTTGTCATGCCACACGGTCACCAGCTGGATACCCTGCCCTCTGGCGGTGGTGGCCAGCACGTCCAACTCCGACAGCGCCGCGCAGTTGCCGGCCTCGTCCAAGAACAACCCGAGTCGCGGGTTGAGCATCCCATCTGGGTTCTTGGCGGCCCGCTCCTGCGCGGCGGCGACGACCTGCTGGGTGATGGTCTCGAACAGCGGGCGCAGCAGCCGCTGCTGGTGGGCGGGGGCGTACAGGTAGATGGTGTTGTCACCCTGGAGGAAGTAGTCGACGTCGAGGTTGTGGCCCTCGGTCCACGCGGCGACCTGCTCGTTGCCGTAGACGTGCAAGACCTCCTCGGCGGTCGCATACAGCGAGTCCCGTGCCCGCTCACCGCGAGACTGTGAGGAGTTCCACCCGTCCAACGCCGCCTGGACGCCGGTTGCCTCGAGGATCTGGGTGACCTGGTCGTCCTCGCGGGCGTCCAGCCAGTGCAGCACGTCACGCATCGCCAGGCCCTTGACCGCGGCGGCGTGCAGCATCGGCGCGAGGAACTTGACGCCCATCGTCTTCCAGAACCGGTGCTCGGGACGCTGTTCCTCGGTGGGGGTCTGCTCGATCGCGTTGGCGAGCATCACCGCCATCTGCTGTGCGCCGAGCCAGGTCCCGCAGGACGCCAGTGGGGTCCACTGCGCCACGACCTCGCCCGAGGCGCCGAGCGGGTCGATGATGGTGACCTCGCCCTTGCGGGCACGCTGCGCCATCGTGGCCCTGAGCACGTCGGGTTTGACGCTGGTTGCGAGCAGGGGGCCTTGCCAGTCGAGGATGCCGGGCACCAGCAGCCCGCTGGTCTTGAAGCTGCCGGTCGGGCCGAAGACCAGGACCGAATGGCAATCCTCGCTGGCGAGCAGCCGTCCGCCGACCGCGAGGCCGGCAAGGCGGCTGGTCCGCCCGACGATCACCCGGCCGGACTGGGGGCGGCGGACGAACAGCATGCGCAGCTCCCGCCCGCCGGCCCACACCGAACCCTGCCGGTTGCGGCGCTTGTGCTCGCGGCCTGGCCGGTGGCCGGGCGCGCGGCCCGGCAGATACTGCGTGACCAGCCGCACGATGGTCGCCATCCCGCCAGCCAACCCACCGACCACAGCGGCGGCACAGGCGTACAGGCCAACCGGGCCGGGCAGCGCCTCCCGCACGTCGGCGGGCCACGCCATTGCCGGGTCGCTGAGCGTGCCGGGGAGATGCCACATGACCGCGGCCACGTCGGCGGGAGACAGGTGCATCCAGGTGTGCCCGAACAGCAGGCCCGCAAGCTGGCCCGAGAGCCACACCAGCAGCCCGGCCATCCCGGCCGCCGCGAGGCCCCAGCCGATCAGCCGCTGTTCGGTCTCGCCCATGCCCGGCTCGGGGACGTGCCGCCCGTTGGGAGGCACCGAAGGCCACGGGTCACGCCACATCCGGGCCACCCCCTGACGTGATGTCGTCACCGTCCAGGAAGCGATGGAGTTGCTTGCGCGAGACTCGCCACTGCCCACGGACCTTCCGACCGGGCAGCCTGCCTTCCTTGAGACCTCGGTAGTACGACCACACCGACACCCGAGCGAGCCGTGCTGCCTCGGCAACGGTGTAGATCAAGACGTCGCCGTCTTGTTCGGCGATGGCGTTTGCGATCGGCTTTGCGGCCGACACGCTACGATCTCCCTGCACGCGGAGCCTCCAAACTCTCGTGCCTGGCCCCGGCGGGGAACGGTGCGCCTACACCGCTCCATCAACCGCCGGGGCTTTGCTGCCTGCCCTTTCTGCCGACCGACCTCCTTTGCTCCAACCCCCACGGTGAATAGGACCACTCTGCCATACGTATGGCTAGGCATCAAGGTGCTACACCAGTGAGAACCCGTCAGGAACGGCCACCGATAGGCAACTGACGGCATCAAGGACACCAGGGGTTCATGCAGATCAGAAGGTCCGCCAACCAGTCCCGTTGGCAGTCCCCTTACCAGTCCGCTGCAACTTGGTCGCAGTGGCGGGTTAGCATTAGGGCGAACGCCTCAGAACAACGGGATCGGATATGACGCCTGTTCAGGGCTACACTCCCAATCTCCGCCTTCAGCAACACCGCGCGCGACTCAATCTCAGCCAAGAGGAAGTTGCCGGGGAGCTTGCTAAGCTCGCTTGGGTTCACTGCGAGATCAAGGTGGGCGTCAACGCCGACATGGTCGGCAAGTGGGAACGTGGCGAGAAGCGGCCCAGCAAGCTCTACCGAGAACTCTTGTGCCAGCTCTACAAGACCACTCCCGAGGGACTGGGCTTCCGTCCTATGAACCGACGCACGTTCCTTTGGTCAGCGGCAACGGTCAGCGCCGCGACGCTCACCCTGCCCGGCCACACATCACGGCGCGTAGATCCAGAGGCTGCGGCCCTTCTGCGCAACATCCGTGTCGAGTACGCCCGGGCAGACAATCTTCTTGGCCCCACGCATCTTCTCGACCTCATGTCGCTGCACCTCGACTTCATTGGCGAGCTGATTGCAGCAGCCTCCGGTGATATCCGAAGTGAGCTATTAGCGGTCAGAGCGAAGTATGCGGAGTTCGCGGGCTGGCTTTACCAGGATGCCGGTAACATGCGAGCGGCTGACTACTGGTCAGATCGAGCGCTGGAGTGGGCAACAGCGGCCGAGAACCACTTCCTGACCTCGTATGTACTAATGCGCAAGAGCAACCAGGCGTCGGGTGTTGGCGATGCTGTCCGCACCCTCGATCTTGCGCACGCGGCACTTCACAAGCCGGATCGATTGACACCCCGCGTTCGCGCGCTGGCCCTGCGACAGGAAGCCCACGGCTACGCGCTGGCCGGAGATGCGACCGCATGCGCGCGGGCGCTCGAAGCGGCAGTAGAGCAGGCAGCCTTGGACGAAGACCATGGTGACCAGGAACGCATCGAGACCGGGTACTGCACGCCCGCCTATGTGGAGATGGAAGCAGCCGATTGTTGGATGACGCTCGGACGACCAGACAAGGCGATCGCCATCTTTGAGAACGGACTAGCAGCTTGGCCGTCTGACTACCAGCGGGACCGTGGCGTGCATCTCGCCAGGCTCGCTGTTGCACACGCCGCTAACCGTGAACCCGAGCAAGCATGTGCTGTCGCTCGGGAAGCACTGACGATCGCCGTCAGCACCGGCTCTGGAAGAGCAACCACTGAACTCAGACGAGCTGTTGGGCGGCTTGCGCGGTGCGACTTACCAGCAGTCGCAGAGCTGCGCGAAGCGCTCGCCGTCCTACCCTGATCGGCCTCTCTGCTGACGATGTGGCACCCTGACGACATGGACGGCTTCATCACCACGGCGACCGCTCGTGACGAGCAGAATCGCGCAGCGCGTGTCGCTATGCTTCCAGTGGGTAGCTTCGAGCAACACGGCGACTACCTCCCGCTCATCACCGACACAGTCGTAGCGTGCGCCATCGCCGAGCGGATCGCGGCAGAGTACGGCCTGTTCCTGCTTCCGCCAGTGACGGTGTCCTGTTCCCATGAACACGCCGGTTTTGCTGGAACCGTCAGCATCAGCGCTCGCACACTGATCGCAGTGGTCACCGACGTCGCCGACTCCCTGCGGGCATCGGGCGTCGATAGGCTAGCCATCGTCAACGGACACGGCGGGAACTACGTCCTAGCCAACGTCGTACAGGAGGCCAACACCGCCGGCCCTCGCATGACGCTGTTCCCGAACCAGCAGGACTGGGAAGCCGCACGCACCGCAGCCGGACTCCGCTCCACCGCCAGCGATGACATGCACGCTGGGGAGGCCGAAGTGTCGATGCTCCTGTACACCCACCCAGAGTGGGTACGGGATGGCTATCAGCACGCCGACTGGCAGGCGAACCCGAGGCCACATCTGCTCGTGATCGGCATGCGCGGCTACACCGACTCAGGCGTTATCGGCCTGCCCTCCCTCGCGACCGCCGAGAAGGGACGGGCAATCCTCGATAGCCTGACACGATCATTCAAGGACCACCTCGAAACCCTGTCTTGACCTCCGCCCAAGTCGGCGCGCCTATCCGAGCCCGGCCCTTCCACCGCTGTTCGCCTCTCGGCTGTGCGAGCGCTGACCGAGCAGCTCACCGCGCTCGGTCGATGCCATAAGGCCGCCACGCCATCTAGACGCCAACATCAGGCCGGGAACTACCACCCGATTCGGCACCGCGAGCTTGGGAAGCACCGGTGCTTCCGAGATGCCGAGGTCAGGCATGGTCCAGGAGTGTGCATGACTGCGCGCTACGGCACGCTGCTGCACGGGATGTAGGGCACGCAGAGGGCACGGCAGGGCTTCTGCTCCACCCCGAACGTGTGTTCGATTATGCTAACGAGTCATGCGGACCTGGGAACGGGACGACCCCGACCTCGGCCGGCCGATCGCGGCGCCGCTTGAGCAGTGCGCGGAGCTGCTCGGCGTCGACTTGGCCACAGTTCGCGAGGCCGCCGCCAACATCGAGCCCTATGTTCGTGCGGACGGCGCCAAGATCTGGAGTCTCATGCAGCTTGAGCGGCAACTGCGTCCGGAGGCGTTCGGCAGGCGGCGAGGCGGCTACATCGACCGTCGACGCACCCCGGCCGCCGATGCATAGGCGCTGCCCGCGTCTCCGACGCCACGGTGCCGGGCGCCTATTGTGTGTGGTGGCGGCTCGGCCCTTGGTCCACGCCCAGCGCCAGGGATAGGCTCCCCTTGATCACGGCGAGAGGGGCCGCGTGACGACGGACCGAGGGCAAGCGTTCGAGCGGTTCTCCCGCGCCGTCGATGGCCCGATGATGGTCCTTGCGCTGGCAATGATCCCGCTCATCATCGTGCCCCTCATCGTGAACCTGTCCCCGAGCGTGGACCGCGCACTCTTGGCGATCGACTACCTGGTCTGGGCCGCCTTCGCCGTCGAGTACGTCGTCAAGCTGTACCTGGCGCCTGACCGGTGGCGGTTCGTCAAGGCCAACATCCCCGACCTGGTGATTTTGGTCGTGCCCATGCTCCGCCCCCTGCGGGTGCTGCGGGCGACGCGTTTGCTGCGGCTGCTGCGCCTGGTCCGGCTGGTCGCCTTCGCCATCGAGGGCCTCTCCGAGGTCCGCGGAGTCCTGCGCCGGCGGGGGTTGAGCTGGGTGCTGCTGATCGCCCTGGCCTTGAACCTGATCGCCGCCGCGCTGGTGTTGAGCTTCGAGCGGGACATGCCCAGCAGCAACATCCACAGCTACTCGGACGCCTTGTGGTGGGCGGTAACCACAATCACGACGGTCGGCTACGGCGACCGGTTCCCCACGTCCCCAGCCGGTCGAGGGGTGGCGGTGGTGCTGATGGTGTCAGGCATCGCCTTGTTCGGGATCATCACCGCCTCGATCGCCGCCTACTTCGTGGAGCAGAAGGCCGACCAGCAGGATCAGGACCTGGCCAGCCGGCTGGACCGGATCCTTGAGCGGCTCGACACGATCGAAGCAAGGCTGCGAGTGGACGAGCGAGAAGGACAGCGGTCGCCTGGCGTGCGGTGACGCCACTCGGGACCACAATCTGATTTGCCGCTTGCATCATCCCAGCCCACCACGGCCCTAATCCTTCAGGGTCTCGTGCCGCCGGGTCGAAGCTGGAAGGGCTCGTTGCCCGCCGTCCGGCCGGGTCCAGGAGTCTCGCCGCATCTAGGTAGTTCTGCCCATCTAGCGCATTTTGGTGGTCTCGCTCGCATCGTGGAGCCTCTACACTAGGCGCGTAATGCGACAAGGGGACCAACGATGGCCGACCAACCGACCCAGCCGATGCCGCCCACTGGCGGCAGTTCCGGGCAGCCGCCGGAACCACCGGGCGGTTGGGGGGAACCGCCGCCGCCATCACCGCCGGCTTCGCGACCGCCGTGGTGGCGGCGCGGCTGGGTGCTGGGCGTCATCGGGTTTGTGCTCGGCGCGGCCGTGGGCAACGCCAGCGCTGGGCAGGAGCCGCGCACGGTGACGGTGACCTCGATCGTGACGTCGCTTGTGACCGTGCCAACGACGACCACTGCGCCACCGACCACCAACACGACCAGGGCGACCACCACGACCACCAGGGCGACCACCACGACCCGGCGGCCGAAGCCGACTTCGCCACCGACCACCCGGCGCCGGGCGACCACCACGACGGAGGCGCCGACGGGCAACTGCGACTCGGCCTACCCCGACTTCTGCATCCCGCCACCCCCGCCAGATCTGGACTGCGCCGACATCGGCGTGAAGGATTTCACCGTCCGGCCGCCCGACCCACACGGGTTCGACGCCGACGCCGACGGGGTGGGTTGCGAAAGCTAGACGCCTGGCCACTGTCGAGGCCGAACCAACGCGCCTGATGGCGTTTGGCTAGAGTGCGCAGGGCCACCATCGCGGTGTCGGTCGGACTCGTAAGCCCCTCCTAGCGACCACATCATTCGACGTCGCGCCGGCGCCACCGATGCTCCAGCACTGTGGGGAGGGCAATGCGGCGGGTGATGTACGAACTTGGCCAGAACGTCTGGGCTCGACCTCGTCGTTGTAAGCGACGAACGTACGTTCGAGCACCCCTCTGACCAGCAACAATGCTAACCACACAACTGTAACCTGCAGCTCCCTCCCCTACCATTCGACGGCCCTGAGACGGCCCCGACTTCAGGCGCCACCAGGCTCGACGGGCATCCCGCCTGTGCTGGCGACGGCCCACCGACGGCCCTGATGCCGGCGGGCTCGTGCCGGCCGGGTCGAAGCTGGAAGTCTCGTTGCCCGCCGTCCGGCCGGGCCAAGCCCACGTGTATGGCGCCGCCGGGGCCGAGGACGGCGGGTAGGGTCCCGCCCCGAGCGGCGCCGGCCTCACCAATAAGTACCTGGATCACCCCGAGCTTGGGAAGCACTGTCCGGCTGCCCATCGACGGGCGATGATGCAGGTCAAGGCCTACGGTGGCTGACCGCTGGTGTCTGCTGGAGACCGCTGTGAGCCGCTCCTTGGGGCACGTTCAGGGCACGGTCGACTCGGGGGCTGGCTCACGCCGGCCAATCCCGCGGGCGCCGCGCCCTATCCCGAGTGCCGTTGCAGGAATGCCAGCGTCTGGGCGTTGAAGTCCTGCACGTTCTCGTAGATCGGCGCGTGCGCGCAGTCCTCGAACACCACCAGCTCCGCGCCCGCGATCCCGTCGGTCAGGGCGTCGATGAACCGCGTCGAGCACAGCAGGTCGTGGCGGCCGAGGGTCACCTGGGTGGGCGCGGCGATCCTGCCGAGCTGCGCCGAGGCGTCGTGGCCGAGGACGGCCTCGGACTGGCGCAGGAACGCCTCCACGTCCGGCATGGGACGGCTGCGGACGAACTCGGCCAGCGAGTCGATGTACTCCGGCTTGGCCGCGTACAGCTCCGGCGTGAAGCACCAGGGGAAGATGCCCAGGATCACCATGTCGGTCACGCTGCCGAGCCCCTTGGCCAGCTCCCGCCAGCTCTCCACGACGGTGCGCAGGAACGGGTCGGTCTTGGGCCAGGCGCTGTGCAGGGACAGTGTCTTGACCTTTTCCGGGTGCTTGGCGGCCAGCCACATCCCGGTCGCCGCACCGAGCGACAGCCCGGTGACGTGGGCGCGTTCCACCCCGATCGCCTGCATGAATGCGGCCACGTCGTCGGCGAACAGTTCGGTGGTGTATGCGCCGTCTGGTTTGCTGGTCTGGCCGGCGCCGCGAAGGTCGACCGAGATGCAGGTGTAGTGCTTGGCGTAGTCGGCCACCTGGAAGGCGTAGCAGGCCTGGTCGATGGCGAGGTAGGGGATGAGCACCATTGGTTCCCCGGCGCCCTGCTGCTCGTAGTAGATGTCGATGTCGTTGGCGCGCACTGTTGGCATGCGACCCTCCCTGGTCGACTCACCCTCCGTGCTCGGCGTGGATCAGCCGCAACTGCAGCCGCCGGGCGGGGCAGCTGGCCAAGCGCACGCCTTGCAGGCGAGGTATATCGCGGGCGGACTCCGGTGTGAATACCTGTTGCGGCCTTTGAGGCAATCGCGTCGCTTGCCTGGAGGGTGAGGCCGGTGCCCCGGTGGCCGTCGTGGCGCTGCCGGCGCGAGGACGGCCGCCGCAGGCGACCGCCCGCAGGGCCGGCCTTGAAGCCGTAGAGGAAGTTCTCACAACCACAGCGCGGATAGGGGAGCTGGACGTGGGCAGAGCTGGCTCTTCCTTCTTCACCCAGCAGCTCGCCCGCATGCGGTTGATGCCATAGGCGCACCATGCCATCTAGACTCCAGGGCATCTGCAACCGGACCAAGGCGAACTCCCATGGATGCCCAGCAGTCGCGGTCCTACCACCGGACGACGATCTACCTCACTGAAGAGCAGCACCAGTGGCTGACCCGGCTTGCCGCTCAAGCCAGGCTCGAAGGCTCCACCCTCTCTGCCAGTGACGTCATCCGCTACGCGCTGACCAGCGTGCAGGAACGCCTGCCGGAGCCAGAGCTTCGCGAGGCGGTCATCAAGCACGTCCACAATGAGGCCAAGCTGTACCCAGGACGCGCCAGAAGGGGACTGCCACCCGAATCTTCCTCGGACGCACCGAAGCCCTGACCAGCCAATGGGCATCCACGGTCAACGTCCCTGTCAACGAGAACCCTGCCGAACCATGCATATGCTTGCTTAGCCACATGCCATCTGACCAGCATCATCACCGGGCGTGCCCCCTGCTGCAAGCCAGGTCCAAGAACTGAAAACCGCAAGGTCGGCGGTTCGATCCCGTCCCTGCCCACTCAAAGGTGCAGGTCAGACGGTATTTGATGTCCTGACCCTGATTTTTGCTCGCTCTGCTGGGCATTCCTTGGCCGCAAGGTCTACCCGTGCGGTG
>WNGF01004039.1_pt1 | contig 19561 bp, 25 predicted proteins | sample 5400641 | NCBI WGS metagenome assembly WNGF01 (sample SAMN13153371, study PRJNA577476) | soil metagenome | isolation source: 80 cm soil or saprolite under grassland replicate 2 | place: USA:California | collected 2016-06-15
TCGAGGCGCTGAACCCGGACGTGCAGGTCGTCCAGTTCGAGGAGCGGCTCACGTCGGAGAACGCGGACCGCATCATCGGCGCCGGCTGGGACGTGATCATCGACGGCGCGGACAACTTCCCGACGCGCTACCTCGTGAACGACGCGTCCGTGTGGCACGACGTGCCGGTCGTCCACGGCTCGATCTACCGCTTCGAGGGCCAGGTGACGGTGTTCAAGCCGAACGAGGGCCCGTGCTACCGCTGTCTCTTCCCGCAGCCGCCGCCGCCGGAGCTGGCGCCGTCGTGTGCGGAGGGCGGCGTGCTCGGCGTGCTGCCCGGCGTGATCGGCTCGCTGCAGGCGAGCGAGGCGCTGAAGCTCGCGCTCGGCATCGGCAGTCCCTTGATCGGGCGGCTGCTGCTCTTCGACGCCCTGACCGCGACCTTCGACGAGGTCGCCCTGCGACGCGATCCCAGCTGCCCGGTCTGCGGCGACTCGCCCACCATCACGGAGTACATCGACTACGTCGAGTTCTGCGCGGGCCCCGCGAGGCACACGTGAGCATCGTCCGGATCCCACCGACGCTCCGGGACGAGGCGGGCGGCGAGCGCGAGGTGCTCGCGGAGGGCGAGACGGTGCGCGAGGTGCTCGAACACCTCACGACTCGGTTTCCCGCGCTCGGTTCACGCATCCTCGACAACGGCGGCATCGCGCCGTTCGTGAACGTCTACGTCGAGGGCGAGGACGTGCGCACGCGCGAAGGGCTGGACACGCGGGTCGACGATGCCTCGACCGTGATCCTGCTGCCTGCCATGGCAGGTGGCTAGCAAGCCCGCGTCGTCGCTCCTCGACCTGATCGGCAACACGCCGCTCGTGGAGCTGCGGCACCTCTCCCCGAAGCCGTCCGTCCGCGTCTACGCGAAGCTCGAGGGGCAGAACCCGACCGGATCGATCAAGGACCGGATCGCGAAGGCGATGCTCGACTCCGCGCAGCTCGAGCCGGGCACGCACGTGCTCGAGCCGACGAGCGGGAACACCGGCATCTCGCTCGCGCTGCTCTGCAAGCTGCGCGACTACCGGCTCACGTGTGTGATGCCTGAGAACGCCACGGAGGAGCGCAAGCGGCTGATCGAGCTCTACGGCGCCGAGATCGTCTACTCACCGGGCGAGGAGGGAGCGAACGGCGCGGTCCGGCTGGCGCAGCAGCTCGCCGAGCGCGACCCGTCCCTGTTCATGCCGTTCCAGTACGCGAACGAGGCGAACCCGCAGGCGCACTACGACGGCACCGGCGCGGAGATCGCCGCCGCGCTCGACCGCGTCGATATGCTCGTCGCCGGGCTCGGAACCGGGGGAACGCTGATGGGCGCCGGCGCGCGGCTGCGCGAGCGCTGGCCGGACGTCGTCGTCGCCGCAGCCGAGCCGCTGCCCGGCGATCCGGTGATGGGACTGCGCTCGCTGGACGAGGGCTACGTACCGCCGATCCTCGACGTCGCGAAGCTCGACCGGAAGGTGCTGGTCTCGAACGAGGAGTCCGTCGCGGGCATACGAGCGCTGCTGGCGGAGGAAGGGTTGTTCGCCGGCGTCTCCTCCGGAGCGGTCGTGCACGTCGCGCACAAGCTCGCGGACGAGCTCGACGACGGCGTCGTCGTCTGCATCCTCGCCGACGGCGGGTGGAAGTACCTGTCGGCGGCCTTCTGGGACGCAGCCGACGTGGCAGGGGCGATGGAAGCGAACGTCTGGTGGTGATCCCCGGCGAGGTCCGCGCGGAGCTCGCCGCGCACGCCCGAGCGGAGGCGCCGAACGAAGCGTGCGGACTGATCGTGCTCCGCGACGGCCGCGCGGAGCGCTACGTGCGCGGGCGCAACGCGCTCGCGTCGCCGTACCGGTACGAGCTCGAGGTCGACCCCGAGGTGTGGTTCCTCGAGGACGAGGGCTTCGAGCTGGCGGTCTTCCACTCCCATCCCGAGACGGCGCCGCGCCCGTCGCGGACTGACCTCGAGAACGTCGGCCTGTGGAGCGGCAAGCCGTACGTGATCTACTCGCTCGCGCGTGACGAGCTCGCGGCCTGGAGGATCCGGGACGGCGGCGCCGAGCCGCTCGAGATCGCCTAACCCTCTGCGGCGACCTGCTCGGAGGCAGGCGGCAGGAACGTCACAGTCAGGCGCTGGATGCGCGTCCCCTCGACCTCGTCGACGCGGAAGCGCACTCCGTCATGCTCGCATTCGTCGCCGACCTCGGCGGCGCGCCCGAGGAGACCGAAGACGAACCCCGCGACCGTGTGGTAGTCCTCCTGCGGCAGGGCGCGGCCGAACTGCTCGTTGAAGTCGTCGATCGGGAACGTCCCGTCGATGCGGATGGTCTGGTCGTCGACGCGCTCGATCGACTCGTCGGGAAGGTCGAACTCGTCCTCGATCTCACCGACAATCTCTTCGAGCACGTCCTCGAGCGTGACGATCCCCTCCATGCTCCCGTACTCGTCGAGGACGATCGCCATGTGCTGGTTCTGGCGCCGGAACTCCGTCAGCAGCGCCGCGAGATCTTTCGTCTCCGGGACCATGTACGCCGGTCGGAGGAGGTCCTCCACCTCCACTGACGCGATCCCGCGCTCGTGCATCGCCTCGATCAGGTCGCGCACGTGCAGCACGCCGACGATCTCGTCGAGTGAGCCGCGGTAAACCGGGTAGCGCGTATACGGCGAGTCGAGCACCGCCTGAAGGGCCTGCTCCGGCGGAAGGTCGACGGACAGCGCGACCACTTCGGGTCGCGGCACCATCACGTCGGAGACCTCCTTGTCGGCGAAGTCGAAGACTTTGTAGAGCATCTCCTGCTCCCCCTCCTGGATCTCGCCCGTCTCGCCGGCCTGTCGGACGATCATCCGGATCTCCTCTTCCGTGTGGGCGACGACGCCGGCCGGCGCCGGCTCGATCCCGAACAGTCCTGTGAAGGCGTTGGCGGACTCCTGGAAGAACCAGACCAGCGGGTAGGTGATGAGGTACACCGCTTCGATCGGAAGGGCGACCCAGAGCGCGGTGCGCTCGCGCTCCTTCAGCGCGATCGCCTTGGGGACGAGTTCGCCGATGGTCACGTGCAGATACGTGACGAATGCGTACGCGATCACGAACGCCACGCCGTGGGAAAGCAGCGGCTTGTCGATCCACCCGGAGACGAGCGGCTCGCCGACGACGCCCAGCAGGATCGAGAAGGCCGTGATGCCGAGCTGGACTGTGCCGATGAACCGGATCGGACTGTCCATGATCCGGATCGCGATCCTTGCGCGGCGATTGCCGGCGGCTGCCATTTTTGCCAGGGTCGAGCGATTCGCCGTGACGAGCGCATACTCGGCCGCGACAAAGAACGCGTTGCCCACGACGATCAGCAGGACCGCGATGAGCTCGAAGAGAACTGTCACGCCCCGCTCTCCGGGGCGCGGGTACTGAGGGGATCGTCGTCCAAGGCGATCACGGCGCAGTATAGGTCACGTTTTGCCTCTCACCGCTCCGTGCGGCCCGCCCGTCGCGCACGAGCCGCTCGAGATGCGAAAGCGCCTCGGAAACGGCAAAACGCCTTTGCTGAGGCAAGAGATGCTCGCCGAAAACGGCGTGCGAGACCTCGAATCCGCTGCGCGGCCCGTCCGCGACCGCGGCCGCGACGGCATCGAGGCGCTCCCGGTGGTGCTGCACGATCTCTCGTGCCCTGCCGGCCGGATCGGGAAGCGGATCGCCGTGACCCGGATAGACCACGCGCGGCGCGAGCTCGATCGTGCGCTCGAGCGAGGCCAGATAGTCGCCGAGCGGATCGGGCCGGCTCTCGGGATACAGCCCGACCGCAGGCGTGATCCGCGCGAGGAGGTGGTCGCCGCCGATCAGCACCCCGTCGCGCAGGAAGCCGAGGTGGCCGTCGGCGTGGCCCGGCAGCTCGATGACGGTCCAGCCGTCGAGCTCGCTCCCCTCGTACAGGAGTTCTGGATCACGCGCGAAGCGGACGAACGGCGCGAACGCATGACCCTGCTCGATCAGCTCGTTTGCAATCGGCTTCGGAACGCCGTGCGTGAGGAACCACTCGGCGATCCGCTCCGGCCAGTCGCTCGATCCCCACACGCGCTCGCACTGGGCGTAGTCGAGGCCGCCCTGATACACCGTCGCGCCCGTTTCGGCGGCCGCCTTCTCCGCTCCTCCGACATGGTCGGGATGGAAATGCGTAATCGCGATCCGTTCGACGCCCAGCTCGCGCCACGGCGGCTCCTCCAGTCCGAGCCCTGTGTCGAACAGCGTTCCGCCCACGACGTAGCAGTGCACGTGGCGAGGGCCTGTAGGCAACGGGAGCGTGATCCGGCGGACGCCCGCGTCGAGTTCCGTGACGGATACTTCAGCGTTGGTCATGGCGGATGTCGTCGGCCTTCTTCATCCAGGCGAGATGGGCGCGGCGATCGGCGCAGTATTGCGGCAGCGCGGGACCGAAGTGCTCTGGGCGTCGGAGGGACGCAGCAAGGCGACGGCGGCGCGCGCGGAAGCCGCCGGGCTCAGCGACGTCGGCGGTGTCGCCGAGGTGTCGCGACGGAGCGACATTCTTCTCTCGGTTTGCCCACCCCATGCCGCGGCCGAAGTCGCGGCAGCGGTCGGTGACTTTCGCGGCTTGTACGTCGATGCGAACGCGATCTCGCCCGCGACGGCGCGGCGCATCGGAGCAAGGTTCAGGCGCTTCGTCGACGGCGGGATCGTCGGAGGCCCGCCGGCGGACGCGCGCGGACCGCGGCTGTACGTATCAGGCCCAGATGCGCGAGCCGTACCCGAGCTGTTCGAGGGGACCCCGGTCGACGTGCGGATCCTCTCCGACCGTCTCGGAGACGCGTCGGCGCTGAAGATGGTGTACGCCGCCTGGACGAAAGGCAGTGCAGCGCTGCTCCTGGCGATCCGCGACGTCGCGCGGGCCGAGGGCGTCGAGCAGGCGCTGCTCGAAGAGTGGCGCCAGTCGCTGCCGGCGCTCGAGGCACGGGCCGAGGCCGCTGCGCGCTCGGCCGACGCGAAGGGCTGGCGCTGGATCGCAGAGATGCAGGAGATCGCCGCAACGTTCGAAGCGGCCGGCGGCCCGAGAGGCTTCCACGACGCGGCGGCCGAAATCTTTCGCCGCCGCTGAGCGAACATACGTTCGTTATGCTTGTGCGCGTGCGGGTCGAGTATCGCGAGGAACCCTGCAGGAGCGCCCTGAATCGCGTGCGCGGGATGATGTTCGAGTGGTCGCTCAACCCGTACATGGGGTGCGCGCACCGCTGCACGTTCTGTTACGTCCGCGCCTTCGAACGCCGCGCCGACCGGCCGTCCGACGACCGCTACGGCCGCTCGATTCGCGTCAAGATCAACGTCGCGGAGGCTCTCGCACGCGAACTGGCGCGCCCGAGTTGGGAAGGCGCCAGCGTCGTCGTCGGCGCGGCGACCGATCCGTATCAGCCCGCCGAAGGGCGCTACCGCCTCACGCGGTCGTGCATCGAGATCTTCGCCGCAGCGTCGAACCCGTTCTCGATCATCACGCGCGGCCCAATGATTCTGCGCGACGTGGACGTGTTGCAGGAGGCCGCCCGCCGCGCGAACGTCGGCGTCACCTTCTCGATTCCGACACTCGACGAAGACGTCTGGCGGAAGACGGAGCCCTCGACGGCTCACCCACGCCAGCGCCTGCGAGCGATTCGCGAGCTCGTGGAGGCGGGAATCGACGCACGTGTCGGCATGGCCCCGATCCTGCCCGGCATATCGGATAGCCCATCCCAGCTCGCGGAGGTCGTCCGCGCCGCGCGGGCGGCCGGCGCGACCGGCATCTGGGCGAATCTCCTCTTCCTCAAAGCCGGAACACGTGAGCACTTCCTCGAGAGCCTCGCGCACGAATGGCCGGAAGAACTGCCCCGGTACGAGCGGCTGTACGCCGGCGGACGCGCCTATCTCGCGAAGGAGGACACGAAGCCCGTGCGACACGAGGTAGCGCGGCTGGCGCGCGAGCATGGGATCCGCGACCGTCGACAAGTCCGCATCGAGCCGCCGGCCGAGCCGGAACAGCTCGCGCTCGCCGTGTAGTCCCTCCGTAGGGTTACGATCGTCTTATGCCCAGTGAGATCACGTGCCTGATCGTCGATGACCACGAGGTCGTCCGAGAGGGTTTGCGCCTCTCCCTGTCGCGCGCACCGCACATCCGCGTCGTCGGCGAGGCGGCGGACGGCAAGGCCGCGATCGATCTCGCGGAACGCCGCAAGCCGAACGTCGTGATCATGGACGTGCGGATGCCGGGCCTCGACGGGCTCGACGCGACGAAAGAGCTGGTCGCCAAGGAGCCCAACTCGGCGGTCCTGATCTTCACTGCCTACAGCGAACGGTCGCTGCTCGCGCGAGGGCTCGAATCAGGCGCCAAGGGTTACATCCTCAAGGAGGCGCCGCACGAGACGCTCGTGCGCGCGATCGAGAAGGTTGCCAACGGCGACAGTTTCATCGATCCCGCCCTGATGCCGGCGTTCCTCAGCGGCAAGGACCGGGAGGACATGCTCACGGCACGCGAGCGCGAGATTCTCCAGCTGCTCGCGGACGGCATGTCGAACGCCGACGCGGCGCAGCGGCTCTTCATCAGCCAGGAGACCGTGAAGAGCCACGTCCGCCACATCCTGGCCAAGCTCGAGGCCGACACGCGCACGCACGCAGTCGCGATCGCTTTGCGCGACGCGATCATCGACTAGTGGAACAACAAAACGAAGGGAACGAGAGCGCGCGGCTCGCCGAGCGCCTGATCACGGCCGAGCAGGACGAGCGACGCCGGCTGGCGCTCTTTCTCCACGACGGGCCAGTGCAGTCCCTCTCGGGTATCGCGCTCATGCTCGATGCGGTGATCCATTCAATTGAGCAAGGCGAGCTCGAGCCGGCAAGGGATCTGCTGACGGACGCGCTCGAGCGCCAGCGTGCGGCGATCCGGACGCTGCGCGAGCTCTCCTTCAACCTCGAGCCTGTCGTGCTGCGCGACCACGGGTTCACGCCGGCCGTGCAGGCGCTCGCGGACGAGTTGGGCCTGCGCAGGCAGATCAAGATCGACGTCGACGTCGCCGACGCGGAGCAGCTCGGCGAGAAGGTGCAGGCAGCGCTGTACCAGATCGTCCGCGAAGCTCTGGACGGCGCCGTGCGGCGCGGGCCGCCCACGCAGATCGCGGTGTCCGTCGAGCGCACTGCCGACGGGCGGTTCGTCACGACGATCGCCGACAACGGGTCAGAGGAGCGTCGGCGGGAATTCTTCGACATGATCGCCGAACGCGCGCGCACGCTCAGCGGGCGGCTCTCCGTCGACCAGGAGGCCGGAACGAAGATCGTTCTCGAGCTCCCTGGAACAGCCGCGGGCGAGTAGGATTTCGCGCGCCTGATGAACGACGAGCAGACCTATCTGGCCTTCGTGTGGACGCCCGCGGGTTACGAGCTCCGCGAGGAACGCGGCGAGTTGCCGCGCGCAGGATCGACCGTCGAGTCCGACGGCAAGCGCTGGAGCGTCGTCAAGATCGCGCCGTCGCCGCTCCCGAACGACGCGCGCATCTGCGCCTATTTGCAGGGCTAGCGCCCTGCTTGCCCGAAGTGCTTCGCACTTCGGGCGAGGTAGACCGGACGGGCGCGCTTCGCGCGCGCGTCCATGAGGCGCGCCTTCTGCGGACTCGGATTAGATGGAAGCAGCGGTTTCTGCCGCTATGAGGCCGAAGACCAGCGCTGACGCGAGGCCGCTTGCGTAGCCGCCTGTGGAGATGCCGCCTGCGTCTGCGCCCGCCGCAAAGAGGCCCTCGATCGCGCTTCCGTCGGCTCGCAGCACGCGCGCCTGCGGGTCGATTTGCATGCCGCCGATCGTGTGCGTGATCCCGGCGGTGACGTGCACTGCATACCGGTACGCCTCGGGCAGCTCGACGCCGAGCTCGTTCGGGAGCAGGACCTCGCCGCCGGCAGCGTGGGCCGCGTCGACCATCTCGCGGATGGCGCGCCCACGTATCTCGACGTCGAGCGCTTCCTCGTCGACGAGGTACCAGGCGCTCGCGTTCGGCCTGCGCGCGATCGCCTGGACGAGGTCGATCTCGGACCACGAGATCGGTTCGGGAGCGAACTCCCGCCCCTCCTCGTCGAGGACGAGCGAATAACGTCCGTACAGCTGCGCGAGGTCGACGAACCGCTCCTCGGGAACAGCCGCCGGCGGCGCCGGCATCGCGCGTCCGTAGAACTCGCTCATTCCGCTTGAAAGCGACGCGCCGCGCGCGATCGCCCGGCGGAGACCGTCACCGGTGCTCCAGCGGTTCGCACGCACGATCAGCTCGCCGCCCGGAGCGATGTGCTCGCGGACGAGCTCGCGATCGCCCTGAAAGCCGCCGGTCGCCAGCAGCAGCGGTTGCGCGTCGCCGGGCACCGTCTCCTCGAGGCGGACCTCGGCCGCCGCGCGCACGAGGACGTCGGTCAGCGAACGGGGATCGAACCGGAGTCCGACCGTGCGCGGGTTGCCGGTCTCCTCCCAGACCACGTCCGCTCCGAGCGACCGGAGCCAAGCGAGCCCGTCGTCGAGGCGGTCGATGATCTGACGCTGCAATTCCCCGTCGCCGCCCGGACACTCGGCGCGGAATTCGTCGAGGTCGCGGTAGCGCCACACGACGCACGAGGAAAGCAGCATCGACCCCCCGGGCCGGTCGCCCTTCTCGTAGACGACGACATCGAGCCCCAGATCGCGGGCACGCGCGGCGGCGCAGAGGCCGGCCATCCCGGCCCCGGCGACGTGGAATCTCACGTCAACGAGAAGCTGGGCTTGTGCTCGACGTACTCGATGCGGACCCGATCAGGGCCCCAGAGGAAGACCGCATACGTGTTTGCCGCGTCGACGACGCTCTCGACCTCGATGCCTGCATCCTCGGCGTCGCGCTTGTGGTCCTCCGCCGAGTCGACGAGTACGGCGAGGTGGTTCAAGAGCGGCCGGTCGCTCTGGCCCGGGTCGCCCTCGTGAAGCTCGACGTGCGCGCCGCCCACTTCGACACGCGGCATGCCGCCCTTCGGCAGCGCCGGCGAGAAGCCGTAGTCGAGGTACGCCTCTGCGGTCACCCCCGGATCGGCGGTGTACAGCGCGACGTGATCGAGGTCGTAATCGACCTCCGTCGGCGCCTCGACGATGTGAACCTCGATGCCGTTCGGGAGCTCGTAGCGATCGGGCCCTTCGAGCGAGTTGACGCGGAGCGCGACGTGCTTGAAGGCGCCGCGGTCTCGCGGCCCTTCCGCGTCGAACAGCGTCAGCTTCCCGCGACGCGCATCGGACCCGACGAGGGTGAAGTTGTCCTGCCGGTCGATGACGTGCATGCCGAGCTGACGCGTCACGACGTCCGCGATGGCGTCCCGCTCGGTGACCCAGAAGGCGACGTGGTCCAGCGTGTTGGGGTCCACGTCGCCAGACTAGCGATCTAGGACTTCCCTGCGATGGCGTGTTGCAGCTGCTCTTTGGTCATGCTCGAGCGGCCCTTGATCCCACGCCGCTTCGCCTCGTTGTAGAGCTGCTCCTTCGTGCGACCTTTGGGCCTGCTCGTCCCCGAGCGCAGGCCTCCGCGCCTGCCCGACGAGATGTCCCGCGTCGAGGAGCGCGACGCCGTGCGTGCCTCGCCCTTGCGGGCCCGCTCCTTGTTCACGGTCGCGGCAGCGATCTGCTTCGCGCGCTTCGTGGAGGTGCCGCTCTTCTGTGCGCCCTCCTTGATGTGCTCGTACTGGCGCTCGCGCTTGTTACTCCATGCTTTCTGTGGCACGTGGATTTCCCCCCTTGGCTCGTTGCCTTGGGGGGAATACCACGTAACGAGCAGTCGAAACGCGCTACTTGCGGCGCGTCGTGCGGCGCTTTGCCGTCGACCGCTTGGCGGTGCTGCGCTTCGCCGTCGAGCGCTTTGCGGTGCTGCGCTTCGCGGTCGAGCGCTTGGTCGTCCTCCGCTTCGCGGTGCTGCGCTTCGCGGTGCTCCGCTTCGCGGTGCTCCGCTTCGCCGTCGAGCGCTTGGCGGTGCTGCGCTTCGCCGTGCGGCGCTTCGCGGTGCTCCGCTTTGCGGTGCTGCGCTTGGCCGTGCTCCGCTTGGCGGTCGACCGCTTGGTCGTCCTCCGCTTCGCGGTGCTGCGCTTCGCCGTGCTCCGCTTCGCCGTCGAGCGCTTTGCGGTGCTGCGCTTCGTCGTGCGGCGCTTGGCGGTGCTCCGCTTGGCGGTGCTCCGCTTCGCGGTGCTGCGCTTGGCAGTGCTGCGCTTCGCGGTGCTGCGCTTGGCCGTCGAGCGCTTCGCGGTCGAACGCTTGGCGGTCGAGCGCTTAGCGGTCCGCCGGCGGGTGCTGCGCTTTGCCGTGCCGGAGCGTGATGTAGCCGCCGGGATCGCCGGGACGACCGCCTCCGGCGAGCTGAGCTCCTCGCTCTGGCTCGTCTCCGGCGAGAAGTACGGCTGCGGCTGCTCCTCGCTCGGCGTTTCTTGAGGCGACTGGGCGCCCCAACTTTCCTGAGGCATGTGCATCCTCCTGTTCGGTTGCACAGACACTTGCTTACGCAGTGCGTTTTACGCCTGCGCGTGTGTTCCTGCAAGCGTTGTGCGTCATGTGTTCATTCGCGAAACGTGCAACGAGCGTAAAGAAAGTTTCCGGACGATGCGTTGGTCGACGTGAAAGGCGCTATTCGATCGGTTCGTTCTGCACGTTGTGCTCCGTCGCGTACTCGTCGGTGAGCTTGTTCACGACGTCGAAGCCCTCTGAAAACGCATAGTTGATCTTCACGAACGGCTCCCACTTTTCCGGTAGTGCATCCTCCGGAAAGATCGCCTCGACGGGGCATTCCGGTTCGCATGCTCCGCAGTTCGGAACCGACACCCCACCGGCAAGCGTGAATTCGTGCTTCCTCGGGACGACGGCACAGAAAGTATGGTCGGCGTCTGCCTGGACGGGTTCAACCTTCATCACGCGCCAATACATCTCACGGGTTCCTAGGTACAGCCATCGGATCAGCCGCCTGCGAGCGCCGAAATTGGTCTCGGTGTTGCTCTCCCGGCCCGATCCGATGGTTACGTAGCCGGCGAATACGGCGGCCTGCTCGACCCACGCCAGTGCTTCGTGGTCCGTCGAACGAAGCCGCCATGACCCAGCCCTGACAGGATCTCCGTCAGCCGCGAGCCAGCCGTCAACGAACCCTGCTATGTATTCCGTGTCGGCGGTTTCCGGCAAGAGCGTCTTCAGGTTGGAGCACGATCGGACGACGCCGGTGCCCCCGTAGCCTCGGTGAATGTCGAGCGAAGGCGAAAAGTTCATCTGATCGAAGAAGTCGCGGTACTTGGCCACGCGTTCGCCAAACAGCGGGACGTAGTGGATGTGCTCGTCCGACTTGACCGTGTGCAGGGCCCAGCTGCCGTCGCCGTAGACGAGCCCGTGCAAAACGCCGAGGCGATAGGACTCCGAGTCGCGCTCCGGCTGCACGCGCGCCGACGGAACATAGTCGCCGACGGACAGCGTGTCTGTCCTCTGGCCGTCGACAAGCTTCCAGTTATGCGTCGGCGTGGCGCGCACGACTCGCCTGAAGCGCGAGATGTTACGCGTCGTCAGGCGCGTGCCTCCGTAGCGGTCGCGCTCCTCGAACGCCGGCGCGAGCTCGATCCGCACGAGCGGCTTTTTCCGAAAGCGCTTGATCAACGCGGGCTTGAACCCGTCGTCCGTCAGCACGCGGCACCACTGGTTCTCCATCTCTGCAAAGGAGCGGAGGCCCCAGTTCGTCACGAACGTCTCCTCCGGAGCGAAGCAATCGATGCACTCCTCCGGATCGATCACGAGGATGCGCTCCGCCTCGTGGATGCAGTCGACCGGACAGACGTCGACGCACGAACGATCTTTGATGTCGATGCACGGCTCGGCGATGATGTAGGTCATTCGCCGGCCTACTCTACCGAGGAGCTCAGCTCCTCGATCAGCTCCCTGGCCCGCTGTTCCAGCGCCGATTTCGCGACGACGTGATCGAACCCTGCGGTGTGCGCGCGGCGCAGGCCGCTCGTGTCGTTGTGGTTCGTGAAACCGAGGATCGGCACCTCCGGATAATTTTCGACGACGTCGTCCGGGTCGATGCGCGCGATGTCGCAGATGACGATGTCCGGTGACGCGACGGAGTCCGTCGTCACGAAGCGATGCCCCGGCAACGCGGCTTCGAGCTTCCCCCGGAAGAAGAGGTCGACCCCCGCCAGCAGGATCGTCGCCACGAGAGAAGCGTAAAGCGGGACGCTGCTACTGTCGAGTCGGATGCACGAGGAGGGGTCGCATTTCGACCACGGCCTCGGTCTGATCCGGCGCGGAGACTTCTTCGCGGCCCACGAGGAGCTCGAGCTCGAATGGCGCGCCGCGGCGCCCGAGGAGCGGGATTTCTACCAGGGCCTGGTGCACTTCGCTGTCGCCTGGTACCAGGCCGGGCGGGGAAACCACCGCGGCTGCGAGCGGCAACTCGAGAAGGCCGCTCGTCGCCTCAGGCCGTTCGCGCCGGCGCACCGCGGCGTAGACGTCGCAGCCGTGCTCGAGCAGGTCGTGCGGGCGCAGCGAACCGTCGCCGCAGGGTCACTCGAGCTGCCGCCGGCGTCGATCTAGACGCCTAAACGACGCGGTCGAAGGCCGATCGCAACCACCAAAAGCGGTCGAAGAAGAGCAAGAGCCCGAGCACGACGAGCACGAGCCCGCCGCCGATCTCGAAGTAGTGGAAGCGGTCACGCAGCCAGCGGAAGGATCCCATGGCCGGCGCGAACACGATCCCGGCCAGCACGAACGGCACCGCCAACCCAAGCGAGTACGCGAAGAGAAGCACCGCGCCCTGCGTTGCCGTGCTCGAACTGCCCGCGAGAACGAGCGCGGTGGCGAGGATCGGGGCAACGCACGGCGCTGCGCAAACGGCGAATGCACCGCCGAGCAACACGTTCGAGCCACGGTCGCGGGCGCCGACCAGGAGGGCCGGGGCGACGAGACGCTGCGGAAGCGGCAGCAGATGCGCAAACGCGAACCCGATGACGACGAGCACGAAGCCGGCGATCTCTTCGAAGACGCGCCGCTCGACCACGCCGCCGAGCGCGCCGGCGAGGGCGCCGAGGACGACGAACACCACCGTGAAGCCGGCCATGAACGGGACACTTCCGGCGAGCACCCGCCGCGCCGCGCCCGGGCGCCCGAGCTGCCGCGCTTCCATCGACGAGACGGCGGAGAGGTACCCCGGGACGAGGGGCAGCACACACGGAGCAACGAACGATGCGAAGCCGGCGAAGAACGCGATCGGAATTCGGCCGAGCACTACCCCTCGAAGCGGGCGAGCTCCTCGTCGACCCGCCGCTCGACTTCGGGGTCGAGCGGCGGCACACTGACGCGCGCCGGGGCGCGCACGCGGCTCCACCGCCAGGCCGCCATGCCGATGACAGCAGCCCCGCCGAGGATCCCCGCGATCGGAAGCAGCCACGCCAGGAGGTCGAAGCCGTGCGTCGCCGGACGCGCGACGACCGACGGTCCGAAGGTCGCGATCAGCTTGTCTTCGATCTGCGTCCGAGTGTCACCAGCCGCGATTCGGCGGGCGATGAACGCCTTCATCCGCTGGGCGATCGGCGCGTCGGACTGGTCGAGCGTCGTGCGGCAGGTCGGACAGATGATCTCGCCCTCGAGCTCTCCCTGCGTCGGGTGCCGGTCGCTCGCGGTCGCCGGTGCAGCGGCGAGCACGAGCGCGGCGACGGCTAGGAGGAGAGCGCGTCCTGGATGCATTGATCGAGTGTGTCGCGTTTCACGGCGCCCGGGACGTGAGCGACGACCTGACCCTGAGCATTCGCGCAGAACGTCTCGGGAACGCCGGTCAGACCGTACTTCGTGTAGAGCTTATCGCCCTTGTCCACGACCGTCGGGTACGTCATGCCGTACCGGCGCGCGAACGCACGCGCGTCGCCGGCGAAGTCCTGGTGGTCGACCCCGAGGACGGCGAGGCGGCCGCCGTACCGATGGGACGCCTGCTCGAGCAGGGGCGCCTCCTCGCGGCACGGGACACACCACGAAGCCCAAAAGTTGACGACGTGAGCCTTCCCTCGCAGCGAGCCCGAGGCGAGGCGGCCCCCGTCGAGCCGCGGCAACGAGAAGGCCGGGGTCTCAGGCCGCTTTCCCTTGCGGACGTCCGACGCGATCGTCGCACGCCCGACCTGGTGCGCAACCTTCCAGACGAGGAGGGCAAGCAGCCCGAGGACGAGCGCCACAGAAAGCGCCTGCGCGCCGAGGCGCACCGATCTCACGCTGAGACGATAAAGACAGGCGTGCCGATGTCGACGTGGGTGAAGAGCCACTCGGCGTCACTGACGTGCATGCGGATGCAGCCGTGCGAGACGGAGTAGCCGATCGACGCATCGTTGTTCGTCCCGTGAATCCCGACGCCCGGTGCCGAGAGGCCCATCCAGCGCGTGCCGAGCGGGTTGTTCGGTCCCGGCGGGATCGGCTTCTCACCCTGCGCCCAGGGTGAATTCGGCGGGTACCACCACGGATTCCGCCATTTGACGACGATCGCGAAGCTGCCGAGCGGGGTCGGGTACACGCTCTGTCCGGTCGCCACCGGGAACAGACGGTTCAGACGCATGCCCGCGTACAGGTAGAGCCTGTTCCCGCCGCGATGGATGACGATCACAGGCCCGAAGCTCGTGCGCGTCAGCTCCGCGGGCGTCCGCTTCGTGCGAAGCTTCATCGGCTCGCGGATGTTCAGGCGGAGCGCCTTCGCTACGGCTTTCACCGTCTCCGCCTGCATGAGCGTGAGCCCCGGCTTCTCCGGGGTCAGGTACGGCTTGAAGTTGCGCAGGAGCAGGCGCGAGCTCACCGGCGGCTGCTCGACCTTTCGCGCGAGCGACGCGGCGAACGCCCGCACGCGAGCGGCCCGCACGACCATTCCCAGCGGGAGATTTGCGAACGGCTTGGCTCCGCGCGCCCGCGCGAGCGCCTTCGAGATGCGCGGTGCAGCGAGGATATTTGGATTGGCGGTGAAGACGCGAAGCCCGAGCCGAAGCTTCAGTGGCGAAGAGAAGTAGCGACGGATCTCCTTCGCCGCGTCCGCCGGCAACAGCGTTCCGACCGGCACACCGCCAACCGTCACGCCCTCGGGCAGTGGCTGCGCCGAGGAGGTGGTCGTGGTGGTCGTCGTCGTCGTCAAGACCGTCGTCGTGGCCAGGGTGGTCGCGGCCGTCGTCGTGCCGATTGTCGTGGTCGTGGGAGCCGTCGTCGTCGTGGCAAAAGGCAACGCGGCGCCGCCGTTCGCGAACGTGAACGCAGCCAGCACGCCCGCGGCTGCGCAGGCGACGAGCATCGAGATGCTGAGGCCGTTTCTCATCGTCTTGAACCCTGGGGCTGCGCGGAAAATTCGCGAACGCCGTTGATGATAGCGCGGGTTCTGGCCATCGCCTCTCGGGCCAAGCGGCAGGTCAGCGCGTGATCACGACAACGGCGCAATCGTCATCGAGCTCGCCGGCGAAGGAACGGCAATCGTCGATCACGGCACGGGCGATCTCCGCGGCAGCGCGCCCGTGAGACGCGGCGACGACCTGCGTCAGGCGTTCCGGCCCGTAGAGCTCGCCGTCGCGACGTGCCTCGATGACTCCGTCGGTGTAGACGACGATCGCGCCTCCGCGCTCGACGAGCACCTTTTGCTCCTCGTATTCCTGGCCCGACTCGACGCCCAGAGCAAGCCCGCGCACGTTCACCCACGTCACGTCCCCGTCGGGTGAGACCAGCAGCGGCGACGGATGGCCGGCGCTTGCGACGACGAGGGCGCCGGTCGCCGCCTCGACCGTCAGGTAGATCATCGTGATGAATTTCGCCGGGGCGATCTCGCCGACGACGACGTCGTTCGCCGATGCGAGGAAGTCCGCCGGGCCGGGGTGCTCGCGCGCGAGCGAGCGGAAGACGAACTTCGCCATCGCCATGTCCGCCGTCGCCTCGATGCCGTGGCCGGTGACGTCGCCGAGGACGACCGCAAGCTTGTCGTCGCCCAGCTCGAGGAAGTCGTACACGTCGCCGCCGACGTCGACGCGCGTCGACGGCTGGTAGACCTCGCCGATCTCGAGCCCCTCAAGCTGCGGATGCGATCGCGGGAGCAGGGAACGCCGCATCGTGTCGGCGAACTCCTTCTGCTGCTGATAGAGCCGGCCGTTGTCGATCGCCAGCGCCGCCTGACCTGCGATCGACAGCGCGGTGTCAAGCGTCTCCCGGAGGATCGGCTGCCCCGGGTTAAACGAAACGATCATCAGCGTGCCGATCACCTCCGCCGGGGTCGCGATCGGGACGAGAGCCCCCGTCGAAGCCTTCTCGAGAAACGGTGCAAGCAGGCTATGCGGCCCGCCGAGCTCCCGCGCGAGCTCGGGCGTGAGGAGGAGCGGGCTGCGGGTGCGGAACAGCCGGCGGATCGGCATCACCTCGAACGGTTGCGGCCGCGACAGCACCGGCGTCACGGCCTGGCCCACCCGCGAGTCGCCGACGTAGAGGGCGCGCTTCTCCAGCACCTCACGCCGGACGTCCGGCATGTGGATCACTGCGGCATCGACTCCCAGCAACTCGACGGCGCTGCGAGCGAGAGCGTCGAGCGTCGCGGCGAGTGACAGACTCTGCGCGAACGATTCCGACACATCGTAGAGGGCGCGGACACGGCGGGCCGACTCCTGCACCGTCGTCAGCTCGCCCTGGAGCGCGGCGACGTGCCTCTTCTCGCGTTCGTGGTGTCTTGCATTCTCGACGGTCACGGCAAGTTGCGCGGCGAGGGCGCCCAGGAGTGCCTCGTCGTGATCGCTCACGTCGTTCTCGCCTTCGGGATAGGCGACGAGCAGCCCGATCGTCTCGCCCCGGACGACCAACGGCAGCGCGAGCGCCGAGCGAATCGCCGCTTCGCGCGCGGCGTCCAGTGCCGGCGCGAGCGCCGCCTCGCGCTCGAGGTCGGGTACGACGATCATTCCGCGCCCGCGGTAGCTGCCGAGGGCCAACATCAGAAGCCCGTTGGCGACGCGCGCGTGCGGGCCCGTTAGATTGCGCGCCATCGCCGGCTGAAGGCGTCTTCCGTCCCGCAGGTAGACGGCAACTCGTTCGGACCGGAACAAGGTCGTCACGTGCTCGAGCGCCGTGGCCAGCGCGTGTTGCAGCGACAGCTGCGCGCTCGCCTCGACAACCGCGGTCAGCAGCGCGCGCGTCTGCTCGAGGTCGCGCGCAGATTCGAGCGCCTCGTCGGCAGCGCGAAGCGCCTGCGCCGCGCGCAAGGCGAACGTCGTCAAGCCGCCGAGCAGGCTCTCGTCTGCATCGTCGTCGAAAACCAATTGCAGGACACCGATCGCCGGCTCACCGAGCCGCACGCTGACGAAAGCCGCACCGCCGATTCGCTCTTGACGGAGAAAGCTGCGGGAGTCGAGCGTCACGCGGGCGGCTGAGAGCGCCGCCGATTCCGCCGCAGGCGAGTCGCCGAACGATGCCGCCAGCGTCGGCTCGCCGTTGTCGGCGCGCCAGACGACCGCCGCTCGAGCACCCGCGGCCTCCGCGGCCAGGCGCGCGACATGAACCGCGGCATGCTCGTCGTCTGCACGTGCGGCGAGTGCCTCCCCCGCGAGCACGAGCGATCGGTCGGCCGCCGTCTCGGCGCCCGCCGTATGCGCTCCCGCGGCGCGGAGCGCAAGAGCAAGCTCGCCGGCAGCGATCTGCGCGAGCAAGCGTTCGCCTTCGGAGAACGGTGTGCCGTCCCGAAGGACGTCCAGTGACCCGAGCACTTGACCGCCGGATTCGATCGGCGTGCTCAACTCGAACGCGAGAGTGGACGACTTGCGCAGATCGCCCGCCACCACGCGCGAGCCTGCGAGCTCGGCCGCGAGCGACGGAGAGACGGCGTGGACCGCACGCGCTGTCAACTCCACGCCGTCGGGATTGGTCAGCCGGACCACGGCTGCATCGGCTCCGCAGATGCGGACGGCAAGTGCCGCGAACGACTCCAGGGTCTCGCGCGAAGAATCGAAGTTCGCGCCGTGGACGGCTTGGGCGAGCGCCCGGAGCGCCTCACTCGGCACGACCAGGGCGTCCGTGCTCGTCTGTGCATCGCGAACGGCCATTGGAGGTCCAGCCAAGTATGGCTTCCGCACCGGTACGCGCACCAGTGCTCGCGGCCGCAAGCACTAGACTTGCGCCTCATGGCGCAGCCCGAACCAGAACTTCGGACGGTGGAACCGCCGCCGGCCGAGGCGCCGCCCGTCGACACGACCGAGGCGATTCGCTGGGCGTATCGCTTTCATCGAACGAAGCGGCGGCTGCGCGTCGAGCGCCGCCGCGCGAGTCAGCTCGCGGGCCTGCGCTTCGCCGTCACGCTGGCGCTCCTCGTCTTCGTGTTCGTCGTCCTCAGCCTCACAGTTTGGGCCGAGGTCCAACGTCTCTTCGGCCTCTAGCCTTTCGCCGAAAGTGCTTCGCACTTTCGGCGAGAAAAACCGGACGGGCCGCCTTCGGCGGCGCGTCCAACGGCGCGTTTGCGAAATCGCAGATTTCGCCCGACTACTGAATAACGCTTCGAGCTCGAGTGAGCGGGCTCCAGGCGCTCTGCTCCCATTGGGCCCCGCCGCACATCGGGCAGATCGGAAGTGCGCGGTAGACGGTGACGCCGTAACCGCATTCGGCGCAATGGAACTCGCCCTTCACGTGCGCTCCCGCAGACAGAAAGTCCACGAAATCGCCGACGGACTCGCGCCCAACGGCCTCGACATCACGCATGCTGACCCCTCCTCTACGTTCGTTCCCGTGACTTCGGGCGTCCACTGTGCCCATACTTTACAGCGTGCAAACAAATGAGCCATATCCCGAGCCGGGCCCGCCGGGCTCCTCGCTCCGCCTCTGGGCTGCCGGCGAGCGCCTGACGTGGCTCTCCGGCCTGATCCTGCTGCTCTCGACCCTGATGGGCTGGTACGTCGGCTCCGGGGACGGCTTGACGATCAGCGTGATCGGCTGGCACACGGGCGTCCTGGGCAAGCTCGTGTTCTTCATCGGGCTCGCGATCCTCGCGCTCGTCGCCCTCCGCCAGGCCGGTATCGAGCCACCTGCAACCGTTCCCGAGAGCCTCATCATCATCGCGCTGGGCGCAGTGGCAACGGTCTTCGTGCTCATCCGGCTGATCACGATCCCCGAACGCTTCCTTCCCGCCGACGGCCGTGGGATTGGGATCTGGATCAGTCTGCTCGCAGCGCTTGCCGTGATCGTCGCAGGGCTGCTGGAAGCAGCCGAAGAGTTGTAGCGATCAGCAGGCCGAGCGCCGCACCGCCGAGCACGTCGAGCGGGTAGTGCACGCCGACGTATACCCGTGAGTACGCGATCGCAGCGGCGAGCACGTAGAGGACCGCCGCCGCATGTCTGGGGACGAACGCCGCGAGAGTCGCGGCGCACGCGAAGCTCGTTGCCGCGTGACCGGGTGCGAGAGCGCGATGAAGATCGTGTCGAACGGCTCCGCGCGGTGTCCCACCACCCAACGCTCGAGCCGTTGATCGATGCCAATCACGTTCGCCGGCGGCGCGGCTCAGCCGCGCCGCTCACCAACTACAAACCGAAGCAGAAACCCC